>Ga0307489_10003148_pt1 | contig 10981 bp, 18 predicted proteins | sample SB12metaG_FD_202247 | JGI IMG/M metagenome (GOLD analysis project Ga0307489, IMG submission 202247) | Sea-ice brine microbial communities from Beaufort Sea near Barrow, Alaska, United States - SB 1.2 | ecosystem: Environmental > Aquatic > Marine > Coastal | place: USA: Alaska | collected...
AGCGGCGTACTCCCCCCCCCCCCCCCCGCCGCCGCCGCCGCGACCGAAGCCGCCGCCGAGCGCGTCCCCGCCGCCCGCGCCGGCGTCTGCCCCCGGGCAGGGGCTTACACTCGTCCAGGTTTCAGCTCAACGTGAGCACTTTCTGTCCCATGTGGCGGGGTGCTTTGCTGGTTTCAGTGACCAAAACGGCTCAGGTTGAGCAAAGATGTGGACGTGTGTAAGCCCCTGCCCCCGCGCCCCGCACCAGCCGCGCGTGGATCACCGTGCGCGGCTGCTTCGCGCCCGCCTTAGCGCAGGGGCTTACACTCGTCCACCGTTTGTCTCAACTTAAGCACTTTCTGTGCGACAGGGGGTGCATGTACGGGTGGTGTAGGGGGTGTTTGAGTGATGTCAATGGGGTGTTTAGGGCGTATTAGGGGGTACGAGGGGGTGGTCAGGGTTTATTTCGTGTTAGAAACGGCTCATGTTGAGCTGAGAAGTGGACGAGTGTAAGCCCCTGCCTTAGCGTCGCCGTACAGGTCACCGTCCGGCCCCTGCCAGAACACGTAATCCCGAAGCACCGCCGCGGGAATCAGCCCCCGGATGATAAGGCCTGGCAGATATTGCTCGAATCGTCATAGAATGTCATTATTTTCAAGCTGCCATTTCACTCAAGAAACGGGGGTTCAAAATGCGTTGGATGGTGCTCCAATCATCAGACCCCTACACCACTTTTTAATAAATATGCCCCCTTTTGCAAAGGGCAATATCTGCCAGGCTCTATCCAAGGTTCGGGTATAGGGTTTAGGGTTTAGGGTTGAAATCCTCGACCCTGAACCCGAAACCCATGATGCGACGGGCCGTACCGGAGGTGGCGCGCGGGCACAAAGGCCTGGCGGCCCTGCGCCGCCGTGAGGTGGCGCGTGACCACCAGGGAGCTGGCGGCGGCGCCCAGGCGCGCGGCGCTCAGCAGGTAGCGCTCGGCGGGATCCTCCAGCCAGCGGCTTACACTCGTCCACGTTTTTGCTCAACCTGAGCCGCTGAAAAGAGCAAAGCACCCCAACACATGGTACAAAAAGTGCTCACGTTGAGCTGAAAAGTGGACGAGTGTAAGCCCCTGCCTCCAGCGCCGGCGCGCCGTCAGGGTCGATGTCCGCCAGGCACCACGCCGCGGAGGAGGCGAACACCAGCGCCCGCCGCCACCGCCGCCCGTAGCTCTCCACGCGGTACACCTGCACCAGCGGGGGGTCGCGCAGCACCACAACCTCCGTCAGCGCCCCCATCGCCGCCTCCGCTGCACCGCCGCCGTCCGCGTCCTGCTTGCGTTTCTTGATGTCGCTGCCGGCCTCGAAGCCCCAGCCCTCGGCGCCCGGCGCGCCACCGGCGTCGCCCTGGGGCAGCTTGGCAAAGCCGGCGAGGTGCGCGATTGGTCCGCGGACCGTCGCCATGGTGTAGTGGCGCAAGTTGAATTTGATAGCAAAATATGAAAGCAGTGCATCACACTTTAGTTTCAAGCACTTACTTCCAGGCGGTTTCAACATGGGTTTCATAGGGTCAACCTGCACCGCCCCACCATGGGCAGAAACAGCTCGACCCCCGCGAGGTACCCAGCGGCGGGGCCAGCCGCCACCACGTCAAGCTGCTCGGCGATCCACCGCTCGCAGTCCGCCAGACCAGTGGGCAGGGGCTTACACTCGTTTTGATTTCAGCTCAACTGAGCTCTTCTGCCCACCGTGTAAACCGACTTAACTCCTGAATGCGTCCTGGAGTTGCTCAAGTTTAGCTCTAAGGTGAACGAGTGTAAGCCCCTGCCGGCGGCCCCCACGACCGTGGCTAGTCCCCCGACAGCTGTGGCCAAGACAGTTACGGCCCCCGCGGCGCCCGCGAGACCCGCCGTGATGTGCGCGTTGCCGGCGATGTGCGGGTTGGCGGCTATGCCCCCCATGGAGTAGCAGCGCAAGTTTAAATTGAGGGCGAAACTTGAAAGCGGCTCATCATATTTCAGTTTTGAGCGCCTCCTTCCAGGCGCTATAAATGTGGGTTTGATCGGGTCAACCTGCACCGCCCTGCCGTGGCGCCCGCCAGACCTGCGGCGATCTGCGCGGCGGAGAAGAGGGGCTGGTAGCGGCGGTTGAACGGGTTGGTCGGACAGCGCCGGTCGTGGTCCCACAGCTGCACGTCGTGGCGCAGTCCGACCAACCGCGTCCACAGCCGGTGCTCCGTCCGCTTCACCTTCGGGTAGCGGCGCATGTTGAATTTAAAAGTATAAATTGAAAGCGGTATATCATACTTTAGTGTCAAGCACTTAGTTCCAAGCGGTTTCAACTTGGGTTCCATAGGGTCAACCTGCACCGCCATACCTCCGCGCAGTGCACTACCATGTTGTAGCGGCCCAAGTTGAATTTGAAACCAAACTTTGAAACCAGTCCATCAGATTGAAGTTTCAAGCGCTTAGTTCCAGGCGGTTTCAACTTGGGTTGCATAGGGGCAACCTGCACCGCCCTACCATGTCCTCGCCGCCGTCCTCTTCCAACTCAGTGTCGCCTTTACTCAGGGCTTGGTAGATATTGCTCGCCACGTCACACTAAACTATGACAAAGTGCTGCAAACCACTTGGCGACTTAGCGATTTTGACTGCTAAGTCGTCCAAATGGACAGTTCTGACTGTTCGAGCGGGACGACTTAGCACTGAAAGTCGCTGAGCCTCAAAGTGGTTTGAAGCACTTTGTCATATGGAAGTCAATCAGCAAGGGTTCAACATGCGCGTCGATGACGTGGCGGGGTAATATCTGGCAGTCCCTACCCTCGGCGCCGCCGCCGTCAGCGCCGCCGCCGCCGGGGCCGCCGTCGGCGTCGCCGCCGCCACTCCCGTCCACCTCAACCTCGCGCCCCGCGCCGCGGCCCCCGTCGCCGCCGCCGTTACCACCGCCGCTGTCGGCGCCGCTCTCAGCAGAAGAGGCGCCGCCGTTGCCGTTGTCAGCAGCTGCAGCGGCGGTGAGAGTAGCGCCGAGCGCCGCCGTGAAGTCCGGCATCTCACGCACGGACGACTCGAGCGCCCGCAGCCAGGGGCTGACACTCGTCCACTGTTCAGCTCAACATCAGCCGTTTCGTTTCATTGACCCACCCACAGACACAGAGTATTCCACGAAACGTGCTTACGTTGAGCCGAAAAGTGGACGAGTGTAAACCCCTGCCCGCAGCCGGTTCTTCCGCACAGTGAATTCTCCGAGCTGGGCGTTAACCTACATCAAGGGCCTTACACTCGTTCCCATTGCAGCTCAACTTGAGCTCTTCCGTCCACCAATCTAACTCCTGGATGTGTCCTGGAGTCCCTCAACTTGAGCTCTAACGTGTACGAGTGTAAGCCCCTGCCTCCATTTCCACGGCCAAGGTGGTGACCGACCTCATCCAATCCGCGTAGCTGACACCCGCGACCCGCGCCTCCACGGATACAGCGGCGGTGCCAGTCAGCGTGGCGCCGCCCACGGAATCACCGACACCCAGGGGCTTACACTCTGTCCCATTTCAGCTCAAATTGAGCTCTTCTGTCCACCGTATGACCCAGCTTAACTCATGAATGCGTCCTGGGGTTGATCAAGTTGAGCTCTAACGTGAACGAGTGTAAGCCCCTGCCGTCATCGGCTGCGGCAGCGGCGGCGGCGGCGGCGGCGGAGGTGGGTGTGTTGCCATCGATAGGGCGAACGACGAGCGGCACGCCTGCGGCGGCGGCGGCGGCGGCGGCTTCCGTCTCTGGGATGAAGCGGCCCGCGCCGCCTGGGCCGGGCACCAGGGGCTTACACTCGTCCCCTTTTTGGCTCAACATAAGCGCTTTCTGTGGGACAGGGGGTGCATGTAGGGGGTCTTCAGGTGGCGTTTAGGAGGTGTCAAGGGGAATTAGGGGGAATTTGGGATGTGTATCTGTCAGAAACGGCTCAAGTCGAGCTGAGAAGTGGACGAGTGTAAGCCCCTGCCGGGCACCTGTACCCACCGCCGGTCGGTCGTCCCCTTCACCTTCAACTTCACGCCGCTGATACCACCACTCATACCACCCACACCCACTCCCTCACCCGGCCCCACTCCCGGCCCCTCTCCACAGGGCCTGGCGGATTATGCTCGTCACGTCATCATCCATATGTTAGAACCTCGTTTCTGGATTTAGACTGAAGCCTATGACGTGGCGAGTATAATCCGCCAGGCCCTACCTCTCCACCGTCCTCGCCTACGCTGCTGTCTGCAGTGTTAGTCGTGGCGGCGGCGGCGGCGGCGGCGGCGGCGGCGGCGCTCTTTTCCGGCAACTTGACACCGCTACCGGCGCTGGTGAGCGTGAGCGCCGCCACTATCTGCTCCATCACCGCGTCGCCCTGTTCCGGGTTGCCCTCCATCCAGGGGCTTACACTCGTCCACTTTTCAGCTCAACTTGAGCCGTTCCTGACCCAAAATACACCATAAGCACCCCCTAAGCACCCCATAATTCCCCGTAAAACCTCCTAAACACCCCCTAGGCAACCCCGAAATGCACCCCCTACCCCACAGAAAGCGCTAACGTTGAGCCGAAAAATGGACGAGTGTAAGCCCCTGCCTCCATCCACGCCAGCAGCGCGCGCCGCTGCCGCTGAAACAAGTCGAAGAGTTCCGTGGGCGCGAACCCCAGGCCCTCATCTACGCCTCCAGCGTCAGCGAGCTTCCGTTACTTAGAGTCCGCCAGATATGTCTGCATTGTCATCCATCGCATTTTTGAACCCTCGTTTCTGGAATCAAACGGCATACTATGACGTGGCAATCAATATCTGCCCGGCACTTTGCCCGCCACATCATCCAGCATAAGTTGAAATCTCGCTTTTTGAGTTTCATGGCATTCCATGGCGTGGCGAGATAATATCTGTGTTTGCCGAGCCGTACCGTAACTTGGCGCCGGCGGCTCCGTCCGCGGCGTCGTTGAACGGGTGGTTGACCAGGATATAGCGGCGCAAGTTGTAATTGATAGCAAATCTTGAAAGCACTTCACCGTATTATAGTTTCAAGCGATCAATCCCAGGCGCTTTCAACGTGGGTTTCATAGCGTCAACCTGCACAGCCCTACCAGCATGTACGCCTGCGCGGTGAGCAGTGTCTCCACGGCGCGGCGGTCTAGCGCCTCGGTGTAGCGGCGCAACTTGAGTTTGAAAGCAAGGCGTGAAAGCAGTTTATCGTACTTTAGTTTCAAGCGGTTAGTTCCATGCGCTTGCAACATGGGTTTCGTAGGGTCAACCTGCACCGCCCTACCTCGGGCGGCGTGGACCAGTGTAGGTAGGCCAGGAGCCAGGGGCTTACACTCGTCCACTTTTCGGCTCAACGCAAGCGCTTTTTGTGGGACTCGTGGAACAAGGGGTGTTTATGGGGGGGTTGAAGGGTATTTATGGCGGGTGTGGAGGTGGTGGAGGGGTGTTGGAGTGTCAGAAACGGCTCAGGTTGAGCTGAGAAGTGGACGAGTGTCAGAATCGGCTCAGGTTGAGCTGCGAAGTGGACGAGTGTCAAAAACGGCTCAGGTTGAGCTGAGAAGTGGACGAGTGTAAGCCCCTGCCAGGTGCGCGTGCAGCATGCACGCGGCGCGGGGGGCGTTGCCCTTCACAGCGGCCGCCAGCCACCGCAGTATGGTCGGCCGGACGCGGTCGTCCAAGGCGGCGCGCAGACGTGCGGCGGCGAGCAGCAGCGGTCGCGCCGCCGCCTGCGGGCAGGGGCTTACACTCGTCCACTTCTCAGCTCAACTTGAGCGCTTTTTTATGTGATAGGGCGTGCGCGTAGGGGTTGTGTAGCCCGTGTTAAGGGGGTGTAAGGGGGTGTCTAGGGTGTGTAGCGTGCTTTTGTGCATCAGACACGGCTCAAGTTGAGCTGAAAAGTGAACGAGTGTAAGCCCCTGCCTCCGGGCACCGCACGCCACGTGCGCCGGAGCCCCCCGCCCAACCCCCAGGGCCGCGGACCCTCTGGTCCCCCTCACTCCCCCTCTTTGAACCCCCCTCTTTGGGTCCGACCCCCGCGCCCCCCGCGCCCCCACGGGCCACGTCATCACCACCTCCAAGCACCGTGTCTGCACCCGCCGAGCTATCCGCGGCGCGATCCACATGGTCCACCTCGGTGTAGCGGCGCAAGTTGAAAAAAAAGAAATGAAAGCAGTACATCGCACTTTAGCTGCGAGCGCTTACTTCCAGGCGGTGGCAACTTGGTTTTCATAGGGTCAACCTGCACCGCCCTACCTCGGCGCCCCAGCCGGACTCGGTAAGGAGAAAGCGGATGAAGGAATGCATGCGGGTCATGAGGCGCACGGCGTACAGCAGACCCGCCGCGCACGGCGCGTCGTGCCGCCCCGTGTCCAGCTCCAGGCTCAGCGCCAGTATCTCCTCCGCGTAGGGCCAGCCGAAGTATGTTTTTCTTTTGCCCGAATTTCCAATGCTCGATTCACCAAATGCAGCCTGTTGCCTCGGATTACGCATAATTATGCCCAATTGTGCCTAAAGTTTCCTCGAAAATGTCTGAAATTCCCGATTTGCCTATTATGCCAAAAGTAATGCCGGCATATTCCAGCTGGCCCTACCTCCGCGGCGTCCACCAGCGGCGCCGGGGCGTTGGACAGCTCGTGCAGCAGCAGGCCGGCCGGCGTGGCCATGTGCGCGCGGGACGGCGCGGGGATGGAGGCGGGCACCGCGATGGACCCGGGGGGCTGCCACGGCCCGGGCTCGAAGAACACGGCGTCCAGCACACCCTGGATGCAGAGGCTTACACTCGTGCACCTGTCAGCTCAACGTAAGCGCTTTTGGTGGAACAAGGGGCATTTAGGGGGTGTTTAGGAATTGTTTCAGGTGGGGGTGGAGGGGGTGTTTAAACTTTAGGGGATGTGTTGAGTGCTAGAAACGGCTCAGGTTGCGCTGAGAAGGTGACGAGTGTAAGCCCCTGCCTGGATGTCGCGGTGCCCCAGCGCGCGAACCCGCTGCGGGTCGGCGAAGTGGCGCAGCGCGAGCGGGATGCGGAGGTACGGCGCCGTCAGGTACGTCAGCAGTAGCTCGCTCTCGGAGGGGCGCAGCAGGCCGTCGAACGTGGGCAGCTTCGTCAGGTGCAACACGTCCTCCTCGCAGGGGCTTACACTCGTCCACTTTTCAGCTCAGGGTGAGCCGTTTCTGACACTAGATACACACTAAACACCCCATGACACCCCATACACCTCATGAACACCTCCTAAACAACCCCACAATGAACCCCCTATCCCACAGAGAGCGCTGAAGTTGAGCTGAGAAGTGGACGAGTGTAAGCCCCTGCCTCCTCGGTGTCCACCCGCTTGCCCGCCAGGTTGGACGGGTTGCCGCCGCTGGGCGGGCACCGCGGCCGCTTGTCGCCCGACCCAAACATCTTCGCCAGGAAACCTCCGCCCAGGGAAGACATCCACCCCGTGCCCTTGTTGTAGTGGCGCAAGTTGAATTTGAAAGCAAAGTTTGAAAGCGCTTCATCACAGTTTAGTTTCAAGCGCTGAAACTATACACGCTTTCAACTCGGGTTTTGATACTGTCAACCTGCACCGCCCTACCTTGTCTCCTGAGGCTTCCTCCTCCTTCCAGGGAGTCACGGCCAGCCGACGGGAGAACCCCATGGTTTGGAACCCCTCGCCGGGCTTGTACCGCCAGGCAGGGGCTTACACTCCTCCACTGTTCAGCTCAAACTGAGCTCCTTCTGTGGGATAGGGGGTTGCATGTCGGGTTGTTTATGGAGTGTTTAGGATGTTTTGGGGCTATTAAGGGGTGTTTGGAGTGTACTTTTTGTGTCAGAAACGGCTTAGGTTGAGCTCAGAAGTGGACGAGTGTAAGCCCCTGCCTCCAGGCCAGGGTGGCGTCCCTCGGCCGCCACCGCCTGAGCTCCGGGAGCGTGTCGGACGTGGGCGTCATCAGCACCTTGAACATGAACACAATGTCGCGCATCGCCCACGTCTAGGGTCTGGCAGATTATTACTCGCCAAATCAATGGAAGCCAGTTACCTCCTTGAGAAGCGAGGGTTCAAAGTGCGTTGGGTGACGTGGCGAGCAAGGGTTCACAGTGTACAGTGTGTGCAGGATGACGCGGTGAGCAGTGTGTGCCAGGCCAGGGCGCAAGCAACGGTGTGGTTACTCAGTCCGACTACGGGACCTTTTATTCGGGAATTTCGAAGAGAGCTACCGGGCATGATAGCTCTTTATCTCCTTAGCTGTGATCTAAAAAAAGAAAATGTGCCAGGCCCTACCCACATCTCCGGGTAGTTGTCACCCAGCTCGCGGCTCTCGCCCGACAGGTACAGGGGCAGCTCCTCCGCGTCATCCGGGAACCCCATCTGCAGGCACACCTGGGACAGCAGCCGCGCGTCGCCCTCCCCGAAGCCGGCATCCAGGGGCTTACACTCCTTCACTTTTCGGCTCAACATGCGCTTTCTGTTTGTCAGGGGTGCATTTTGGGGTTGAATAGGGGGTGTTTAGGATATGTCAGGGGGTAGCAGGGGGTTGTCAGGGTGTATTTCGTGTCAGGAACGGCTCAGGTTGAGCTGAGAAGTAGACGAGTGTAAGCCCTTACCGGCATCCCGCTCCCAGCGGAACACCATGTGGTCCTCCACCACGGCGGCCTGGATGAAGCGACGCAATTTGAATTGGAAACTAGAACTTGAAAGCGGTTCATCATGTCTGAGTTTCAAGCGCTTAGTTCCAGTCGCTTTCAACGAGGGGTTTCGTAGGTTTAACCTGCACCGCCCTACCTTGATGCCGTGGAAGTAGTCGAGCACCTGCGTGAGGCGGGCGGTGCGCTCCGGGCAGTGGAAGCGCAGGTACTCCGCCTCCACCCCGAACGGGCCCATGTCGAACCCGAACGGGGTCACCGGACCGTCGGCGTCGCCCGCGTAGTGCTGGCAGAACGCGGACGGTTGGTCAATCACCCGCATGCGCAGGACGGCGTCCGCCACGGGCCAGGGGCTTACACTCGTCCACTTTTGAGCTCAACGTAAGCGCTTTCTGTTAGACAGGGAGTGCATTTAGGGGTTGTTTGGGGGATGTTTAGGGGGTGTTTGGGGGGGGCTAGGGGTATCCGGGGATAATTAGGATGTATTTTGTGTCAGCAGCAGCTCAGGTTGAGCTGGAAAGTGGACGAGCGTAAGCCCCTGCCACTGACGCCAGGGACGCGAGCGACAGCAGGCGCGCGGCGTCGAAGGACCGCGTCGCCGTGAGGGACAGCGTTGTGGCGCCAAAGTGAGACAGCAGCAGCCTGAGGCCAGGGGCTTACACTCGTCCACTTTTCGGCTCAACGTAAGCGGTTTCTGTGGGATACCGGGTGCATTTAGGAGTTGTTCAGGTGGTGTGTAGGGGGTCTTAGCGGGTAGTAGGGGGAGTTCAGGGTGCATTTTGTGTCAGAAATGGCTCAGGTTGAGCTGAAAAGTGTACGAGTGTAAGCCCCTGCCTGAGGCACCGCAGGATCTCCGCCTGGGTCTCGTAGCGCACAGCGGCGGAGGCCCAGAAGCAGGGGCTTGCACAGGTTCCAATTTCAGCTCAACTTGAGCTCTTCTGTCCACCGTGCGACCCAAATTCACTCATGAATGTGTCCCGGATTTGCTCAAGTTGAGCTCTAACGTGAACGAGTGTAAGCCCCTGCCCAGAAGCACGCCTGGCGGCGGCGGGGGTGGGTGAGGGGCAGCGGCGCGGGCAGCACGCTGCAGAACAGGTGCACCAATAGCGAGGCGCGCAGGGCGAACGTGTTGGGCAACAGCTCGCTCTGATTGGCCAACAGCACGCAGCAGTGCACAGCGCGGCGGAGCGCTGCCAAGCATGAGGGTCATAGGCCGATTTCGGTATATCGCCTGGGTGAAATGCCCATACAGAGTTGGCGGCAAAGCGTCAGCGCTCCGCGCGGGAAAGCGGGCGCCAGGTGGTATGCCCATACAGGTGGAATGCCCATACAAAGTTGCGGGCAAAGCGCCAGCGCTCGGCGCGGTCAGCGATATACTGAAATCGGCCTATTGAGAGCAAGCACTCAAACCGAGATTGGAGCATGACTTACTTTCAGGAAGAACGCTCAAACAGACGCGCGGAGGAGGAGCAGGAGGAGGAGATTCAACGTCGGTCGAGTGCGTGTTCTGAAGACCCCCCCCCTGCCGACGCTTCCTCGACGGAGGTGACGCGGTCGGGCACCAGCGTGAGCTCCACCGGTCGGACGATGGGCGGCGGCTTGGCGCCACCTGCCAGGGCTTCAATCGCCGCCTCGCCGCCGCCCAGGGTCGCACACCTCAACTTCAGCCGTTTCATCCCTGACCCCAGTTGTGTGTCATCCCACGGAGGTGCTTTCTACGCAGTTCTGGTGGGGGGGCAAATGGGAAACTGAATTTGCTTGAGTTAATAGACGGTGGCTCATATACATGACAGCGTGAATCAGCCTCTTGTACACGGGAGGCTGAAAATGTATGGGCGAAGGTCTATTAACTCAACGATCGTGACCAGACCGCGCCACTCGCCATTCCCATTTGACCCGTCCACCCGATCTGCGTAGTGTGTCATCCCACGAAGCCCACGAAGGTGCATTAGTCAACCTGAAGATGGGACGATCGGAAGGCCCTGCCACCGTTGTTACCCACGGCCAGGCGGCCGTACAGCGGCGCCGAGCACGCCGCGGTCGGACACCGCATGTCCGGCAGCGCTGCCTCCGCGCAGGGGCTTACACTCGTCCACTTTTCAGCTCAACCTGAGCCGTTTCTGACACAAAATACACTCTAAACACCCCCTGATACTCCTTGATACCTGCTGACACCTCCTAAACACCCCCTAAACAACCCCTAAATGCACCCCTATCCCACATAATGCGCCTAAGTTGAGCCCAAAAGTGGACGAGTGTAAGCCCCTGCCTCCGCGTCGCCGGAGTTGCCGGAGTCGGCGCTGCCGGCGGGGGATTGGTTTTGGTTTTCTTTCCCGGCCGCGTGAAGCAGCGGCGGGGGCAATAACGCCGGCGAGCGAAGCACCGAGACGCGCTGGAACAC
>Ga0307489_10003150_pt1 | contig 10976 bp, 17 predicted proteins | sample SB12metaG_FD_202247 | JGI IMG/M metagenome (GOLD analysis project Ga0307489, IMG submission 202247) | Sea-ice brine microbial communities from Beaufort Sea near Barrow, Alaska, United States - SB 1.2 | ecosystem: Environmental > Aquatic > Marine > Coastal | place: USA: Alaska | collected...
TACTCAAAACTTCTGTCTATTTCATTGCTCATCAAAATACCTAACATTTTGGCCTTTAGTATATTGGTTAGTGTATGTTCTCTCCACATGCCCGTTTGTTAGCCATTTAGGTTTAGTGTGTGCGCGTAATAAATGCGCTACCCATTCAACTATATCTATATGTCGAGCTTCGCTAATATTTTTTTCGTAATATTCGCGCTTATAGCGGTTTAAAGTGCGCCACCTAGGTCTCGTAAAGAATGACCTAAATTTGCATAAACATGCGCCGCATAAAGCAGGTTCAAGAGCATAAAGCTCTGGTGATGGGGGGTTGGTTTTATATCCTAAATTGTTCTTCATACCTTTGCATAAATTGCATTTCGGGGCGTAAAAAAAACTTACAACTTTATCTATAGTTTTTGTAGCGTAAAGATGCGTTTTTATAGTTGCGTTGACCGCCGTGTTAAGGCTTAACATGTGCCTAACTGCAAATTGTTAGTTTTAGTTAGTCGGCTAATTACATCTTCACTTAACCCGTAATCAATTTCCATTTTTACAGAATTTATTATCTGTACGGCTAATTTAGCTGTGGCTTGCGATTTTTGAGGGTTGCTTGTACCATCACGAAGGGCATCGAGTTCATCAAAAAGCGCGTCACGCAAACCTATTGAAGTTCTAATAGTCGCTGTTTCGTTTTTATTAACTATTTTAGTCATTTTATTTTCCTTTTGTTTTATGTTGTTTTTTTGATTACGATAGCGTAGTGTGTTATTTGTACTATTAATTATACGAGGATGTCAACATGAAAACTGAAAAAGATTTACATAACTATCTAAAAAAGCAATGCGAGCATCATGGGATCATATTTTATAAGTTCTCATCTCCGGCCAGGCGAGGTGTGCCAGATGTCATTTTGGTGCATCGTTTAAAGTATAGTGCGCGTATGCCTGACCGCGTTTGTTTTGTAGAATTAAAATCCCCGTCAGGGAAAGGACGGCTTTCTGATTTACAACTTTTAGAAATAGAGCGCTTGCGGTGGGCAGGGGCTAAAGTTCATGTTCTTGATTTACCTAGTCAAGTTGATAGCTTAATGAAATTATTAACGGAAGAACAATAATGAATGATGACATGATGAAAGCTGATGGTTTTAATGACGCTATTATAGGTGTTGGATCAAAATGTGGCTCGGAAGATTCTTTTATATATAGCACTGATAAAGTTCTAGAAATTTTAATGTCACAAGGCATGGCTGAAGATCAGGCTTTAGAATATTTTTATTTTAATATTTTAGGTGCTTATGTTGGTGAAACTACGCCTATTTTTATGTCGGAGATAGATGACGATGCTTAGCTTAAAAAATTTAACCCCAGATCAAAATGAATGTGTGACGCATTTATTTGAGCATGATAGCACTTTATTAGTCGCTGACATGGGGGCAGGGAAGACAGTTTGTGCTATGACTGCGGCTGCGGAATTATTAGCATCTAAGTTTGTAAATAAAATTTTAGTCATCACGACTATAAAAGTTGCTCAAAATGTTTGGGCAACAGAGCATCAAAAATGGTCTCATTTAACTCATTTAAAAGTTGCTATGGCATTAGGGTCTGAGCAGGACAGGGAAGTTGGGCTTGCGGCTAAAGCTGATTTAATCTGTATTAACTTTGAAAATTTAAGATGGCTATGTGAAACGCTAGGCAATGACTTAGTTAAAAAATTTGACGGCCTTATTATTGATGAAGTATCTAAATTAAAATCTAATAGCGGCTCGAATTTTAAGGCTATAAAAAAGTATATCCGAAAATTTAAATGGCGATTGACTATGACAGGGACACCAGTTTCTGAAGATTGGACAGGTTTATTTGGTCAAATCTATATGACCGATGGTGGTAAGGCATTAGGTAAAAATAAACAGAAGTATCTTGAAAATTATTTCTATCCAACAGATTTCCAACAAAGAAATTGGTCATTATTGCCAGATCAAGACGCGAGGATATTAACAAAAATTAAACCTTTATTATATCACTTGCCTGATTATAGGCATGAATTGCCAGATTTAATTGAGCAAGATATAATTATTGACATGCCTAGCCATAGTAAGAAATTATATTCTCAATTTAAAAAAACTATGGTCGCTGATTTTAATAACTCAGAAATTGCTGCGCAGAATAGCGCGGCCTTAACTGGGAAATTACAACAAATTTGTCAGGGTTTTATGTATGGTGAAAACACTATTTTTGAGATGGAAAATCCTAAATTAGACAAGCTAAAAAATTTAGTCGCTGAAAATTCTAAGCCAAAAATTATCGTATATTGGTTTAAGCAAGACCTCAAAAATTTGCAAAAGGTGTTTCCTGATGGCGTGGTGCTTAAAAATCCTAGTGATGTTGATGCGTGGAATAGAGGTAAAATTAACTTATTATTTCTTCAACCTAGATCTGCTGCTCATGGTCTTAATTTAGCCAGTGGAGGTCACCAGATCATATTCTACAGCATGGTATGGTCGAATGATCTATACCTACAAACGATTGCTAGATTATGGCGGAGAGGAGCTAAAAATTCTGTCACTGTTAAAAAACTGATAATGGAAAATACTATTGACGAAATTATTAATCTAAGATTGTCGGATAAAAAGAAATATCAAACGCTATTGCTATCGCATATCGCTATGTGATAGGATATAGGTCCTTCCATAGGAAAAAAGGTTAGTGGTTTTTTGTTTTCCATTAACCAAATAGAAACCCGTTGCATCTCTCACCAGTGCAGCGGGTTTTTTATTGTTTACGTATGTTTTACAGTTAAAAGACAAATACACCCACCATAGCCGCCCATAGGACGGGCGCGGCTATAATCGCGAATAAAATATGCTTCACTGTTAGTGGTGTATCATTGATTACAACAATATTAGTGTTTAAAAATTTATTCATTTTGTTTTGTCCTTTAGTTTATTTTATTAATTGCAATTATTGCAATGTCGGTTTGAAAGTTTTCTTTATATGCTATAGCCATATCATAACTGTCATAGACGCCGTCAAGTTCCGCAAGTATTAGATCATAATCATTGTTATTGATCATATCATATACATGCGCTATGGCCGTTGAAAGGCGTTCATGATGTTTTTTTAGTGGTGGTGCTATTTCTGCGAATGCTTTTGGTAGTACTATCTCATAAGACATTTTAATTTTTCCTTTGCTAGTTTGTTTTTAAGATTGCGTATTTTTAGCTCAATAGCGTATTTTTTCATTTTTACATGTGAGCTGTTGCCATTACAACGCGCTTTTATGTAGTTTTGGGCGCTTGCAATTTGCTTTTCAATTTTATTCATTTTATTACCTTTCTTTCAAAACTGCCATAGCTTCACAAATAGAAGCCCATTGTTTTGCATGCGTACTGTCGTTTTTAGTATGTACACCGCCCCCCGTTCTATCTTCTAAGGTAACTTCGCAATATTTATGTAAAGCCGCCCACACTATAGCTAGCGCGCTATTTTTGTTATAATCATTATCCATTTTGTTTTTTCCTCTGTTAATCACGCGGCTATGAACGTACTTTTGAAACGTGGTGATCTTGCGCCATGCACGACTATAGCAATGTTTTGTTTAAGGCCGTCACATAAACCGCAATCAATACACTTGATACCTTTACTATCCGACAAGCATTCTATCTCATTAGCTAATAGGCCGTCGTTAGGCAACGCCACGCGGAAAGTTTTTGCACCTTGCGCTTGATATTTAAGCGCCTGTTTTGGTGTATCCGCGCTTACTTGGCAGATAGATAAAAATCTTTTATCAAAATTGACATGCTTGATCTGGTGAGTATAACCCGTGTGACCGTTACATAATGTTAATAGATCATTAAATACTTCAAAAGGCGCGGCTGAGGGATCACCATAAGCGCCCAACCTAATTTTACGACCTACAAAATATTGACCATGCTTCCTAACATTAAACGCCGGATAATTACCCTTTATATAACTATTATAAACCGATGTTGGCGCTTGCCCTAAATTGACATAACACGCGCCGCCTGTGTTTTGTCTGTGTGGACAATTACCACAAATAGAACTATCTTTGAATTGCTTGCTTGCCTCCATTGGTGAGATATCGCTTCTTATTATCCATGTTTGGATCATATCGCCAGTCTTGACGTTACTAGTCGACATTGTAGCGATCACCACGATTGGCGCGCCGTCTAAAATAGACGCGCCTTTATAAAGAATATAACCACGTTCTTTTTTAGTGGTGGTTTTTACTTTTTTACTACCTAATAATCTATTCATTTTGTTTTATCCTTTTGTTTTTGTTTTAACTCATCAAATCGCCAAAATTGGCGCCATCATCAAAGGCGCCTAGTTTTTCAAGTACCTTTTCCATTTTGTCCATTTGGGCTTGGTGCCAATGAGCCGTTTTCATGGCGGCTTGTATTTTAGCGTCATTTTCATTTGTCGTAACCGTGTGGGTGAAATATGAAGATCCCGCGAATACCGCATATTCTGTGGCGTTTATTGGTTTAGCATTATATTTAGCCATTTTATTACTTTCTTTTGTTTTGTTTTTCTTTAACGTGTATACAATACTATATACATAAAATATTAATTAACTCTTTTAACAGTGTTGTAGCCAAAACCATTATTTAAAAGAGTTTCGTCTAAGGTTCCGACAGCGGCACTTATTAAAAAAGTTTTAATGAAATCACTTTTTGTTTCATGTCCAGCGCCTAAATCATTTTGATATGCGGTTATTATGTTGCTATCTATTTCAACAGTGAATGCTATTTTAATTTTCATTTTATAGTCCTTTTTGTTTTGTTTTTCTTTAACGTGTATACAATACTATATACATAAAATACTAATTACAAGTAATAAATGAATAAAAGCACAATAAAAAGGGTAATAAGCACAATAACCACCAGTTAATAAACAATCAATAAACCCATATAAAACCTAGTGTTTACTATAAAAGGCCATAAAAGACCCATAATTTAAAAGAGTTATATATATATTTCCTAAAAAAATACACTCTGGGGCTGTAGTATTCTGTAGCAAGTTTCTTAAATCATGGGCCTTTTACGGCCTTTTGTGTTTCATGGTTGGTGATAAAGCAAAATTTTAGCTACACGCATAACAATTTCAATCTAGTGCCGCGCTATATATTACAAGGGCTATAGCTTGATAGGCTATCAGTTCAAACCACAGTTCAAACCACAGTTCAAACCACAGTTTAAAGCTTGAAATCGCGCGCCTTTGTTGTGCTTTTGTTGTGCTTTTATTAAAGTATATGTGCCTTATGCTAAATAACTCTTATATATCAAAGACTTAGCAAGTGAGGCCCCCCTTATGAATTTAAAACGGGGGCGGGCGCTGCAGTGGGGGTCATTAACATAAAAATATCGTTTTAGACCTAATGCCACTATTTATACTTGCGTAGTTAAAAACTCTCCGCTAATATACTGACAAGAGGAACCACATGACTAAAAGCATTGTAATACCCGACCCAGAGTATTTACCTCCGGAGTTACTGTTAGACCCGTACCACCCGGCAAGTCAAAAATACATGCAAGACCTTAATGCTGTAAAAAGACTTATCGTAACGGCAACTGTAGATATGATACCCTGGCATGTTACGGCTGTTAAAGCTAAAGTGCGTGGTTCTACAAACATCGCCGTAGCGGATATAGTTGGTAAGACCGCACAATCTGTATCTCATATTATGCGGCGGGATGATGTTAAGAATTTAAGAGCGTTATTGCAGCACTATAATATAGCAGTCGATGGCCCTAACGATGCACAACGTAGGCGCATGTTATGGGAGATGGCAGTAGATAATAAAGAAGTAGAACCTAACGTGGCTATAAAATGTGTTAGCGAGTTAAATAAAATGAACGGCACCTATACTACTGGCGCTAAAGATACGTCAATAAACATAACGATTAACAATTCATTACTACCTAAAGGAAAGTTAGACACATAGACGCTCAACTTGCCTACGAACCAAGAGATCAGTTCCTACCGTTCCATCAACGTGATAAGCGGTGGTCTGCTATTGTCGCGCATAGACGCGCAGGTAAAACTGTAGCCTGTGTAAACGAGTTGGTATTGCGAGCGCTCTATACAACAAAAAAAAACCCTAGATATGCGTACATTGCCCCGTTCTATGCCCAAGCTAAAAACATTGCGTGGGAGTATCTTAAAGATGCTGCCGAACCTTTCACCGCAACTTCAAAAGATATTAGGGAGAGTGATCTTAGTATTAAGTTGGTCAATGGTGCCGTTATCCGTCTTTATGGCGCTGACAATATCGATGCTCTGCGTGGTATTTACTTGGACGGCGTTGTTCTTGACGAGTTTGGAGACTGCCGTCCGGGGCTATGGGCAGAAGTTATACTACCTACTCTATCCGACAGAAAAGGATGGGCAACTATAATTGGAACGCCTAAAGGTAAGAATACTTTCTATGACATGACGGAAAATGCAAAGACCGATCCAACTTGGTATTTTGCAGAACTAAAGGCTTCTGAAACAAAGATTATCGACACCGATGAACTAAAAGCTATGAAGCGTCAAATGACTGACGCGCAATATGATCAAGAGATGGAGTGTAGTTTCACCGCGCCTGTACTGGGGACATACTATGCGGGACAAATTGAAACACTTGAGAAAATTGGTCAGATATACTCACCTAATGCAGACTATGACCCTAACTTTTCGGTCTCTATTGTCATGGATTTGGGCTTCACCGACAGTACCGCCATATGGTTCTGGCAACCAAAACCTGACGGCTATGCTATCATTGACTATGAAGAAGCGCACAGCCAACCGCTATCATACTACTTTGATCTACTCGAAAGCAAAGACTATACTTTCGATACCGTTTGGCTACCTCACGATGCGAGAGCTAGAACATTGCAAACAGGTCGCTCGACTATTGAACAGTTCCTCGAACAAGGACTTCCTGCTAGAATTGTTCCTAATCTTAAAGTCCAACAAGGAATTGACGCGGGCAGGCTTATTCTCAACGATTGTCATTTCAACGAAAGAACTAAGCAAGGAGTCGAGGGACTTAGAGCCTATCGCAGACGCTTTAATGAAATTACCAAAGTATTCTCTGATACACCCCTGCATGATTGGGCATCGAACCCTGCTGATGCTTTTCGTTATCTAGCACTAGTGTGTCAAAAATCAGATGCTGTTCCCGTTGCTGATAGACCGCATCTTGACGACTTCACACGTAGGGAGTATAGTCTTGATGATTTATTCGAGAACCGCGATAGTGGTGGCAGTCAAGTAATGCGTTTAAGGATGTAATATGCAAGAATATGACAATACAAATACTGAAGCCGATAGCGGAACCGATAATAAGAAAGGCTATGAAAAACATGGTCAATCTTTTTGGGATAAGGAACTTGTAGCTGCTAATAAGCGCGTAAAAAAGTTCCACAGTAAAGGCGGCGCTATTGTAGATCGGTATATTGGCAAAGGCAGAACCGATGATATTCTTAAAACGTCACGATTAAATCTATTTCACTCAAATGTAAAAACTTTACAGTCAATGTTATACGGCAATTTGCCTAAAGTAGATGTATCACGTAGATACGCCGATGGTACTGATGATGCTGCGCGTGTAGCAGCAGAAATATTTGAGCGTTTGTTAAATTTAGACGTACAAGAAAATGGTAAAGACTATGACGCAGTATTACGGTCATGTTTGCAAGATCGTCTTTTACCTGGACTTGGCTGTGCTAGAGTTAGTTACGAAGTAGAGACAGAAGAAATGCCAGACCCTATGACAGGCGAAATGGTAGAGCAAATAGTGTCTGAAGCTGCGCCGCTTACATATTATTTTTGGAAAGACATGCTATGGTCGTGGGGGCGTAATTTTTCTACATTACGTTGGATTGCTTTTAGAAATGACATGGACAAAAAAGTATTTGTCGAAAGATTTGGCGAAGACGCTACTAAAAACATAGAATTTAAAGAAATGGCAGCGCACACGGACGCTGATGGCGGCGATATTGGTGAAAATGACAAAGATGTCATAAAAAAAGTAGAAGTTTGGGAGATTTGGTGCAAAGACACTAAACAAGTCTACTGGTACACTAAAGGCGCACAAAAATTACTTGATACTAAAGAAGATACATTAGGTCTTAAAGGGTTTTTTCCTTGCCCACCGTTTTTTATGGCTAATGCAACGACTACAGACTACATGCCCACCGCAGATTTTGTACTTAACGAAGATATTTACAATCAAATTGACCTTTTAGAGACTAGAATTAACAAAATTACTGAAGCCGTTAAGGTTGTAGGTGTTTATGATAAGTCTTCTACAGGCGTTAAGAATATGCTTAAAGAAGCTACAGAGAATGAGCTTATCCCAGTTGATAACTGGGCTATGTTCGGTGAAAAAGGCGGTCTGCAAGGACAAATCGACTGGCTACCTGTTGAAGAAATAGCAAATACGCTAAATAAACTGGTACAGCAACGTGACCAACAGATCGCCCTTCTACAACAAACCTCTGGCATGGCAGATATTATGCAAGGTGGTCTAGCTAACCAATATGAAGGTGTTGGACAAACAAGACAGAAAGCAAAGTTTGGTTCAGTACGTGTGCAAGCATTACAAGACGAATTTGCTACATTTGCTACCGATCTTATGCAATTAAAAGCTGAAATTATTGAAAAACACTTTGAGCCGCAAACAATTGTTACGATGTCTAATATAGCTAATTCTATGAATGCTGAAGAAATTGGCCCGGCTATGGAAATTATTAAAAACCCAGATATGCCGTTTAGAGTAGAAATACGCCCAGAAAGCGTAGCAATGGTAGATTTTGCAGAGTTAAAGAACGAACGCACAGAATTTATGGGCGCGTTAAGCATGTTCTTGCAATCTGCGGGGCCTATGATAGAAAAAGATCCTACTACAACGCCGTATTTATTAAAAATGTTACAGTGGACAATGGCAGGGTTTAAAGGTGCGTCTGAAATTGAAGGTGTGTTAGATAAAGCTATAGAAGCAGCAATTATAACATCTCAAAAAGCTATTAATCAACCAGAACCTGATCCTGAAGCTGCTAAAGAACAAGCTAAAATGCAAGGTGAAATGCAGAAAATACAGGCTAAAGCGCAAGCAGATATGGCAGTAAGAGAAGCAGATAAACAAGCTGACATTGCAGTCATACAAGCGCAAATGCAAGCTGATATGGGTAAAATTGGCGCAGACAATCAAGCGGATATGGCTGAAATACAAGCTAAAATGCAGGCTACTATACAAGCTGAAATAGCAACTTCTCAAGTTAATATGGAACAAAACATGCAAGCTGTAAGTGGCGAAATGCAAAAAGACTTACAGAAAATGCAATTAGAAATGGAAAAAATAAGCGCCGCAGCTAGTATTGACATACAAAAAGAAGCTATTAAAGCTGAAATTGAAATTGACAAAGATAGGCTTGAGTAATGTCTGATAATAATTCTACTCGGCGCACTGGCTATAATAATAAGGTGTTCTCAAATAACTTTGATCGTATTTTTGGTACAGAAGAAGACAGACAAAAACGTGCTATAGTTACTAATGCAGAAATTAAAAAAGCTGCATCAAGTAAAAGTGCATATATTATGAAACCTATAGAACCTTTTAAAAGCCATGTAGACGGCAGTATTATTTCTGATCGCAGACAATTAAAAGAACATAACCAACGAAACGGCGTTACCAACAGCGCCGACTATAGCGCTAATTTTATGAATCAGCGCAGAAACTCCCTAGGTGCGGCCCAAGATCGCACTGCTAAAAAAGAGCGTATAGAAGCTCTTCAACAAACTATGAGGACAAAAGGCTATGAGTGACGAAATTGAAGAAGTAGTAGAAGAAGAAATAGAAGAAGTAAATGGCATACGTGCTAGTCTTGACGATGTTATTGGAGAAACTAAAGCTAGTGATTTAGATGATTTTGATCCGCCATTATATGATGCTCCAAAAGAAGATGTAGAAGTTGCAGCAAAAGAAACTGAAGTTGAAACTGAAGTAGTAAATAAAACACCTACAGAAGATGCTGAACCCACCACCGCAGTTAGCACTGAAAAACCACCGCTTGATTGGGGTGTAGAAGTACGGGAAGAATGGAAAAATTTACCCGCTAATGTAAAAGCACATCTTCATGCCAGAGATCAACATGTTAATACTATGTTACAAGACGGAGCTAATAACCGTAAATTAGGTGAGGGGCTTCTTCAAATAGCTACACCATATAAAGCTATTATGGACGCAGAAGGCGTAGGAAATCCTTTAGATGCAGTAAATGGATTATTTAAGTCTGTTGCTACATTACGCATGGGTACTATGCAAGAAAAAGCAGCTAAAATAGCTCAATTTGTTGAAGTTTATGGCGTAGATGTTAATGCTCTTGATAATGCACTTGTAGGTAATAGTGCAGAAAACGCACCTGAAAATGATCCTGTAGCGTCTATGATAGATCAACGTATGGCTCCAGTTAATCAACTTTTAGAGCAACTTAATCAAAATAAACAATATCAAGAACAACATGCTAAAGAAAAAACAGACCAGGATATAAATGCTTTTTCTAAAGACGCTGAGTTTTTTGAAGATGTACGAGATGACATGGCTGACTTTTTAGAAGCTGCGGCTCGTAGAAATCAGTCTATGACATTACAACAAGCATACGATAAATCTTGTGCTTTAAACCCACAAATTTCAAATGTAATGGGGCAACGAGCAGCAAATAATAATTTAGTAGGCAACAGAAATAATATTGCGGCTAAAAGAAATGCTGCGTCTTCTATTAAAAGCAATACTTCAAGGCAACCTACGACTACCCGTAATAATTTACGTGGCGCTCTTATGGATGCGTTTAACGATCACGCTTGACAACACAAGGCCGTTATGATTTAATACTTGTAACGGCCTAAAAAACCCCGGCGTTCGAGCAGGTTTAAATGGTTGTAGGCAGATAACTCTATCCCCGGCGTTAAAGCAGGATAAGATATATT
>Ga0307489_10003151_pt1 | contig 10976 bp, 7 predicted proteins | sample SB12metaG_FD_202247 | JGI IMG/M metagenome (GOLD analysis project Ga0307489, IMG submission 202247) | Sea-ice brine microbial communities from Beaufort Sea near Barrow, Alaska, United States - SB 1.2 | ecosystem: Environmental > Aquatic > Marine > Coastal | place: USA: Alaska | collected 2017-05-06
AATACAAAGAAGAAATACAAATGAACCGAATAGCTCTTTGCTGTATACAAATATTGTAGGACAAGACAGCATTACTCGTTTTGATGATAAACGAAAATCTAAAAAAAAATAGAACACGGTCCAAAAGCGATTCTACTAAGAGCAAGTAAGAAAAATATGATTTTTATAATGGTTACTGATTCATATTCTCCAACTGTAGCACTAACGGTTCCTCCTAAATATGCCGAAAATAGTATGGTGTGGTGTATTATGTCTTCAAAAGAGCAAACATTAAAAAAATAAAGTAAGTACTATTTTGAGCCTTTTTTCAATCATTTTACTAGCTTTAAATTAACTATTTAGTTGTGCTTCTTATTTGGGGTATGTACCTTTAGTTAGCCATAAGCCCTAACTATTCAAGGGATTTTATATTTAAAATATAAAATCGTGCTTGACAAACCCTGTATTCTTATGGCATCTGTTTTCAAGCTCAATTTGAAAATAAAAAATTAGCGAAAAGAGATTTTAGTAAAAAGTTAAATCTATTTTTTGATGCAAAGAGCGGACATAAATGTAATTGGTGATTTTTTAATGTCAAACTACTAGGAGCACCTTGAATCTGCATCTATCTAGTTTACACCTGTTATATTTTAAATGCTTTATGAATAGCGCTGCATCTATTTTACAGATCAGGTTTAAATGCTAAAGAGCCACTGTCTCGCATAGCCGATATGGCGTTAGGAAAGTAAATAAATATATTATAACTACCCATTATTTAACTTCCTTTAAAGTGAGAACATTCCTGTTATAAAAAGCTAAAAAGAAGAACTATTTATAGTAGTTTATCCATTGATTAGATGTCCAAACAATAAAATTATATTGCTAGAAAACAAGACCTTAGAGAGTATTGAATAGTGCTTAAAAAAGTATAAAAAACACTGCTATATCATTTTGCAACCAACTCCAATTCTAATTCTTCTAAAGTTTTTCCTTTGGTTTCTGGTAATGTTTTTAAAAGCACAAAAAAACCAACCAAAGCGATTGTGCCAAATAAGAAAAAGCTGAGTGCACTGCCAAAATTAGATAGTTCCCAAGGAAAAACTTGTTGCACAAACCAACTCACAAAAGAATTCACAAAGCCAATAGCACCAATGACTAAACCTCGATATTTTATTGGATATAATTCTGACAACAACACCCACATTACAGGTCCTAATGAAAATGCAAAACAAGCTATAAAACCTAAAATACCTATTAATATTAAATTGGCATTAATCGTTGTTGCTGCCTCTAAAATTGCTCCATCGTTTTTGTTAAATATATTATTCCCTAAAACAGCTTTTATATCGTTTTTAAACGTCACATCATGCGTATATAATTTATCTGCAAAAGGCAATAATTTTTGAGAATCAGAGAAATCAAATTGATTTATTTTTTCTTTTGACAATTGATAGGTTGCTTGGTTAAAGCTATAAGCACATAATAATAAACTAACAGCAATACCTGCTGTACCGATTAATAGTAAAGGTCTTCTGCCCATTCTATCAATTAAATAGATTGCAATAAAAGTAAAAACAACTGAAATTGTACTTAATAAAACACCAGATGAAAAGGCAGCATCTGAACCAATACCTGTTTGTTTAAAAATTGATGTTGCATAGAAATAAACTGCGTTAATACCCGTGATTTGTTGAAGAACGCCAATAATTAAACCAATGACTATAATAAAACGTAGTGATGGCTTTAATAAATCTTTCATTTTTACTTCAGATTTATTTTTAGCCGCATGTATGTTCTTTTCTATAGCAGCAATTTCTTCACCCCCCCTTTTTGTGCCATGAATCTGATTTAAAACTTTTTTTGCCGCTTCATAGTTTTCTTTTAAATATAACCAACGCGGACTTTTAGGAACAAAAAATAAACAAACAAAATAGAATAATGCTGGAAATAACTCTACCCCTAACATCCATCTCCAAACATTTTGATCCGTTAAAAAGGTACTTTCTGTTGTATTGTATTTATTAAAAAAATAATTGCTTAAGAAGGCAGCAAAAAATCCAAAAACGATATTTAATTGCTGCAGAGAGACTAATTTACCCCTGTTTTCTGCTGTTGAAATTTCTGCAATATAAATTGGTGCAATAATCAGAGCGGCACCAAAAGCAACACCCCCGATAATTCGTGCGATATACAGCATTTCAAAAGAACCTGCCATCGCAGATAAAACAGCCGAAATAGCATATAAAAGTGCTACAAAAATGAGTGTTTTTTTCCTTCCAAGTACATCACTTAATCTTCCTGAAAATAGCATCGCAAACATTGCTGCAAATGTAGGTGCACTTACCACCCAACCAGATTGAATATCATTTAAATCAAATTGAGGACCTGCAAAAGACATGACTCCGGAAATAATTCCTGCATCAAAACCAAAAAGAAATCCTCCCAATGCTACTATAAAACTTATAAAAATGGTGTACGTCTTATTATTCATATTCTATTTTAAAAATTAAAAAAGCAAATTTAGTAAACAATTGTTTGCATTGCTCGTGGTGCAATTTCTATTAAAGTTTCACTTTCACCCACGATTAGTTTGTATCCTATTTTAGCTTCCGTTTTATTCATTACCACCGTCACCATTTTCCCGCTTTTATTTTTAAAAGACGTACTTTCTATAGCTGTTCTACTAGTTGTGGTGCTCACACGCAAAGCTCCTGGTTTTATGAATTTTGAAAAGTGACCGATGTAATAATAGGTGGGCGTATAGGTAAGTGCTCCTGTTTTTGTATTTGCATGAATGGGTGCAAAACAAAAATTTTGAACATGGTTTGGCCCACCTCTTTCATCTAATAAAATATTCCAATCTGTCCAGCCTACCACACCGCTATTAAAATCATTTATCATTGAATTTCCATACCGTTCTGCATTGGGCCAAAACTGTAATTTTTCTGAATCAAATCCTTCTGCACAGCCCTCTGTAAAGAGCATATTTTTTGATGGAAAAGATTCGTTAATATTCTTTAAGTTATCATATTTTGGCAAACCACCTGTCCAAGTTTCATACCAATGAAAACCAATACCCCAGGCGTACTTTGAAGCCTCTGGGTCTTCGAAAATAGTATTTGCTCTGTCAGAAATTAAATCTCTGTTATGATCCCAAACAACAATATTTTTATCTCCTAAACCTTCTTTTTCTAGTGTTGGTCCTAAATAATTTTTTAAGAAATCCCGCTCCTCTGCTGCCGTATAAATACAAGATTCCCATCTTTGAACTGCCATCGGTTCGTTTTGAATCGTTAATCCCCAAACAGGAATCCCTTCTTTTTCATATGCTTTGATAAACTTCACATAATAATCTGCCCAAGATTGTCTAAATTCTGGAAGTAACTTCCCTCCTTTTAACATGTTATTATTGGTTTTCATAAAAGCGGGTGGACTCCAAGGACTAGCATAAAAAACAACATCATCCTTAATTAATTCAATAGCCCTTTTTATAAAAGGAATCCTTTTTTTCCTATCTTTTTCAATAGAAAAGGTCTTTAAATCAGCATCTCCTTCGTCAATATAAGTGTGGCTACCTAAACCAAAATCACTACTATGAATGCTTGTTCTAATAATATTATAACCAATACCATCTTTGCCATATAAAGAATGCAGTAATTGTTGTTGTTGTGTATTATTTAAAGTAGAAAACACCTCAGCAGAGGCGTCTGTTATAGCCCCACCAATACCTAGATACTCTTGAAAAGTTTTTTTCGGGTTTACAAAAACAGCAATTTCTGTTTCTAAAGGCTGTACTTTCTTTTTAAAAAACTGTTCGTTTGTTTTTGTTAACCTCAGCTTCGTATCTTTTGCTGTTGTGTATATCTGAAGTATTTTAGTCTGGTAACTTTTTGTTATCGAAATAGAAATATTTTCAGCTTTATTTATTTCTTTTACTTTTGAATCTGAGCAAGCTGCTATTACTATTAAAAGGCTTAGTAATTTGTGTTTTTTAATCATTATTTTTTACAATTAAATGAGCATTGATATTAATCATAGTTATTTTTTAAATTCGTGTTTTACCCAATCAACCTCCATAACTCACTCACCTTCCATTGATGCATCTGTAATTTTAGCAAAATTTTAAATTGCAAACTTTTTTTCATCTATTTATTTTTTATTAATAAGGTATCAAATTTAATTATTGTGCTGAAAATCGAAATTTAGTGATGGTTACTTTTTATCACTTTCGTTGTTTTTATAAGTTAAACCGTACCCAAAATTATACAATGGTTTTTTTGATGTATCCCAAAAATTAATACCATATTTTCCTTTAAAATCATCTTCAGATGTTGGCCATGAATGTGGCAATTTACCCATAAAATCGTAATCACCAAAAAGCACCTCTGCAATTCCATCTCCTTCTGATCCTGGCAACCAAGCAGCAATAAACGCATCAGACACATTTATTTGTTTTGTAGTTACTAAAGGTCTTCCAGAAATTAAAACAACTATTATTTTAACGCCATTTTCAGCATATTTTGTTATGTATTTTTGATGTGACTCACTTAAAGTTAGTTTGTTTTCTTTATTCGAATCATTAATATCTCCAAACATTTCTGCATAAGGTGTTTCACCCACAACAATGATGGCTACATCTGCATCAAAATGATTTTCTATGGCTTCTTTATCATAAACAATTTCTGCTTTGGTAATGGCTTTTATGCCATCTAAAATAGTCGTTGCACCTTTGTAATTTTCTCTTATACCTTGCCAAGCCATTGTCCAACCACCAGATTGCAATCCTGAATTATTAGCATGTTCACCTACCACAACTATTTTTTTAAAGTCTTTACTTAATGGTAAAATACGATTCTTATTTTTTAACAATACTAACGATTCACGAACAGCCTGTCTTGCTTTATTTCGATGATTTTGACTTCCAATTTTTGAGATTAAAGATGAATTTGGATATGGATTTTTAAATAAACCGAGTCTAAATTTTTGTCTTAAAATTCTTTTAACAGCATCATTAATTCTATCAATAGAAACCGAATCATTCGCAACTGCATTTTTTAATCCATTTTGAAAAACCCCTAAATCGCCATCAACAGCCATTAACATATCTACACCTGCATTAATGACTTCATTTTTACCAAACCTAGAATACCCTTTCCAATCAGATATTACAATTCCGTCAAAACCCATACTTTTTTTTAAGGTATCGTTAATTAAAACTTTATAAGCATGCATTGGTATGCCTTGTAGCGTATTAAATGAAGCCATTACTGCACCTACTTTAGCTTTAACCGCCGCTTTGTATGGTGGTAATAATTTTTCTGAAACTTCTTTCATAGACAATGATGTATTTCCTCCTTCAATTCCAAAATCTGTTGCACCATCACCAATAAAATGTTTAGCCGTTGCCATTACTGTATGATTGTCTTTTAAATTTCCTTGAAGACCTTTTATTGAAGCTTTTGCCATTTTAGTTGTTAGTACCGTGTTTTCTGAAAATGCTTCGTACACTCTTCCCCATTTTTCATTGTAAGGAATAGCAACGCAAGGAGAAAATGTCCAATTAAAACCTGTAGCTTGAACTTCTATCGCTGTAATTTGAGCAACTTCTTTTACCAAAATTGTATTTTGAGTTGCTCCCAAACCAATATTATGAGGAAAAATAGTTGCACCTTGAAATGTATTTTGACCGTGAACTGCATCTACACCAAATAATAAAGGAATACCTAAACGCGAAGACATGGCTTTTTCTTGCAAAATTTTAAATCTGTTTTGCCATCCTAAAGCACCATTCCCTGGATTTGGGCCTTGAGTGTGGATTACAGATCCAATGAATTTTGTGGCAATATCATCATCCGAATCCATATCTGCAAAATGTCGTACTTGAGACATTTGTCCTATTTTTTCATCTAATGTCATTAACGCTAATATTGAATCTACTTTGTTTTCAATACGTCTATCTTCATTAAAATAAGTATTGTTTTTACATCCGTTTAAAACGGAAATAAAAAAAACAATTGATAGCAAGTAAAATTTAGGTTCAATTCTTGATGGAAACATATATTTTTATCAATAAAACTTTATAGGTATATTAGATTTATAAAGTTGGTTTTATAAAATTTGATGATTATTTATATTCATGTTTTACCCAGTCAACTTCCATTACCCACTCTGAATCTTTCATAGGTGAATCTGTGATTTTAGCAAAATTTAAAATAGCGAACATAGGTTCAGGATATTTGTCTCCTTCACCAACATTTCTATATATTTCTTTATTATCAACTCGATAAACTAAATCACTTCCTTCCCACTCAACAGAATAATCATGATATTCATTTAGAGTAACATCAAAACCTTTTCGCAAGCTCCACCAATCTCCTTTATCGCATTCACCTAAACTTTTAATAGCGCCTGCTGTAAAATGGTCTTTTTGATGATCTCCATGATGTTCAAAAATATCTATTTCACCAGAACCCGTTAAAGGCCAACAAATATTTTCATTTTCTTCTTGTACGGGTGATTCGTTATTTTGTGCACCTAAAAGCCACCAAGCAGGAAACATACTTGGCTCTCCATTACTACCTAATTTTAATCTAGCCGTCCATTTTCCTTTTATAAATTCTTTTTTATTTTTTGATACAATACGTCCAGCAACATATTGCGTTTCTGGATGTTGTTTTCCATTTTTATCTAAATTATCACATGGGCTTTTCTTACCCGTATTTATAACTTTTAATTTTAAAGACCCCTCACTAACAACTCTTGTCCCAAACTCACCATCGGGCATATAGCAATGTGTTTCGTTATTTACCCAAATGCGCTGATCTTGCCAATTATCAGCGTTAAAAGCATCGAAATTATCTACGAAATCTACTTTCCAGACACTTGACTCTACTGCTGTATTTGAATCCTTTTTATCTTTTGTTTTACATGAAAATAAGCTTATTCCGATTAACATGAAACTTACCAAGTAATAGTACTGAATTTTTTTCATACTGTATTTATTTATTTTTTAAAATTATTATCCATATACGCAGCTTCAATATCGGCATATAACTTATTGTCATCAATAAGTCTCAAAATTAACATTTTGTGAAAGATCCACATGTTGGATAAGTATTCGTTTTGTATTTCTAAAACAACTAAACTATCCTTTACTTCCTCATCTCCATAATAGGGTCGTTGCGCTTCAATATATTCCTTCACTCGTTGTTTAAGTATTTTCATTATACCCTTTTACATGAATACTTTTAGTTTTTTATTTCTTATTAATCCACAACTTTTTTCTAGTTTACTCTAAATTCAAACGTTTGCGAATAAGATTCATTTCCCAGGCCATCCGTTGTGATTACTTTCCAGTAATAAACTATTCCAGAAGTAACGGTTACATTTAAGCTATTTGTACTTGGATTTCCTACTTCTGCAACTGGCGAATTGTTTGTATCTAACAAAACAGTATAAGAAGCAATGTCATTATCAACATCGGTTGCTTCCCATTGTAATGTAAGATCTCCTGAATCAATACTTGCTCCCATTTTAGGATTTACTGCTTGTGCAGGTAATGGAGGATGGCTTTCTTCCGGTAAACCTGCGTTATAAAACCTCCACATTTCACTATCTGCCGTTTCATTACCAATATTAGCTATAGATTTCACAACCCAAGAATAAGGTGTACCTCTTAAAACACGTATCAAAAACTCGTTTGAAATGGTGTGAATTTCTCTTGAAGTCGCGTCATTTAAATTGGTAATTGTTAATATATATGCACTTGTATTTATAGCTTCTTCCCATTTAAAAAGCACCTCTGTTTCCGTATCTGAGATGATACTGCCTTCATTACATTCTGTGTTATTATCAGGAAAAATAAGCAGTGATGCAGTTGGTAAATCTGCAGCAAGAATAGCATTCTCATTCTCATCTTTACTGCAAGAGACTGAAAGAATTGATACGAATAATAAAAGCGAAATTATTTTTTTAAACCTCTTCATTATTTTATAATTTTATAATTAAATATTTCTTCTTTTGATATAATTTTTAACATATAAATACCCTCTGGCAAGTCTGGTATGTCAATTTCTAATTGGTTACTTGCTATTTTGTAAGATTTTGAAAATACTAATTGCCCTTTTAAATCATAAATTTCAATTGGTGTTTCATTTGCACCCATCGCAACGCCATTAATATGTATAGTGCTGTTTTTAATTGGATTTGGGTACACAAGAGGTTCGCGGTTAAAAAGGATGGTTTCTTGATAAATACCTTGACAATCTTTACCAGTCTTAACGCTTAAATTATTGACACCATTCTTTAATTCTAGTTCAATCTCACTTTCGCTAGTAATTGTTATTTCATTATTTAAGGTTACATAATAGGATACAGATCCTTTTAAGGATACTTTTATTATTTCACCGCTACTGCTTTTAGCTGAAGTAGAAACTGACAACTCACTTGGCTCTATAACAATAAGAGTAAAACATTGCTCATATCTAGAATTCTCTTTAATTGTAATACAAAGTGTATAAGTTCCTGCGGATAAGTCTTCAAAAACAAGTTCTGAGATAAATGCAGTTGTTTCCGCATAATTTTCTCCTGATAGCGTGGCTATATAGTCATAGCTTTCTAAGGCAGATAAAGAGATACTTCCATTATTTTGGGAGCTGCATATTTCACTAGTTACCATTAATACATAATTGTCTGTTGGTAAAGAGAATATTTCGCATCCTGTTACCCCTACAAGCGTATTCTCTGGAGTATTTGGGCACAAATCATCCGCATCTAAAACGCCATCTTTATCACTATCAGGATTATCAAACATTATCCAATTAAAGTTAAATCCCCCTGCTAAAATTTTTATTCTTAATTTGTGAGGTCCTTCTTCAATGAATAAATTATCAGAAACTGTTGCCCAAGTTTGCCATCCATTTGTAATCACCGTGTTTACAACTGCTAGCTCGTTTTCAATACCATTTTCACTAACAGAATACAACCCAATTTGCCCTTCACTATATCCAGCTACTCTAAATTTAACTCCATAATCTCCAGATTTAGGGGCAAAAATAGCATAGTCCGCATAATCGCCTGCATCTGTAAATCCAAAGTTTTTACCGCCACCTTCATCTTCTGAATCTTCCAAGCCCATTCCAATCATATAATCATAGTCTTCTACTTCAATTAACCCAGGAATTACCACGCGGTCGGGAGAAACATTATTTATTGATAAATCTGAAAATGTATTTAACGTTTTATTTGATTCTGATTGAATGGATGTTCCTGAGTAACTAACGGTAATACTATCGCTCTTAATTAAAAATGTATCAAGATGCAATACCACAAACCTGTTATTTAATGAATCTTCATCAACAGAAACTATCTCTGCTTCTTCTCCATTCACAAGTACTATAAACTGTTCCAAAGAACCTACTAAAGATGCCTCTAAAATAGTTTCACTAATGGCCAATTCAATAGATTTTTCATTTGCACCTGTTTTACCATTTAATGCCTTTAATGCTAGTTCAGCAACCGTTCCTGTTTTTTCAAATGCGATACTTGTAATATTAAAAGGAGTATTGTTGCTAAAGTGCAATTTTAAACTGTGTTGTCCTTCTTCTAATGCAATATCTGAAACTTCAAAAGTGCTATACTCAGTCCAACCGCCTGTTGAATTTACGGTCTGATTCATGGTTACCTCCTGATCATCCAAAGAAAGAAAAAATGCTCCTCCAGTTTCTTGCGAAGCCAATCTTACTTTTGCTGTATATGCCGCCGTTTCATCAACCTGAACGCTATATTTAGTCCACTCCCCTTTGTGAACAAACCCAATATTAAATCCGTTACTACTTGTCGTTTCATTATTTTTCTCAATATCTACACCATCGTTCCGGTAAGACCATCCGCTATTCCAAGGTTTATATTCTCCCGTAGAAAGATTATAATCGGCAACGTCAATATCGTAATAGGCAAAATTATTTTGACCTAAATCAAAATCTGACGCATACACAATTCCAGGAATTTCTGAAGGTTTTCCGTGATACGGTATGGTTTCATCTGTTTGTACTTGACGGATTATCGCATCAGGAACATCTTTCCGATATCTACTATTTTCTACCAATAAATTTTCAGCCAACTGCATCATACCATCAAAAGTTTCTTGCGATGTAGGTTTAGAACCTTCGCCTTTCCAATAATTTAATATGTTTTGATATCCTCGATTGATATCTACCGCATACGGACTGTCAATATCTCCAACTTTTCGCATCGTCCACCAAGCCCAACCAATATTATTATTTTCAAAGAGCGATATCGCATCTCTAAACCATGTATTTGAATTCTCTCCAGATTCTCCCATCCAGAGAGGAACGTTGTGTTCTTCTCTGAGAGGTAATATCCAATCCACATCATTTTTATTATTAAAACTCCAATACTTATGAAAACTATACACCAAATTATCATCCCATGGAGGTAACAATCCTCTATGGTCGTTGGCATAAGAATTTCCTTCGATATAAAGAATATGATCGTCACCCACTCCTCTAATTCCAGTTGTAATGTCTTCATAAACTTCTCTTAACAAAACATTTTGATCTCCTAAATCCCAATGGGTTTCATTAATTAAATCATATCCACCAATCCATTCATTGTCTTTATATCGATTGGCAATTCTAGTCCATAATGCAACTAGTTTGTCTCTATTTCCTTGACTTTCCCAAAGGGAAGGTTTTGTAGGATCATAATCGTTAATTTCTGAACCTGTACCTTGGCCCCCAGGAGTTGCATGCATGTCTAAAATAACATATATATTGTGCGGTGCAGACCACTCTAAAACATCATCAATTAACTCAAAGCCTGTTTCTCTCCAAGTATTTTCACCAGCTAAGGGTTCATCTTCGATGGGTAATGTGAACAAATTATAATGCATCGGAATGCGAATGCTATTAAAACCCCAAGCAGCTAAAGAATCTACATCTCGTTTTGTAAAGTGATTTTCTCTCCATTTCTTAAAA
>Ga0307489_10003152_pt1 | contig 10974 bp, 10 predicted proteins | sample SB12metaG_FD_202247 | JGI IMG/M metagenome (GOLD analysis project Ga0307489, IMG submission 202247) | Sea-ice brine microbial communities from Beaufort Sea near Barrow, Alaska, United States - SB 1.2 | ecosystem: Environmental > Aquatic > Marine > Coastal | place: USA: Alaska | collected...
AGGAGGAGGAGGAGGAGGAGGAGGAGGAGGAGGAGGAGGAGGAGGAGGAGGGGGAGGAGGAGGAGGAGGAGAAGGATGCGTGCGGTAACGTGGCGATGCGTTTGATAACCTGGCGAGCAACATCTGCCGGGCTCTACCAACAGCGCACGCATCTCCAGTCCGACACGCGTGAACATGGCGCCTCGCCGCGCCGCCCACATCCGCCAGAACGCCACCACCTTTCCTGCCAGGAGGGTCATTCACAACAAGCAAGGTCATTAACTCAAGAACCATGTCGACTCACCATAAACTTATCACGTGCCAACACACTTGCAGGAGGGTCATTGGGAACAAGCACTCGAACCGAGATCGGACGTGCCCACACGTCTTACCATCAGGGTGAATGCTCGCTTACAGACGACCCGCAGAGGAAACCCTAAATACTAAGCCCTAAATCCCTTAAACCGTAAACACTAAAACCTAAATCTAAACCCTAAAACCTAAAATAACCCGAGGAGAAGGAGGAGATGCATGAGGAGGAGCGTGCTTGTTTGCAATACCCCCCCTACCTTTCTTGCTCCTCGCGCGGCGCCGGAAGAACTCCAGAATCGCGGCTGACATGTCCTGCTCCACGTTCGCCGCTGATGCGTCCAAGCAATCCAGCCAGCGATCGAACGCCTGAGCGATCATTCGGTTGGCAATCCTGGAAGCAGGGTCATTGAGAACAGCGTCTCGAATGGCGATCGGACAAGCCCGCATGACTTACCGTCAGGGTAATTTGCTCATACGAGTACAGACGCGCAGACGCAGTTCGTGGTGGAGTACTAGTACTCCGACAGGCCTATGAGCATTTACCCACGTTCCGACTTCGGTGTGCTGTCGATGCAACGTCGGTAGAGTGCTTGTTCTCAATGACCCCCCTGCCTGGAGGCAATGCGACAGAGGGACAGCCTGCTGCCAGGGGCTTACACTCGTCCAGTTTTCAGCTCAACGTAAGCACATTTTGTTGGATACGTTGGGTGCTCGATTTTCCCCCAGTCTATTAGACAGGGGGACACGGGGAGGTGTGACCAAAACGGCTTAGGTTAAGCTGAGAGTTGGACGACTGTAAGCCCCTGCCTGCTGCGTTTGACCATGGTGCTGACCGCCTCCGACCACCGCTCAAATGCCGGAGCGATACCGCGATGAGCAATCTTGGAAGCGATGCGAGTCAGCGTCACGCGCACATGTTTCAGCGTTGCCACAGCCTCGGACCATCGCCCGAACGCCTGAGAGATGCCGCGGTTGGCAATCTTGCAAGCGATGCGAGTCAAGGACACGCGGGTACGCCTCAGCTCAGCAGCAGCATCAGTCCACCGCTCGAACGCCTGAGACACGCTGCGATTAACAATCTTGGAAGCGATGCGAGTCAGCGTCAAGCTGTGTCGCTTCATCGAACTCGCCGCGTCTGCCCACTGCGCGAATGCCTGTGCCAGGCCGCGGTGAGCAACCTTCGATGCGATGCGAGTCAAGGTGACGCGAGAGCGCTTCAGCTCAACTGCCGCAACAGCCATGGCTGAAAATGCCTGAGATAGGCTGCGGTGAGATATCCTCGACACGATGCGAGACGAGGTCGAGCGAATCCGCTTCATCTTGGCTGCCGTATCGGCCCACGTTTTAAACGCCTGAGTAATGCTGCGGTTGGCAATCTTCGAAGCGGTACGAGACAGGATCACGCGGATACGCCTCAGCTCAGCAGCAGCGTCGGCCCACCGCTCAAACGCCTGGCTCATGCGCTGGTTAGTCCACTTGGATGCCATGCGAGCGAGGACCACGCGGGTACGCCTCAGCTCAGCAGCAGCGTTTACCCACCGCTCGAACGCCTGAGCGATGCTGCGGTGAACAAGCTTCGATGCGATGCGAGTCAGCATCACGCGAGAACGGCTCAGATCAGCTGCCGCCTCGGCCAAAGCTCCAAACGCCCGAGACAGCATGCGGTGTGAAATCTTCGATGCGATGCGAGTCAACGTCCCGCGAGTTCGCTTCAGCTCATAAACAGCCTCGGCCCACCGATCGAAAGCTTGCGAGACACTGCGGTTGGCCATCCTCGAAGCGACGCGACTCAGTGTCAACCTGCTTCGCTTCATGTCACTCGCTGCAACTGTCCACCGCTCGAACGCCTGAGCGATGCTGCGGTTGGCGATCCGTGATGCGATGCGAGTCAGCGTCGCCCGCATGCGTTTGAGCGTTGGCGCAGCCTCCGCCCACCGATCAAACCCCTGGGAGCAGGGGCTTACACTCGTTCGCTTCTCAGCTCAACTTGAGCGCTGTTTATGGGATAGCGGGTGCGCGTAGGGATTGTGTAGCTCGTGTTAAGGGGGTGTTAGGGGGTGTTTATGGTGTGTAGGGTGTTTTAATGTGTCAGAGACGGCTCAAGTTGAGCTGAAAAGTGAACGAGTGTAAGCCACTGCCTGGGAGATGTAACGGTTGGCAATCTTTGAAGCGATGCGAGACACGGTGATCCTGCTTTGCCTCAGCTCAGGGGCTTACACTCGTCCACTTTTCAGCTCAACTTGAGCGCTTTTTATGGCATAGGGGGTGCGCGTAGGGATTGTGTAGCCCGCTTTAAGGGGGTTTAGGGGGGTGCTTAGGGTGTTTAGGGTGTTTTGTGTGTCAGACACGGCTCAAGTTGAGCTGAAAAGTGAACGAGTGTAAGCCCCTGCCTCAGCTCGGCAGCAGCATCGGACCACCGCTCGAAAGCTTGCGAGACACTGCGGTTCGCAATCTTGGAAGCGATGCGAGTCAGCGTCAACCTGCTTCGCTGCATCGCACTCGCCGCTTCCGCCCACCGCTCGAAAGCGAGCGCGATGCTGCGGTTGGCAATCTTGGACCAGGAGCGAGCCAGGATCACGCGGGTACGCCTCGCAGGAGGGTCATTGAGAACAAGCACTCGACCGAGATCGGAGCATGACCTATCTTCACAGTAAATGATCATATAGACGCGCGGAAGGGAGGAGGAATTTCAACGTCGGTGGAGTGCTTGTTCTCAACACCAACCCTGCCTCAGCTCAGTAGCAGCAGCACTCCACCGCTCGAAGGCCCGGGTGCAGGGGCTTACACTCGTCCATTTTCTGGCTCACCTTAAGCGCATTCTATGGGATAGGGGTGCATATAGGGGTTGCTCAGGGGGTGCTTAGGAGGTGTCAGGGGGTATTGAGGAGTATCAGGGGGTGTTTAGGGTGTATGTTGTGTCAGAAACGTCTCAGGTTGAGCTGAAATGTGGACGAGTGTAAGCCCCTGCCCGGGCGGTGCTGCGGTTGGCAAGCTTGGAAGTGGTGCGAGACAGGATCACGCGGGTACGCCGCAGCTCAGCAGCAGCATCGGCCCACCGATCGAACGCCTGGGAAACGCTGCGGTTGGCAATCCGTGACGCGATGCGAGTCAGCGTCGCCCGCATGCGTTTCAGCGTCGGCACAGCCTCGAGCCATCGATGAAACGCGGCGGCGAGCCCCTGGCAAGATGGTCATTGAGAACAAGCATTCAATCCGAGGTCGGAGCGTGACTAACCTTCAGGGTGAATGCTCATACACACGGGTGGAGAAGGAGGAGGAGACTCAATATCAGTCGAGTGCTTGATCTCAACAACCCCCATACAGACGCGGGGAGTATATAAATGGAGGAGGAGGAGGAGATGCAACATCAGTCGAGTGCTACTCATCAAGAATCCCCCTGCCCGGCGGTGCATGCGCTGCACCACGACGTTGAGACGCCGCCGTCGCACCGCCACCGCACCCGTGTTCCCGCGCCACGCGCGGAAGGCACCGCCAAACAGGGGCTTACACTCCTCCACTTCTCAGCTCAACCTAAGCCATTGTGGAGTACTTTACACCTCACCGTGTCCCCCTGTCTAATAGACCGGGGGAAAATCATGCACCCAATACATCCCACAAAATGTGCTTACGTTGAGCCGAAAGGTAGACGAGTGTGCGCCCCTGCCGCAGCAGCGCTGCCGCCGCCGCACGCGCCGGAACGCTGCCGACACCTAGGGCCTGCCATATAATGCTCGCAACGTCATCCAACGCCTTTATAGGGAGATCAGGTGCTTAGCATAGGGGGGTCAGGTGCTCATCATAGGGCGATCAGGTGACCATTATAGGGGGGTCAGGTGCCCATTATAGGGGGTCAGGAGCCCGTTATAGGGGGTTCAGGTGCCCAGTGCTTCGATCTCTCATCTCTCGAGATAGATGGCACCCTATGACGTGGAGAGAAAGATCTGCCAGGCCCCACCGAGACCGCCATGACTGCGGAGATGCGCGTGACCCGCACCGTCGACCAGTGTCGCATGTGCGAGGCGAGCGCGGCGTGAATGCGTGCGCGCTGCTCCCCGGTGACGTCGCACCAGCTTGTGAACGCGGCGGCGAGGCGGCGCGAAGAGATGCGGCGGAGAGCCCGCACCACCAGCAGCCGCCGCCGCGCCATCAGTTCCGTGACCTGGGACCAGGGGCTTACACTCGGTCACTTCAGAGCTCAACTTGAGGACCTTCGGGACACATCGCTCACGTCAGAGCTCAACGTGAGCACCTTCGGGCCACATCCACGGGTTAATTCGGGTTATATGGGGGACAAAGTGAGCGGAAAGGGGCAAAGTAAGCTCAAGTTGAGCGGGAATGGGAACGAGTGTAAGCCCCTGCCTCGGACCACCGCTCAAACACCTGGGACACGGAACGGTTGGCAATCCTGGAAGCGATACGAATCAGCATCTTGCGGACACGCCTCGCTTCCGCAGCCACGCCCGCCCAGCAGGCGAAGGCGGCGGCGGCGGCGCGATAGCGCAGCCTGAAAATCGCACGCGTGACCACGTTGTGCTGCTGCCCGGCGGCAGGGGCTTACACTCGTTCACTTATCAGCTCAACTTCAGCGCTGTTTATGGAGTAGGGGGTGCGCATAGGGGTTGTGTAGCCCGTACTAAGGGGGTATTAGGGGGTGTTTAGGGTGTTGAGGGTGTTGAGGGTGTTTTTTGTGTCAGACACGGCTCAAGTTGAGCTGAGAAGTGAACGAGCGTAAGCCCCTGCCCGGCGGTACGCGCGGTGCGCCGCGATTCTTGGACAATCTGGCGCCAGGGGCTTACACTCGTCCACATTTCGGCTCAACGTAAGCACATTTTGTTGGATACGTTGGGTGCATGACTTTCCCCCAGTCTATTAGACAGGGGGACACGGGGAGGTGCGACCAAAACGGCTTAGGATGAGCTGAGCAGTGGACGAGTGTAAGCCCCTGCCTGGCGCCAGCGGCTCAGCGCCAGGCGCACCGTACGGCGCAGTGTGAAGCGGGCCTTGCACTCGGGCCTGGCAGATATCGCTCGCCGCGTCGTGCAACGTATTTTGAAACACCCTCGTCTCGTGAGGTAACTGGCATCCTATAACGTGGCAAGCAATATCCGCCTGGCCTAAAGGCATTTTGAGCTCTGGTTTCGTGAGTTCTGTGGCATCCTATGACGTGGCAAGCAACATCTGCCAGGCCCACTGCCCTTCACGTCATCGACACGCATTCGAGCCCTCGTTTGTTGATTTAAACGGCATCTTATGACGTGGCGAAGGAGAAAAGCATTTGCCAGTCCCTACCTTACGCTCGGCACGCTCCAATTGCGCCAGGTTGTAGCGGCGCCAGTTGAAACTGAAAAGCAAAACTTGAAAGCAGGTTATCATAGTTTAGGTTCAAGCGCAGACACCAAGCGGGGTCAAGCCGGTGTCTGCCTGGGGTCAACGTGCACCACCTTGCCAGGTGCCGCTTGACCTCCGAGGTGATGTAGCACCAGTGCCAGAATGCCTCGTTGTAGTGGCGCAAGTTAAATTTGAAAGCAAGTTTTAACAGCGGTTCATCATATTTCAGTTTCAAGTGCTTAGTTCCAGGCGCTTTCAACGTGGGTTTCATAGGGTCAACCTGCACCACCTCACCTCGTACATGGCGTTATGTTTCTTGCGCAAGATGAAGACGTGGATGAGATGCGCGCTCGCCGCCATCGCAGTGGTGACCTCCGCCCACCGCGCGAACGCCTGAGCGGTGATGCGGTGAACCATCTTGGAAGCGATGCGATTCAGTGTCTTGCGGCCGTGCGTCGCCCTCGCAGCAGGGGCTTACACTCGTCCACTTTTCAGCTCAACGTAAGCGGGTTCCGTAGGATAGTGGGTGCGTATAGGGATGTTTTACAGGTCAATGAGGGGAGATGAGGGGGTATTATGGGAGCGTTTGGGGGTTTGTTTTTGTGTTAGAAACGGGTCAGGTTGAGCTGAGAAGTGGACGAGTGTAGGCCCCTGCCTCGCAGCCGCATCTGCCCACCGCTCAAGCGCCTGGGAGGTATAACGGTTGGCAATCTTGGACGCGATGCGAGTCAGAGACAACCTGCTTCGCTGCATCGTAATCGCCGCCTTGGACCACCGCTCAAACGCCCCGGAGACACAGCGGTTTGCAATTTTCAAAGCGATGCGAGTCACCGTCACGCGCACGCGTTTCAACGTCACCACAGCTTCTGCCCACGGCTCGAACGCCTGGGAGACGTAACGGTTGGCAATCTTCGATGCGATGCGAGTCAGCGTCACGCGCACGCGTTTCAGCGTAGCCACGGCCTCGGACCACCGCTCGAACGCCTGGGAGATGTAACGGTTGGCAATCTTGGAAGCGATGCGAGTCAGCGTTGCCCTGCTTCGCTGCATCTCACTGGTTGCCTCGGACAAGCGAGCGAAGGCCGCGCTCAAACTGCGGTGGGATATCCTGGAAGCAGGGGCTTACACTCGTCCACTTTTCAGCTCACCGTAAGCGCTTTCTGTGGGATAGGGGGTGCATTTAGGGAGTGTTTAAGGGGTATTTAGGGGGTGTCAGGGGGTATCATGGGGTGGTTAGGGTGTATTTTTGTGCCAGAAAGGGCTCAAATTAGGCTGTAAAGTGGACGAGTGTAAGCCCCTGCCTGGAAGCGATGCGAGTCAGAGTCTTGCGGCTGCGCTGGCGAAGAGCAGCCGCCGCCGCCCACCGGTCAAACGCCCCGCAGATGCTGCGGTTGGAAATCCTGGCAGCCGGGGCTTACACTCGTTCACTCTCCAGCTCAACTTGAGCCGTGTATGACGCACACAAACACCCTACACACCATAAACATTCCCTAACACCCCTTGACACGGGCTACACAATCCCTACGCGCATCCCCCATCCCATAAAAAGCGCTCGAGGTAAGCTGAGAAGTGAACGAGTGTAAGCCCCTGCCTGGCAGCGATGCGACCCAGCGTGGCCCGCATGCGCCTCAGCTCCGCCGCCGCCTCGCACCACCGCATCAACGCCCCGGATATGCTGCGGTTGGCAATCCGGGCAGCGATGCGAGTCAGCGTCGATCTGCTGCGTTTCATCGTCGCCGCCGCCTCTGACCAGGGGCTTACATTCGTCCACTGTTCAACTCAACGTAAGCGCCTACTGTGGGACAGGGGGTGCACCTAGGGGTTGCTTAGGAGGCGTTTAGCAGGTGTTAGGGGGTATCAGGGGGTGGTAAGGGTGTGTTTTGTGTCAGAAACGGCTCAGGTTGAGCTGAAAAGCGGACGAGTGAAAGTCCCTGCCTCTGACCAGCGAGCGAAGGCCCCGGAGATGCAGCGGTTGGCAATCTTTGAGGCGATGCGAGTCAGCGTGAACCTGATTCGCTTCATCGTACTCGCCGCATCCGCCCACCGCGCAAACGCCTGGGTGATGCGCAGGTTCGTCCACTTGGATGCGATGCGCGTCAGCGTCAACCTGCTTCGCCGCGTAGTCATCAGCCACTTCTTTGCCATGCGGGCCACAACGAGGCGAGTGCGTCTCAGCGTCGCCACAGCCTCCGCCCACCGCACGAACGCCCTGGAGATGCGCTGGTTACTCCACTTGGAAGCCATGCGGGCGAGGATTACGCGGGTACGCTTCTGCTCCGTCGCCGCCTCGGACCAGCGCTGGAATGCATGAGCGATGCTGCGGTTGGCAATCCGGGAGGCGATACGAGTCATCGTAGCGCGGCTGCGCTGCAGTGTCGCCACAGCCTCTGACCAACGCTCAACTGCCTGGGCGATGCTGCGGTTGGCAATCCTGGCAGCGATGCGAGTCAGCGTCGCTCTGATGCGTTTCAGCGTCGTCACAGCTTCTGTCCACCGCCCCAACGCCTGGGCAATGTAACGGTTGGCAATGTTTGAAGCGATGCGAGTCAGCGTTAATCTGCTTCGCTGCATCGTCGTCACAGCCTCTGCCCACCGCGCAAACGCCTGGGTTATGCTGCGGTTGGCAATCTTTGACGCGATGCGAGTCAGCGTGACGCGCACGCGCCTCTGCGCCGCCACCGCCTCTGCCCACCGATCGAACGCCCCGGAGACACGCCGGTGCGTCCACTTGAAAGCCATGCGAGCAAGCATCACGCGAGTATGCCTCAGCTCAGCAGCAGCATCGGCCCACCGCTCAAACGCCTGCGTGACACGCCGATTCGTCCACTTGGAAGCGATGCGAGCCATGTGGACGCGAGCGCGCCTCCGCTCAACTGCAGCCTCGGACCACCGCGTGAACGCCCCCGCCGTACGCCGCATGACAATCTTCGACACAGCACGCGACGTGACCGCACGAGTGCGCCTCTGCGCAGTCGCCGCTTCTGACCACCGCTCAAACGCCTGAGACACGTGCCGGTAGGCAATCTTTGACACGATGCGCGTAAGCGTGACGTGCGCCCGTTTCAACGTTGCCACAGCCTCGGACCACCGAGTGAACGCCTCAGCAGTGCGCCGGTTCGTCCACTTGGAAGCGATGCGGGTCAGAGTCACACGGCTGCGTCTCAGCGTCGCCACCGCCTCGGTGTAGCGGCGCAAGTTGAATTTGGAAGCAGAAGTTGAACGCAGTACATCACACTTCAGTTTCAAGCGCTTAGTTCCAGTCGGTTTCAACGTGAGTTTGACAGGGTCAACCTGCATCGCCCTACCTCGGACCACCGCAAGAACGCCTGGCGGATGCGCCGGTTCCCCCACATGGATGCAATGTGAGTCAGTGTCAACCTGCTCCGCCGAGTAGCAGGGGCTTACACTCGTCCACTTTTCAGCTCAACCTGAGCCGTTTCTCATACAAAACACACCCTTGAAATCCCCCAATGCCCCCTGACAACTCCCAAACACCCCTTAAACAACTCCCAAATGCACCCCCTATGCCACAGAAAGCGCTTACGTTGAGCCGAGAAGTGGATGGACGAGTGTAAGCCCCTGCTGAGTAGTCGTCAGCCACTTGGACGCGATGCGAGTCACCGTCGCACGCAAACGTCTCAGCGTTGCCACAACCTCAGACCAGGGGCTTACACTCGTTCGCGTTAGAGCTCAACTTGAGCAACTCCAGGACACATTCATGAGTTAATTTGGGTTATACAATGGACATAGGAGCTCAAGTTGAGCTGAAATGGGAACGAGTGTAAGCCCCTGCCTCAGACCAGCACTCGAAAGCCCCAGAGACACTGCGGTTGGCAATCCTTGATGCGATGCGAGTCAGCGTCAACCTGCTTTGCCGCATCGTCGTCACAGCCTCGGACCACCGCTCGAACGCCTGGGTGATGCTGCGGTTGGCAATCTTCCAAGCGATGCGAGTCAGCGTGACGCGCATGCGGTTCAGCGTCGCTACAACCTCGGACCACCGCGCAAACGATTGCGTGACCCGGCGGTTAGTCCACTTGGTGGCAATGCGGGTCAGCGTCAACCTGCTTCGCTGCATCGCAGTGGCCACCTCTGCCCATTGCTCAAGCGCCTGCGACACGTGACGGTTGGCAATCCGGGAAGCGATGCGAGTCAGCGTCAACCTGCTCCGCTGCATCGAGCTCGCCGCCTCGGTCCACCTCGTGAAAGCCCCTGAGACACTGCGGTTGGCAATCCTGGAAGCGATGCGGGACAGTGTCACACGGCTGCGTTTCTGCTGACTGGACACGTCGAACCACCGATTGAAAGCCTGAGAGATGCTGCGATTGGCAATCTTTGAAGCCATGCGAGCGAGGATCACCCGGGTACGCCTCAGCTCAGCAGCAGCATCGGCCCACCGCTGTAAAGCTTGAGAAGCGCTGCGGTCGGCAATCTTGGAAGCGATGCGAGTCAGCGTCACGCGCACGCGTCTCAGCGTCGCCACAGCCTCCGCCCACCGCGCAAACGCCTGAGTGATGCGTAGGTTCGTCCACTGGGATGCAATGCGCGTCAGCGTCAACCTGCTTCGCCGCGTAGTCGTCAGCCACTTGGTTGCCATGCGAGCCACCGACTCCCGCATGCATCGCAGCGCAACCACAGCCTCCACCCACCGCACGAACGCCCCAGACATGCAGCGGTTGGCCATCCGGGATGCGATGCGAGTCAGGGTCAACCTGCATCGCTGCAGCGAGCTCGCCGCCTCAGACCACCGCGCAAACGCCATGGAGACAATGCGGTTGGTGAGCTTCGTTGCCATGCGATGCAGCGTCGCGCGGGTACGCCTCAGCTCAGCAGCAGCCTCGGCCCACCGCTCGAAAGCCCCGGAGACACTGCGGTTGGCAATCTTTGAGGCGATGCGACTCAGTGTCGTGCGCACGCGTCTCAGCGATGCCACAGCCTCGGACCACCGCTCGAAAGCGTGCGCAGTGCTGCGGTCGGCTATCTTGGAAGCGGAGCGAGCCAGGATGACGCGGGTACGTCTCAGCTCAGCAGCAGCAGCAGCCCACCGCTCGAACGCTCCAGAGAGACTGCGATTGGCAATCTTGGATGCGATGCGGGTCAGCGTCGCCCGCATGCGTCTCAGCGTTGTCACCGCCACCGCCCACCGCTCAAACGCCTGGGCACCGTAACGGCTGGCAATCCCGGAAGCGATGCGAGTCAGCGTCGCTCTGCTTTGCCGCATCGAGGTCGTCACCTCGGACCACCGCTCAAACGCCTGGGAGACTCGGCGGAATGTCCACTTGGAAGCGATGCGAGTCAATGTCACACGGCTGCGTTGCTGCTCTGTGCACACCTGGGACCACCGATCGAACGCCTG
>Ga0307489_10003153_pt1 | contig 10972 bp, 9 predicted proteins | sample SB12metaG_FD_202247 | JGI IMG/M metagenome (GOLD analysis project Ga0307489, IMG submission 202247) | Sea-ice brine microbial communities from Beaufort Sea near Barrow, Alaska, United States - SB 1.2 | ecosystem: Environmental > Aquatic > Marine > Coastal | place: USA: Alaska | collected 2017-05-06
GCTGTTCCCTCTGTTGTATCAACAGCAATAACTATATGATACCAAGCTGAAGCATCTCTAAATAATCTATTAGTTTCTATAAAACATGATGAACCAGTACCACTACTATTTACTGTTAATTTATCACCAGAACCAATATAAAAATTAGTATAATTACTACTACTTGTATAACTACATAAAAGAAGTGTGCCTAAAGTAGTGCTTATATCTGCTCTTTTAATCCAAGCAGATATTGTAAATGTTTTTAAATTTCCTGCAGAACTTGGTGTTCTTGATAAATATGTACTAGCCATTAGTTAAATTGTCCCCCACCTGTTGCACCGAAGCTAGATGTAAGTGAGAAACTTCTATCTGATGTTTGTGCTTCTGCGTCTGTTAATCTTAAAGTAAAATTATATGTAGTAGCAGTAGTTGAACTACCACCGAAATCTGTTGTTGTGATTACACCTGTTGAACTATCTAATGAACAATTTGCTTGTGCAGCATTTGTTAATACTGATGTAGTTTCTGAATAAGCTACTGTAGAATCTGAACTACCTGCAACTGTTGTAACTGTACCAGAAAAATCTCCTGCAACACTTCCTAAAGAACCTGAAGCAGTTGACCATGTAGGTGCTGTTGAAGCTGTAATAATATTATTTGTACTTCTTCCTGCATTACCATCTGGATTTTCTACTCTAACATAATAGTTTCCTGTAGCTAAAGTTACATTAACTGAAAGTGTAGTTGAATTTGTAAATGAAATTGTATTAGCAACTGTTACTGCACCATCTGTTTTAATAAACTCAACTTGAGGTATTGATACAAAGTTTGTACCAGTAATATTTATTGTTGTAGCTGTTGCTGGAGCAATTGTTTGAGATACATTAGCAACTGTAGGTTTAGTTTCTTGTGCAGATACCCAACTTAATTGATTATTTGCATTACCATTAGTAGCAAGTACTTGTCCACTTGTTCCAACTGATGTTGGTAAAACTAAATTATAACTTTGTCCTGCAGAATGTGCAGGTCCAGCTATAGAAACTCCATGAGAATTTTGTGAACAGTTAAGAATTAATTTTCCATCTGCTGAAGAACCATCACCTTTAATAGTTAGTCCAGGTGTAAATTCTGTTTTAACATTTGTTATAGCATCTGCATTTACTTTAACTTCAGTAACAGCATTAGTAGCTAGTTTGTCTGCTGTGACAATACCATTTTCTAAATCTGCTGCTGTTAAGGCTGCGTTAGCAGGAGCTTTACCGACATATGCCATACTTAATTATTTCCTTGTTTATTATGCTGAGATAGTATCTACAACACTTGTAATTATATCAACAGAAGTTGCAGCAGAAGCATAAGCTTCAACTGAATCACCAGTTTGTAAAACGACTTTAGAACCACCATCTATTAATTCTAAAGAACCACCAGTAGGGATAGGTGCATCTTTAATAATAAAATATGTGTCAGTTCCATTTTTAACATAGACAGATACATTCACAGCAGTACCAGAAGTGTTTGCACATCTAATACCAATGATTGCATCATCTGAATCTGCTGCTGTTCTTAAAACAGTTGCTGAACCTGATGAGTTTGAAATGTCTTGTTGTAAATATCTTTCGAAATCTTGTGCCATAGAATTATCCTAATTATACCATTTTTATATTACTTTGTCAACAACTTATTATAAAGCAATTGCCATTGCAACAGCAAATCCTGCTGAAGCTTTAGTAGCTATATCAGCATTAGCTGTATTAATTTGAGTTTGTATTGCTGAAGTTACACCATTGATGTAACCAAATTCAGTATTATCTACTGAACCATCTCCTACTAGATTAGCATTTAATCTAGCACTTGAATCTATTGTAGCTTGTTTACTATCTATCTGTGTTTGAGCATTAGATGATAGAGTATTAATGTATTGAAATTCTGCACTTGTAACTGAACCATCTGCAATTTTAGTTGCATCAATAGCTGCTGCTGCTTTAATATTAGCATCTTCAATATTAGTAATTGAGTTACCAGTACCATCTGCATCTATAGTTTTATTAGTAAATGTATCAGTTGAACTTGCTGTAATTAAACCAGTTGTTAATGTACTTAAGTTTACATTATTACCATTACTAATTGTTAAAGTTGGTGTTGAAAAACTTAATGTTTGACTATCTGTTTCTGCAGTTAAATAACCTGAATCATTTGTCCATTGTGAAATGTTACCAGATTTATTAGTTAAAGTTTGAATACCATCTAATGTAGCAACAGTTCCATCAATAGTAATATTATCTGCATTAGCTGTAATACCTGCACCACCAATAACATTTAATGTTGCTACACCTGTTGTAGCACCACCTGTCATACCAGTACCAGCTACTACTGAAGTAATATCTCCAACTGGTATAGTTGCTACTTGAGTATCAACATATGTTTTAATAGATTGTTGAGATGCAACTTTAGTAGCAGAGTTAGATGACATATTATCTTCATCTAAAAATGCTGTACCACTAATCGCTGTATTAATAACTGGGCTTGTTAAAGTTTTATTTGTAAGAATATCTGTAGAAGTTTTTGCAACTAAAGTATCTGTTCCAGAAGGAATTGTAACTGTTCCACCATTTGTAATTGAAGCAATTGTTGGAGTAGTTAAAGTTTTATTTGTTAAAGTTTGTACTGTTGTTTTATCTACAACGACTGCTGTATCAATTGCAAAAGTCATTGTCTGTGCAGAGCCAGTAGTATCAATACCAGTTCCACCAGTTAATGATAATGTTTGTGCATCTAAATCAATTGATTGAGAACCACCAGTATTACCAGAAAAATCTAAATCTGCTCCACCTACTTGTGCATCAACATAAGTTTTAATTGCTTTAGCACTAGCTACTGTATCATCACTAGCTGATACTGAAGTTAAATCTGTATCTACATCTGTAATAGATGTTGCTGAACCAATAGTTAAACCATCTAAAGTTACATTACCATCAAAGTATGCATCTTTAAATTGTAAAGAACTTGTACCTAAATCAATATCATTAGTAATAATAGGAACAATCCCACCATCTAATACTTTAAATTGTTCTACTGATGATGCTGCTACATCAACATAGAAACCAATTTCATCATTAGTTGTATCTATTTGAATTTTGTTTAAAGGAGTTGATAATCCTGCATCACCAATTAATGCAATGACTGGACCTTCTGCTGCAGTACCATCATGCTTGTGTCCTGAAGAATTACTAAATGCTGCAGCTAATGCATCATATTCATTATTAAATACTGTTGCTGTAACTATATCACCATTACTAATTGAACTTTGTCTAATATATCCTGCCATAATTTATCTTCTTCCTCCTGCTATGAATGAAACAAACATTCCGTTTACTGAGTAAGGAGCATTTATGTCCTCACTAAAAAATTTAAAGTTATTAGAAAAACCACTTCCTGTTACTAATACACTTTTACTTGGTAAAGTTGTTGCTCCAAATATCGCTGTACCAAATATTGCTGTACCAAATACTGAAGCTGAACTTAAATTTCCTACTGCAAAGTTTCCTGGTTGTGGAACTTCTGAACTTTCAAAATCATATCTAATTTTTAATTTTAAATCGTTCTGTGTTCCTTCAGGTTCAATATTAGCTTTAACTTTATATAAACTTTTTCTTAAACCATTATCACCATAATCCATATCTGGTGTTTGAAATTCTGCTACTACATTCGCACCATTAAAACTATTACCAGTATCATGCTTATAAACAAAACCTGTTTCATCGGTATGATGAAGAACTTCTGTACCATCGTTACGAACATCAGAAGTACAAAACTTTACAGGTAAACCTTTAGTTTGACTCCATTCAAATCCAGGTACACCTTGTGAATCATATTTAAATGTTCCTATAATTCCTTTTTGTCCAGAAGCTGCTTGACCAGTTTGATAATAAAATAATCTGTACTGACTTCTTTCTCTAATAACCATACTTGAAATAGTATAATTAGCAAAGTTATTAATTATATCATTTACTAATGGTAAAATTTTTCTACTAATAGAACCAATTTCAACATCGTCAATTCTAGCTGTACCAGCAATTGTTCTTAATCCATCAGGGGCTAAGAAGATTAAATCTCCTCCAATCTCCTGAATTGAATTTCCACTTACACAACCTATATTTTTGGTTATAGACTTAAGTATAGGAGTAGAATCAAGACTTGTCAACTCATATATACTATTTTTACCAAATATAATTAAGCTATTTCTAAATACTTTAATGCCTGTTACTATATCTCCTATATCAATAAATCCTGCAGAAGCTTCTTCAAAGTCATAAGGTTTTAATCTACCACTATAATAAACAATACTAGGGTTTGCTGTCTGTCCTGATACTATAAGTCTTTCAGTATATCGTTCTATTAAAGAACATCCTACTGGAGCAGACCTATTTATTTCTTCAAAATGATAAGTACCATCATCATGTATATAAAATTCACCTATTTTATTTTGTCCATCAACAAAGTAAAGAGTACCATTTGAACCACCTGTAGATTCAAAGTTTACAAATTGAAGATTAGTTTGATTAGTTCTTGGAATTGTAGTTGCACCAGCTAAATTTCCTGCAGTTATACCACCTATATAATAAGTTAAACCATTTTGTGTAGTTGTAGTATTTGCATTTTTATCTAATGTTAATACAGTATCACTTGTAATAGATAATACTTTATAAAAATCAGTAAGAATTTTAATATCATCACCAGGAGTAAAGTCAGTATTAAAAGTAGTAGAAGTTCCATTTACTGTAGGTGAACCTGAAGATATAGAAACTGTTCCTGTACCTGCTGTAAATGTATCTTTATTTATTTGAACATAAGAAGTACCTGTAGTACTAAAATATAAATTATTTTCTTGAGCAACAACAATACCATTTGCATAACCTTTAATACCATGCATATCATCGGTTGAAACTCCAGAAGGAATAACTGCATTTGTTGTTCCTAGTTTTTCAAAACCACTTACTCTTCTGTAACCACCTGTTGTAGATGATTCAAAATTTTCTAATATAGTTGCAGCACCTGGAGTTCTAAATAAAGCATGAGAACTTGATACTAAATCTAAACCCCCTGCAACAGTAATGGAAGCTCCTTGTGTTGGCATAATTTATTATCCTATGGTAGTAAGTAAGTAAACCTTACATCTGTCATATATTGTGGCTGTGGTGAATTTAAATTGTCAGCCATATTTTGTAATCCTTTTTTATATTCATCTAAAGCTAATTGCGATTGAGCAATGTTATCTTTAAATTGATATAAATAATATCTAGCTCTTGCTAGTAAAACTGGTTTGTATTGTTCTGGAAATAAAACTGTATCTGTATCTGCTACTAAAGCAGTAGGTCTATTATATGCAAAGAAATGTATATTATAAACTTTATCAGGTATTGGAGATAATCCAAATCTTCTACCATCTGAACTTCTTATAACTCTTAGTGGAGTTGCATAATTATTTAGTCTAGCTGAAGCTTCTTCAGATTGAGCATAATTACTTCTCCATTGTGTTAGAGTTGTAAATGGTAATTTATTTATTGTGTAAGGTGAATTAATATCTTCTAAAGTAAACATATCCCAGTTTACTGAATCAAAATCTGTATCTATATTTGTTGAACCTGCTTTACTTAAATACCATCTTTGTCCTACAACTGTTGAAATAATTGTATTACCATAGTATGGGTCATCAGGAACATCAGCACTAAGCCAAGACCAATCGTCAACAGAATCTACTATATCAAAGTAAGCTCTATTAACTACATTAGCTACTTGTTTTTGTATTCCAACTGCAGTAGCAATTGTAGAAACTTCTGGTTCATTTAATTCTACTAATAATTCGTTTACTAATGTTTTATAATCTTTTGCCATTTAACAGTTCCATGCCCTTAATGATTTATTAATTCTTGAGTTAGGGTCTCTAGCAGTTTTCTTGGAAGTCAATTTCTTTTTCATTCCTTTCATTCTTGCACAAAAGCTTTTTCTTCTTTTGTTTCCCTTAACTTTACTAGGTGCTTTAAGGTTTCTTTTCTTACCAGTTTTGGTTTTACCTTTATTGTAAGATGCTCTACCTTTAGCATTCAAACCACCTTCAGGATTCTTGCCTTCTTTCCTAGTCCATGCAGGAGATGACATTAATCCCATAAAATTCTTTATAAAATTGTTGCTATAAGTAAAACAATTCCAAGTGTAACAACATACTTTTTATGTTCTGTCCATATATGTTTTACTTCAAAGAGAAATAATTTTAATTGATTCATATTAATTCCTTTATATTTAAAAGGCAGGGGATATTTCTACCCCCTACCAATATTAAGTTATTAGCTTACTGCTATAATACCAGCACCAATAGATAATGTATCTAGTACTTTTCTTCCATATACATGAAGACCTCTTACTTGGTCAGCAAATGTAGTTGGGCTTCTGAAAGACTCAACTGTATTCATTGCATTCGCACAAGAAGTACTTCTCATATGTCCAAATAGAACTGAAGGGTTACCTGCAGAGTCTTTAACATTATTAGATTTGTACATAGCAAATCCTCTAAGTAGACCTGAAGCAACTAAACCATTTCTTAAAGAACCTTTACCTGCATTGTAGTCAACAGATAAAAGCTTAGAAGCAGTATCTGATAATGCATTGTAAAAATCAGGAGCTGCAACAAACCATCTGTTTTCTTCAGGGTTGTCTTTTTCATCCATAACTTGAGCTGCTGAACTCATAAAGTTCAAAGGGTCTATGTTACCTGCTGCGTGTCCAATAGCTATCGGAGCTGCAATTGAACCAAAGATAGCTTGAGAAGCTGCAACACCATTTCCTGCTAAAATAGGAGTTAGTGAATCTGCTGCTGAACCTGTAGCAATAGCATCTGTGTACATATTTAATAGTACTTCAGTATCCATTGTATCTTTTAGTTTGTAACCTGCGTTATTAGATGCAGTATCTGCAAAGTTAATATGACCGAATCTTTTTTCTAAAGAATCAACTGCAAAACTAAAGTAGTTTGCTTTGTCGATTGTTAGAACTAATTCTTCGTCAGTTATTGCAACATCTGTTGTCGCTAGTCCTCTAGTATAAGCAGCCACAGTCATTTGTGGTTCTTTTACTATATTAACAGTATCACCATAAGATTTTATTTCTCCCATGTAATCTGTATTACAGATTGCTTCTACTGTAGATGCTTTTCTTAAAGCCATCCATACTTTTTTACTATATATTTCTGGAACCCAAAATGTGTTCGCTTGTGTTCCTCCTGGAGCTGCACCACCAAAGTTAGTAGTGTTTCCACCTGCAAAATGTGCCATAATTATTTTTCCTTATTTGTTTACTTGTTGATAAAAATAAAAGTAAAGTTAATCTTGTATAACTCTACCTTCTCTTTGAGCTATCATTATATCTTTTTCATATCTTTCAAACTCATCGACAGACATTCTTTGAATATCTGAAGTTTTGAAAACTTGCTTCTGTCCAGTTGGCTCTCCGATATGTTCTCTAGTTTTAACTAGCAAATCAGCACCTTCTTTAAGTTGCTTATTCTCAGTAGTAGTTTTTTTATCTAATCCAAGTCCTCGGTCTTTCTTATACAAATCGACTGCTCTTGCTGCGAGTTTACCATTGTTGTTGTTCTCATAAATCCAAGACTTAATTTCCATTGGCTGTTCATCTGCCCAGTTATGAAAATCATCTGATTCTTTAATATCATTAAAGTCTGGATGGTATTTCGATAACTCTAATTGAGCTTCACGAGCTGCCAAAGTATCATTCTTTTTCTTAAGAGCTTCAACTTCTTCTTGTAAACTTGTCATCTCATTCTTAGATTGCAAGTGTGATACAGTTTCCACAACTCCATATATGTCAGGGTATTCCTCTTTGAAGATTTTTAGTTCTTCTTCAGATTTCGGTGGTGCATACTTTGGTCGGTTCTCTTTAAGCTGTGCTTTAAGGTCTCCTTCTTTAGTATTCCAATCACCTAACTTCCTATCATAATATCGTTTTAGGTCGTCATATCTTTTTTTATAGTCAACTTTTGTATAAGCTTTGGAATCTACACTAAGTGCTGATTCTTGTAAAGACTTATCCGAAGTAGCCGAATCTAATTGTTCGTTAGTATCAGGGTTGACATTGCTGTCAGTAGCTTCTCTAACTAAACCTCTAGGGTCGGTGTTGGCATCTGCTGGTCCAGTATCTGCAGAAACAAAATCACTAGGCATTACATCTTCTGTATGCCATGATTTATTTCTACCATAAGGATTTGCTTTGACTTCCTTAGTTTGTCCTTCGTCTTCGTTCATGTTTCCTCCTTTAGGGCTTCTTAACTGTGAAGGTAGCTAAAAATTGGTTACTGTTTGAAAACAAAGCTACAAGGGCTTATATAAATATAAGGTAGCTTGTTTATCCTTAGAGTACCACTCTAAAAATTTTGTTATGATAGTAAAGAATCGTCTGTGTATTCGTTATCGTCAAATACAACTTCTTCTTCTTGACCATCTAGCCCAGCATCATAATCTGCTTCTGCTTGTGCCATCATATCTCTTAATGTATCAACACCTAAACTTTTAACTGCTTTAGCTGTAAATACAAATTCGCCATCTGATAGCAGGGCTGGGATTGAATCTGAAGTTCCATCACCTGGTCCTTCTACTAATTCATCCTCTGTAAATTCTGTTGCAACTATCTTTGGAATAATCGCTTCTAACTCTGGATGCATTTCCATTGCTTCATCCAATAAATTTTCTTCTTCTTCTGATAATGCTGATGTATCTAAAATACCATCTGCATCCATATCATCTTCCATCATATCATCTTCTGCCATCATTTCTGTGTCAGTTTCTGCCATCATGTCATCTTCCATACCAATAGGAGCAAGTAAAGATTCATCTTCAACTATATCACCTTCAGCATATGCTTGATACTCTGGTCTTTCTTCTGGTCTTCTAACTGCACCACCAATATTTAAAGCTAATGGTGTTTGTTCTGAAATATCATTACCATCCATATAACCACCCAATGCTGCTTTAACTCTTACTTTTGATTCCAAACTTTTAATTTCATTATTTAATTTTGCTTTCAAGGAAGAGTTATTTGTAGCATCTTTTTCTTTTTCTAATCTGTTAATTTTATCTACAATCATTTTACTCATTGTCTCACCTGGAATATCTCCTTCGGCTGGACCTTCTTCTAATTCATCTGGTAAATCAATATCTCTTAATAATTTAGAAACATCATCTCCTTCGTTGTAATGTTGTCTATCTAACATTCCACCTTTTTTAAATCTTGTTCTTGACTTTGATAATATTCTAGAAGGTAAACCTTTTCTAGCTGATGAAGGAGTATTTACATCATAAGGATTAATACCATCATCTTCTTTATCATCTTTAGCAATGTATGGAGGTTGACCCATAAGTCCACCTGTAGCCATTTTTATAATAACAGTTTTCTTTGATTTCTTCTTATGCATATTTTTATCCTTAATGGTTATTATACCAACTTAAAAGTATTTAGTCAACACTATTCTTTACAATTTCTTTTACCTGATTAGGCAGATTCTTCAGACGTTCCAGAAAAACCCATCTCCCCTGGCATTGGTGGATTGCTTGTGGGGTCAATCCCCTCGCCATTTCCTGGGTTGTTTGTTGCTGCACCTTGTCCAGGTACTCCTCCAGGTGTTTCCATTCCTGGCTGTTGACCAGGTGCAAGAGATTCTTCGCTAGTTCCTTGTTGAGCATTGTTTTGGTATCCTATAATTTTAGCATATATTTCTGCTTCACTCTTAGAGTTAATAATTTCATCAGGGTCTAAATCTAAAGAGTATGCTAACTCTTTAATAACTTCTGATATCTTAACGAATGGAGCAATAGATGGATTTTGAATTGTTTGTAAGAACATAGTAAGTCTTTGAGACCTAACTTCTTTTCTCATTAAAGAAGAACTACCTGTTGCTCTAATTTCAAAATCACCAAGTATTGGTAAATCACCTTCATAAAATTGCATATTCCATTGGAACATAGATTTTCCTAAAGGTTTAATTAAACTGTCATCAATATTTTTAATAACTGTTTTAATATTTAAAGATGCTGCACCCATAAGCATTGACATACCTGATGCTGTTCTAGTCATACCTGTTACTCCTGTTTGACCATGTGAGTAAGAAGGTATACCTGTTGATTCATCTGCAAGTTGTCTGAACTTATCAAACATCTGCATATTTTCATTTGCAGTATTAGGAAATTTAATTCCATAGATTGCTTGACCTGGAACTCCAGCTTGTCTTTTAAAAATTTTACCTGGATAAACTTCCATATTTTGATTCTGAACCAAAGCTGATTCATCTATATCAAATACTAAGTTACCAGCTAGAGCTAAGTTATCAATTGCCATTCTTGCATGACCATTCATAATAGCTTGTGCGTCTTCCATATTTTCTGGAACACCTATTCCAAAAAACTGATATGGATTTACTTCATAAGAAAAAGATTGATAAGGTATTCTAAATGGAGTAAAAGGATTTTCTACAATTCTAATTATCTTTCCATTAGTAATCCAAATATTAACTTGAACTTCTTCAAAGTCTTCTATATCTTCATCAACTTCTAAACCTTGTTCTCTTGCAGACATTGCATCTATAGTTCCCCAGTACTCAAGTACTTCGTATCTATTAGATTCTAAATCTCCATAAGAATTATTTTCTGCATCAATAGATGTTTCCCAACTTTTCTTATCATACTTTGGACCCATGTCTAAACATTTATAAATTGCTTCTTTATTAAAGTAAGGTCTATTTAATAAATCTTTAAACTGATGTCTATTTAATCTATGTCTTTGAATAACATATTCTGCTTCTTCCATGTTTCTAGCATTAGGGTCTGGGTAGAAATCCCATATGCTAACAAATTCTACTTTAGGAACTTTAACTTGTTCAGGATTATATTCTCTACCATTTCCATTATCAGAATATTTATGTAATGTTTTG
>Ga0307489_10003156_pt1 | contig 10965 bp, 12 predicted proteins | sample SB12metaG_FD_202247 | JGI IMG/M metagenome (GOLD analysis project Ga0307489, IMG submission 202247) | Sea-ice brine microbial communities from Beaufort Sea near Barrow, Alaska, United States - SB 1.2 | ecosystem: Environmental > Aquatic > Marine > Coastal | place: USA: Alaska | collected...
GGTCGCGACAGCCGCATGGGATAGAGGTGTGTTTGGCGCAGCCGACAAGGTATCTGTGGCTTCGACGTCGTCATCAACTCTGTGTCGCTTTGATGAGAACGGCGACACGTTGGCAGGCTCGTTGACCACCGATGCGGTCGCGACAGCCGCATGGGATAGAGGTGTGTTTGGCGCAGCCGACAAGGTATCTGTGGCTTCGACGTCGTCATCAACTCTGTGTCGCTTTGATGAGAACGGCGACACGTTGGCAGGCTCGTTGACCGCCGATGCGGTCGCGACAGCCGCATGGAATAGAGGTGTGTTTGGCGCAGCCGACAAGGTATCTGTGGCTTCGACGTCGTCATCAACTCTGTGTCGCTTAGATGAGAACGGCGACACGTTGGCAGGCTCGGTGACCACCGATGCGGTCGTGGCGGTCGCATGGGATAGAGATTGTTTTGTCACCGACGGGTCATCGACATCGTCATGTACCCTCTGCCTGTTCGCAGATGAATGATTGGGCTCATACGAAGTGCTCTTGTCATGAGCGTGGGGCGCGTTGGGAGTCTCGATGATCATCGGTGTGCCCAGAGAATCTTCATCATGTGTCGCGTCCACAGTAGATGCACACACAGGATCTTCATCACGTGTCGCGTCCGAGGTCGATGTGGACACAGAATCTTCATCATGTGTCGCGTCCGCGGTAGATGGGCCACAATCTTCAACATGTATCGCGTCCACGGTCGATGTGAACATCGCCAGAGAATGTAGCACAGCCGCAGATGAAGAGTTGGCCACGTGTGTCCGCAGCAAACGAGAGTTTGAGAGTAATGTGTCCTCAACCTGCAGGAAAAATCGATCAGACCGCGTGTGTGATGTGCGCGTGCTCGTTCGTTCTGAAAAACATCAGAGAAATCTTATATTTTGTTTTAATACTGAGCCATACTTGACCATGCCACATACAGCCCAGGTGACACGTGTCAAGTTCAACACCACGCACGCCCAAAGAATTGACACGTATCACTTGCGTGTGTGCCTACAGAATTGACACGTATCACTTGCGTGTGTGCCTACAGAATTGACACGTATCACTTGCGTGTACACCCTAAGCGTTGACACGTATCACTTGCTTGGGTGGGTGGATGGATGGGGCCGTACCGATGGGGGATCTGGGTACACAATCTCCATGAGCAGCATGTCGATGTACTTTTCGTAAGCCTTGTTTGTCGCAAACTCTGCCTGTTCGTAGGGTTGTAAGGTGAGACATATGTAGAAAGCATTGGCGTGTGTATATGTTTATGTAAGACAGGTGGCATAGAATCAAGATGTCTGTGGGAATTGTCATACCTGCTTCTCGGTGGCGAAGCTCAGCAGCCTGTTTATCAGATGGGTCCACATGGCCCGGGAGCAAGGCACCCTTGAGCCAAGCTTGGTGAAAGCAGCTTCAGTGACACTGTCTTTGATTTTCCCAGTAATCTTTGTGCCAAAATGGATAATGCCATTTCTCCTACGTGCGTGCAGGTCTTGAATGCATAGATCTGCAGCGAAAAGCCACTCAGGCCCCGTAGGTAGTCTTTTTTTTTCGTCGTAATCGAACTGGTTGAGGGACACACTGAAGTGCTCCGGAATCAGTGCCGATGAGTCCGACACCGATTCGATTTCAATCGTTTCAGAGACCAGATCACACGAAGACATCTATACAAGCAGATCACGTCACCCCAGTCGTTCCTCTTGAAGTCCGTTGCTTTTTGTGCTTTAATACTTTAAAAATTCAAAAATGGACCATATGTCGATACGTGGCAGGTTATCTATCGACTGACACATCATAACATCATCATAGAACAGGACGTATATTTAACCAGTCACTTGCATAGATACTACATAACCCTCTCAAACCACCATCATCACAGGAATGTTCGAGTTCGATATGAACCCCCGGACAGTACTGAAGATTGGTGACCAGATTGGCCAGAAAGGTGGTAACCAGGTCGGACAGAAAATTGTTCCACATCCTGACCAAGACCCGGGTCTATTCAACAAAGACCACCATTTGGATAATGACGGTACATGCCAGCGTTGGAATGGCACCCACGATAGCGGATCTGTAGATACAGACGAGACAGACGAGGAATATCAAAAACAACACCAGCTCAGCGAGAGTGCGTCGGTGTCCCAGCGTTTACACACGCAGTGCGCATTGCACGCTCTGACACATGATGAGACCACAACTTTTCGCACCATGCTATCACGCGACGAAAAAGCGGAGGTGTTTGTTATGCCGAATCATCGTATCGATGAGGCAGGCAACCTGAGGGGATTTCGTCTCGTTGTAGACAAACACAGTGATTGCGTGCATTTACCCATCACGCGAGAAATGTTCAAGGGCAGCACGTGTGTGGAGTGTGACCCGGTCGACAAAGACATTCACCCCGACGTGATCAGGTTGTTGAGTTCCACCGACGACGTCAAGAAGAACATTTTGGCGATGCTCTCAGAGATCGGAAAGCATTCCATGGAATCCATGGTTGGGATGGACAATATGCCGATATACGGAGACACAGAGTCTGTCGCAGTGTCTGCGGACGACAATTGCACCGGGAAAGAACGAAGCGAAATCTTGCTCGAGAATCTCATCTCAGACAGGATCGGTCACCACAGCACGACAATGCGGGGACGCGACAGCCGTGCGTGGAAGTGTGACATGCCAAACTCCATCGGAGTGTATCACGCGCATGTGCGCTCTCGTGACTCGGGACGGCGGCATCACAAGCTTTTTATTATCGTGGAAGGTGGATGTCGACGAGCATCTGAGCAGTTCTATAATTTGAATCTCGATCTGTTTGGTAATGCAACCGCCGGTGAGTTAGAGTCGTGCGAGGAGTCGTGGTGGTTGCGACGGACAAGCACCCGTAGCCGCTGCATGACAGCCCAGATAGTCGCAGACGCACTGAAGTTGCAAGTCCCTACAGCGGGAGACGTCTTCAATTTTGATAATGGTGTGTCTATTCCTGTATTTACGACCGACACACTCAGCCACGACATCAGTGAGACAGATGACGGGCGCGTCGCCATGTTCAACGAGTGCTGTGACAGCACGCGTATGGTAAACGGGAGCATATGCACGCAATTCCCAATGGAAGGCGACTGGATATTCCAAGGTTCGCAACAGAGCTCAATAGGCACGCTCACCAACTTTGGATCTGTGTTTGGACACCAAGAGCGTTGCGGCGCGTTCCCGACAGGTACGTTCTCCATACATAAAGGTGAGTATCAACACTCATCAAACACATTGATGACAAATCGAAATATATCTGCGAATGATTGTGACTCAGATGAGGTGTCACATAATAAGCTCTTGCACGACACAAGACTCAACCTGTACAAGGAAAAGCCATGCAATCACGTGGTGTATTTCAACCCGTTGAACGGAGAAGAGGTTACGGATATTGACTTTGATAGTCGCCCTCATTTCGTCAAAATGGACGAGGCCTTCTTGAAACATTTGGAGAAGCATGATTGGAAACGGGAATATCAAGTGATTCAATTGATTCCAATAATAAATTGTGTAGAGACATGTCCAATCGTCCTACAGTCGTAGCATGAGTACTGATTACTGTGCGTGGGAGGGGGTCTGGATGTATGTCCGGTGTTTACTCGTACACGTACATGAGGGGTCACTCGAAAGTAATCACACACACCGCCCTTAGGGCATAGACCTACCGCATGCACACGCACACGCAACCACCCACAGCCTACGGGTACTCAATACGCCTCCTCTTTTTCGACGGGGCTGCAGGACAGACGGGGTCTGCCCGCATCGTCGCTGGTTCTGGGGTGCAGAAGAGCCGGCGCTTGGTGCGAATTGGTGAGGGTGTTGGGGAGTTTCTCCAGTCGGGGGACTCCATCTCAATCGTCTGCGTTTGCGACAAGGAGAGGTGTGGCGGATCGATTGGCGGATCGATTGGCGAAAGCGACGCGTGGAAAGGCTGCATCCCGAGCTGTGAAGGCGGCATCTCGATCTGTGAAGACGGCATCTCGAGCTGCACGAGTCGCGCCCCGTCCATGTCCGTCTGCTGCCCGGTGGATTGCATCACTGGTGTCGTGTGATTCTCTCAAGATCGGGTATGATTAAATAGATAGAATGTCGGAAAACACATCGAAAACACTGTCACGTGGCAGAGAACCGGCGCGGGCATGTGTGACCACTGTCGGTGGTGTGGCACGTGTCACGAGACGAAATTTTGGCGAAAGAGGGTGGCTTGAAATCAAAAATCTTTTGCAGAGGGTGGTGGAACATGGCAGGGGATGAAGTTTTGGTTGTGGATGATATATGTACCGTATCGAGCACCGAAGGGTTTGGTTTGATCTGCTCACGGAGAAGGGCGCGACGCTCGTTGACCACACCACTCTGGCGCTTGACAGGGTGGCGATCCTCCGGCCTGTATCTGGAATCCACAGGTGGCTGAACGCGGTGTGTAAGACCGCTGCGCGGCTTCTGCTACGCCAATGCGGCCAGCTACATGTCGTCGAATTCTGCCCCACCGGTGTCGACACAGCGACAAGTCGACAACAGTCGCCTTAGAAGCGTCTTGCTGCGTCTTGCTTGACGCCAGAGAATGCGTCATTTACAGCCAAGATATCCACAGATGCACCTACCCGCCTGTGCGTGAGCCATGTTTCACCCATCGACGTGCATCAGGTCGCGACATTTTTGATGAAAAGACACAAAGGGCGGGAGATCGTGCTTCTTGATAGTCAAGAGCTTGTATTTGATGGTCAAATGAATAAAAACAGGCTGAGGTTAGATTCGTAAAGTAACTCGTTCTGGTACAAATTGTAAAACTCAGGGACTTTAAAACTCCAATTTCTTTATAGAAGACCCTTTGTTTTAAAATTTGTACCAGGACGAGCTACTTTACAAATCCAATTCCAGGGCATGGTTCTATGAAAATACGCCCTGGAAGTCAAATCTCGCAACGTCTGTGTTGAATCCTTCAAGACGATATTGAAATAACTCATTCGTGTGAGGCCTGACCGTTGAAAGCGCGAGGTCGCAAATGTAGCGGTGAAATATATAAAGGACCATGCGTAGCGCTCTGCAAGAAAGAATGCATGCAATGCGATACAATACAGCTTATCTCATGATCGTTCTGGGAAGTTTGTCAGTGGCATCATGTGAACCGACAACCCATACGACCATAACCCCTAAACCGTCACACCAGATGACCCCGACCCCGTCTCCATCAATCCCTGTCCCCTCAATCCCTGCCCCATCCATCCCTGTATCGAGGGGAGTTGGTGGCGTCCCGACAACCACCCCCACCACGGGTGGGATCACGGGTAGGAACTTCACAAAAATCAAGGCGATTGCTGACGTCATTCAATCCACGGCCACTGTCACGGGCCAGATCGTTGTAGAAGAGGAAGCGGAGATGATATCGGCTATGAAGAATCAGATGAAGAACATAGCAAAGAACGTACATATTCCTGCCAATTACAGTGATACATTTGCTTCCACAGAAGATGGTGAGGATTATGAACGGATTCCGTCCACGGATGAACGTTTCAAGTCTGTAGAGCTCACGGTAACCATGCCACTGTCCATTGATGAATTCGACGAGTACGCACGGTTTGATTATACTGAGGCCATTGCGAATACGTTCGGAATTATGCCCTCTGCCGTGACCATCAAGTCGGTTAACCGGTCGTCTCTGCGGCGACTTCTCTCCCAGACCGTCGATGTGGTGACTCTGGTAACGACAGTGACGGGCAAGGCAGATTCGGTATTCCGTGATGCTTCGAGTGGATCGCTGCATATCTTTATGAACGACGGGTTTATCGATGCTCCTGTATCATATGTCTCCATGTTCCCTGCTGTATACACGACCATGGAGCCGGACCCGGATGACATTGACGACTGGCGTGAGTAGAACACGCGTGAAACGCGTGTAAGACCCGCGAGTGCGTTGACCCACTTAGTATAGTATTACACAGTTACGATAAGTAAGGTTGTCACATAGACAAACACAGCAGCGGCTGTCGCGAATATGTCGCATGCATAGGCAACGCGCTTGCAGATTACCGGGCGGTGGAAATATGTAAATTTATTAAATATCTCATGCGAGTGCTGCATCTATCAAAACCAGCTGACCACCGCACTGGTCTCTACAGAACGGCCATTTGCAGGTTCCATGTCGCGCTGCGCGTTACGCGCATGAATTTCCTTGTGTCTGGCCAGGCTGCAGCTGTGCGCGAACGCCTTGCCGAACACCCCTCGTATGCATGCACATGTGCCGATCCAGGTTGCCGGATTGAGAAAACGCCTTTTCGCACGTCTCACAGACGAAGGATTGCTCCCCTGTATGCGTGCGCATGTGCCTAGTCAACTTGCTGAGACAATCAAACACCTTTTCGCACGTCTCGCAGACGAAGGGTTTCTCCCCTGTATGCGTGCGCATGTGCCTAGTCAACTTGCTGAGACAATCAAACGCCTTACCACATGTCTCGTGTGTACACGTATGATTTTTGTGTGGTGGTGCCATGATATTGTTCAAATGATCAAACGACCCACTTGATCAGCGCGTGTCTTGATGCATGTAATATTTTTCTCGATTTTAATCACATTGATCGACCCACCGTACGCCGCTTCACCATATCCATGTTACACACCGTTGTGGCACGTCATCAGTTGTGGCACAGTCGCACCCGTCTAAATAAGTTGCTGTTGCGCGCTGGGAGGATGAATTACAGGACCCGTATCGAAAAGCAATCACGAAATATGCCGACACAACAGCAGGTTATTGATAAGCTGGGATATCAGAGTGCGTGTCATACTTTAAGTAAGACAAACACGCCGTTCAAATGTCGGCCTTCTGGTGCTGACAGGAATGCGTGTGGTCAGACGAAGAACGCTACGTGCGGAAACGCTACCCGCTGGGGGTAAAAACTACACGTGACACCCAGAAATGTCACAGTGTGTGTCTACAGTGAATTTAAGAAAAAATGAACGAGACCACAGATATTTTCTGTTTCATGATATTCATTCATGACGAAATCTTTGCATTAGCATTCACGCATCTCATACAATGTTCCCCATAGCCCGCACAATACCCAAGCCCGACCCTCACCCACCCACCCACCCACCCACCACACAGTCCACTACTCCTTTCGCACAGGCTTCTTGAAAAGCTTGTCCCTGATGTCGGACAGAACCGCTACATCCGCGCCAGATGCCACCCCCATTTGAAATAACTCGTCGAGTTTCTCTTTTTGGAAGATTTCGTATGCAATCATATTTCCCACTAACGTCCTCTCCTCGTCAAGCTCTTCTATGGCGACTTTGGAGGCCAGAGCGTACTTGGCGGTTTCAGAGGCATACTTGGCGGATTCTGCAGCTGTGAAGGCGAACTTGGCGGTGTATTCAGCGACACCGGATGCATGTTGCGCGACCTGTATGGATGTTTTTAATGGTCAGGGTGTGTTTCGGATTGTGTGTGCATGGGTAGGTTCGGTGTGTAGGGTTTGGGGTCACCATATCACTCGACTGAGATTTCAACGCGAGGATCTCCTGCGTCTGCTTCGCGATGGACTCTTCGGCTGCGGCTACGGTTGTATTGAGCAGATTGATCTCAACCTGCCGGTCGGACTCAATGGCAGCGACTACTCTCAGCCGCTCATGAAGTTGCTCGATGTTCTCCTTGGCTGTGTCGATGCTTGCCCGCAGCAGATGGTTCATAGAGATGGCTGCCTGGTAATTGGATGATGTTGCCTCGTGCTGGGCGATCGTAGCTTTGTGTGATTCGACCACGTCCTCGAGTTTCTTGTACTCGTCATCGCGCGTGGTGTACTCACCCTGGAGCTTTGTGTATTCGCTCTGGCAATTGACGATGTAAGCCTTCGAGGTGTCCTGGTGTAACTGGAGCAGATTGACCGCGTCGCTCAGATTTTTGGTGACGACATTGAACTTCGTGTTGAGGGCGTTGAAGTCGCGTGCGTCCGCGCAAGCTGTTGCCAACTTCTTCGTGAGGGAGGTCGTGTCTCTCTTGAGGGCATCCAGGTCGTCTGAGTTCGCGCTGGCGATTTTGTCTGCGGTGGCAATCTTGTCATGAAACATTTTCCGTTCATGATCCGCTGCTATGGAGTTGGCGTTGGAGATAGCGTGAGTCGCCGCGATCGCCGTGGCGAAGGCGACAGCCGCGGCAGAGGCAGTAGCACGGACATCCGCCAGTTCCTTCTTGTGTTGCACCTCCGAATCCGAAACTGAATGATGTTTCTTTGCCGACTTCTTGTGTCGAAGCGCATCTTTCATTTGTTGGAACTGTTCACCCCGATCTGAAGGCTTGCGCTTACAGCTCCGCATGAAATCCCAATCCTCCATGGCGTAGGATTTCTAGATTGGCGTTTTCCTGTTTTCTTAGAATGAAATAGTCAACATCTTATATTTGTGTTTTATAAAACAGTCAACATGTTGACGTATTTGTGTTTTAAAAATATGAAGCTCGATTTCATGATTAAGTTGATTTTCGTGAAATTCTCTTCAAAACAGCCGGGTTTCATGATACCCATGATCATGAAATTCCCAGCTCGTGAACTGTTCTCATACTCATGATCACGCAAGTCATTTTCGTGATAGTCATAGACTGAAAGTAATGATTCACGTATCATACTGACACCCCTACGGATAGATTTGGCAAGAACATCCAGTGTTTTGTCGAACTTATGAACATGACATGAAATATGTGTCGATCGATTTTCGCTGCAAATCATAAATGTTGAGTTTTCATGTAGCTGCTTGCGAGATAACGACAGATAACCGGTAGAGTATAAGAGCGACGAACATCAGCTATTATCACTGACGCGGGTGATGCCTTTCGACATGCAGTACCGTGATCATTTGTATGGTGATAGACGGAATATTGCATTGGAATTGGAATTGGAGAGTGTCAGGAAGCACATCGTTCTCGATACGTTGTCCATATATCCCACCCAGCAGGATCAGTGCTCTGCGTTAGCAGAGCCAAAGTCTGTGGATGAAATGCGCAAGGCTGAATGTCAGAAAATTGAGGACATGTTGCGTCATGAGATAACAGTCTTGAATAGTGAGAAGAAACTGAATCGTATTTGGTGTGATCGTTTCAATAAACGAAATGATTTACAGTACCGACGACACATGGAAGCGATTCAAAACAGGATCGATGCCGAACAACAACATATCATTCAAGACGAGAGGCGCCAAGACCAATGCTGTGCATCTTGTAATATGTTACGATCGTATGGTATGCGCGTGCGGTGCAAATGTGATGTGCGGTGCAAATGTGATGTTCCCTAGAAAGCTGCGCAGCGTGTAATCGATCCATGGCCAGCATGTTCACCACGTGAACACCTGTTGTTCTCATCTCAGCGACGAAGCTAGTCGCATACCCAACGCAACTGACGACGGACCAGAGCAGCACATTGTTTTGAAATAATGTATTATTTGTCAACAGCCCCCCATGCAACACATAGCGCTCATACATCACGCACAGTTCCTACTCCACATACAGCTCCACCCCATTGAGAGTGCATCCACCCCGCGTAGGCGTGGGTGCTTCAGATGCGTGGGTGCTTACTTATACGCCTTCTGGTCCACATGCCATATTTTCCCACCGGGGGGGCGTCCTACGGGCCTGCCACCACCCTTACCCGTGCCACCACCATTGGACTTGCCGACTTTGAGTTTCGAAATCTTCTTGGTAGACGCGCGTAGCTCCACCAGCTGCTTCCGGAGCCCCGCAATCACGTCAATGTGCCTGTCGCACACTGCTTTGTGCTTCTGGTCCGTGAACGTTTTCACCGTATCAAGTTGAGTTTTGTGCATGGCGGCGGCGGCGGCGAATTTCTCCTTCTCCACTTCCGTGGCATGGTTTACCCCAGTTTTGAAGCGCGCCTCGTGTGCAAGGTCGCGCTTGCGCAACTCCTGCTTGTGCTGGCTTTCAAGGAATTTCACTCTGGTGTCCTCATGGTCGGAGCAGAATTCGTCATCAGCGGAGTCAGAGTCTTCCTGGCGCGTATCGCGCCGCATTTTCTTCTGCGCCGACGCGCTGACTGAATGGCGCTTCCCACGGGACTCCATATGACGCACGTGGTTGGTTGCTTGGTTGGTTGGTTGCGACAAGATTACAATGGGTTTTAAAATGGAAATTTCTGACTTGTTTTGAAACGAAATAGTCAACAATTGACATTCATGAAATGTTCACATGAAAATTTCCAATCCGGGCCTTTTGTGCCCGCCTTGGGACAAGACGGGTACGTGACCACAACACGTGGCTTTTCGGTTAAAAAAACAGATATGGTGCAGTAAAAATATGAGAATGAAAGTGCTTGTGGATAGAAAGACAGTTATCACCATTTTTTTCCATTAAAAGCACCACATTTTCATTTTTTTAATCGCCAAGGGGTTCAACTAGTCAACGCTTTGGCGCCAAAAAGCACATGACCAGGTCCAATATAGGGTGCTGAATTCGCGCCAATTCTTCGACTCATCACATCACGCGTGGAATCGTATCGAACGTTCACACGACACGGATGACAGACGTTGGCACGCAGAGTCCTGTCAGTTCCAGCGCTGCCACTGCTCTTAGCGCACTTGATATCATCATCGCCTCGCAGCTAGCCGCGCCTGAGGTCATCGCTGTACCCGCGGGTGCCTTTCTCGCGCTCGACGGCGATGGGTCTGCATCGCCGGTCGATCCGTCGCTCACCGCACCGCTTGTGACCACACCGGCACTGCCCGAGGCCTCACCGCCAAGCGCCGCGCCTACCGTCGCGACCGATTCGGTCGGAGCGATCGCTGCGCTGCCCGAGGCCGCGCCTTCCGCCGCGAATGATTCGGTTGTACCCGCCGCGCCTACCGTCGCGATCGATTCGGTCGGAGCGATCGCTGCGCTGCCCGAGGCCGCGCCTACCGTCGCGACCGATTCGGTTGCACCCGCCGCGTCTACCGTCGCG
>Ga0307489_10003157_pt1 | contig 10964 bp, 10 predicted proteins | sample SB12metaG_FD_202247 | JGI IMG/M metagenome (GOLD analysis project Ga0307489, IMG submission 202247) | Sea-ice brine microbial communities from Beaufort Sea near Barrow, Alaska, United States - SB 1.2 | ecosystem: Environmental > Aquatic > Marine > Coastal | place: USA: Alaska | collected...
GCTTGTCGAGACTGATTGGTAAATAAGTGCCAATACCCGCTATTCGGAGTCACTTCAGTTAAACCGATTTTCGCGATAAATTGTCAGTCTAGTTCGCAGCCCAAAAGGAGAGCTAACGACCTATAGCTGTCGTAAGAGAATTCAAACTATCAGACTATATTGAGCGCAAAATCATCATACGGTTAATCAAACTTGACTGACGTCAATGAGCCTAAGCTGTCAGTCGAGCGTTAAACCTGATGGGGAAGTATGTGCTAAAAGCTGACTTGAGCGCAAGCTGAGTGAAAACTCAACATCTATCTGGTTATCGCAATAAATAATACAATAACTTAATCACATTTTTACCATTGAACTTTACCATGATCCGAAATTGATGATAGTAACTGTAACTCTTTAGATTCTATGAGCGTTTGTGTTTGCTTAAGAGTCCTCGTAAATAATTCCTTATCAATACAGCTTTCTGATGTGTTAAGCCCAACCCAAGCATTTCTACTCGATTTCTTGGCTGCGTAAAGACAATGATCAGCTATATCTATCACCTGAGACCAATCCAATGCTTTAGTATTTTGTGTAGAAAAGGGGTAACAGGCAAAACCAATAGAACATGTTTTTTTGATTGCTTTATTTTTACCTATATCAAAATCATGTTCTTCTACTGTTATCCTCAATCTCTCTGCCAATTCAGGAGCGTTATTACGATCAGTGAATCGTGCAACAACCAAAAACTCTTCCCCACCCCAGCGAATCAAATAATCTGTTTCTCGGAATACTTGTTCAAGAATAAATTTAATCTGAATTAAAACAGCATCACCAGCAGCATGCCCATGAACGTCATTTACTAGTTTGAAATGATCAAGATCAATGAGGAAACATATAAGGTCTGACTCTGGTTGCTTATCAACACTTTCACCTTTATTACTATTTTGGTATTTTCGTCCAACTAGAGCAATATCACCATCAATGTTATTTTGTAAAAAACGTCTATTTTTAAGTCCTGTCAATTGATCGGTCACACTGACTTCTTCTAACTGAGTGTAGGCTTCTCCTAATTTCTTAGTGCGCTCTTTAACTTTATCCTCTAATTGAGCGTTAAGGTTACGCTCAAAGCTTACTTTCCTTTGTTGTGCGCGAAGAAAAGCAAAAATTATTAGTGCAAATATAAAACTATAAATTGTATTAGCCCACCACGTTTTCCACAGAGGAGGCAATATCGTAATTTGTAATGAAACGCCTTTTTCATTCCAATAACCATCAGGATTACTGGCCTTTACTTTGAAGGTATAATCACCATCAGGAAGATTAGTATACGTGGCTCTTCGGTGCTTAAAATCTGTGATTACCCAGTTTTCATCCCAGCCAACTAGTTGATAGGCGTATTGATTTTTTTGCGGGTTAGTAAAATCTAATGCTGTAAATTCAAAAGCGAAAATATTGTCATTATGGGTTAACGTTATAGCTTTGGTAGTATTAATCGCTTGCGCTAAACTGAAACCAGTTTCGTTAACAGATGGGGAATTATTAGATAAAGCATACTCAACTTTTGAATTACCCGTCGGGATAATCGGTACTGATTTATTTAATAGCAGCATATCCGTTAACACTACTTTAGGGGGCTGAATATAATCTATTATTTCCTCAGGAAAAAAATGATTTAAGCCGTTTGTACCACCAAAGAACAATTCACCTTTTTTATTTTTTAAAGAAGCACCTTGGTTGAAATCACTACTTTGTAGACCATCTCTTATGTCATAGTTTTTGAAGTTTTCAATTATTGGGTCAAAACGAGATAACCCCAGATTAGTTCCTAACCATAAATGTCCCTTACCGTCCTCTTCAATGCTGTAAACGGTGTTACTCGGTAGACCGTGACTTACATTATAGTGTTTGAATTTCCCAGAATCTTTATCAAAAAAATTTAGACCACCTCCTTGTGTTCCGATCCATAAATTACCTAGACTATCTCTATAAATGTCCAAAACATAGTCATCACTTAAACTATAAGGATCATTGGCCTGATGACGGTAATGACTAAACAGTCCAGTTTTTGGATTAAATTTATTGAGACCGCCCAAACGTGTTCCGACCCAAATATTTTTTTGACTATCTTCGGCAATACTCATGACACTGTCATCACTCAAGCTATTGCTGACACTATTTTGATGACGATAAGAGATAAACTGCTCGGTTTTCGGGTCAAACTTACTAAGCCCAAGGCCTCCTCTTCCTATCCAAATATTACCTTGGCTATCTGTGAAAGTATGTGTAACAGGAACTTGAATTAGGCTGCCGAATAAATTGTCCTGCTCAACATACGCCTTAAACTGTTCGGTTATTGGGTTAAACTGCTTTACCCCATCATCTGTACCAACCCAAAGATTACCTTGGCTATCTTCTGCAATACTTGAAACATTATTGTTATTCAAACTGTTGGCATCTTCAGTATTATGACGGTAATGGCTAAACTGCTTTGTTTTGGGGTTAAATTTATTAAGACCAGTATCAGTTCCAATCCACACGTTACCTTGTTTACCTTCGACAATCGCCCAAACACTGCCATCACTAAGACTATTCGGGTCATTAGCCTGATGGCGATAATGCCCAAACTGTTCAGTTTTAGGATTGAATTTATTTAACGGGCCTTCAAGTGAACTGACCCAAAGATTACCTTGGCTGTCTTCTGTAATACTCGTGACATAATCGTGACTCAAACTATCTTGGACATTGGCATTGTGACGGTAGTGACTAAACTGTCCAGTTTTTGGATTTAATTTATTAAGCCCATCAATCGTACCAACCCAAAGATTACCTTGGCTATCTTCCGCAATACTTGAAACCTCATCATTACTCAAACTGTTGGGGTCATTAGCCTGATGACGGTAACGGGTAAACTGTCCAGTTTTTGGATTGAATTGATTTAATCCGCCTTCAAGTGTACCGACCCAAATATCACCTTGGCTATCTTCTGTGATACTTGTGAGAAAGTCGTGACTCAAAGTGTTTGGATCATCGGCCTGATGACGATAATGACTCAACTTTCCAGTTTTTGGATTAAATTTATTGAGTCCACCAGTAGTGGCTAACCAAATAGAGCCTCGACCATCCTCCAAAATACCTAAAACAAAGTGTTCACCAAAACTATTAGCGTCATTGGCCTGATGACGATAATGCCTAAACTGTTCAGTTTTCGGATTTAATTGATTGAGAAGCCCATCACGTGTACCTACCCAAATAATTCCTTGGCTATCTTCAGCAATACTCCTGACATCGTTATTACTCAAACTATTGGGGACACTTTTCTGATGACGGTAATGGTTGAATTGCTCGGTTTTCGGGTTGAATAGATTGAGTCCATTACTTGTACCGACCCACAGATTTTTCTGACTGTCCTCTATAATTGCAGTAACAAAATTTCCAGAAAGCGAGTTCATATCAGTGGGATTGTTTCTAAAAACTTTTACACCATATCCATCATATCTAACCAGTCCATTCACTGTACCAAACCATATAAAACCAGCGCTATCTTGCAAAATAACCTGACCACGACTAACAGTTAAGCCATCTCCAATATTTATATGTTCAAATCTAATAGTCTGGGGTGCAGCAAAAGTAATTGAGGAATTAATTAGAAACATGAGGAATAAAACAAACTGTATTGATTTTATTTTTCTAAACAAATGAGTGATGCCTTATACGAGAAATAATATGGTAGATTAAATAATGGCGAATAAAACTGGTTCGATTGAGTTTGCCTGATGCTAGTAAGTAAATTGATATTGTATTGAGTGAACACATTTAACCCCGTCACCGTAATCAAGCTTACGACCGCAATGTAGGATAAGACGACTTTATAATAAATCCCTCATATTTAGTAGTCCCTTTATCAAGGATAACTATCATACGACATTAGCTATTAATTAGGTACGACACCCACGATCCAGTTCATTACTCTATGTGACCTAAACAGACTAAACCACAATAAATATCTACGTCCGCTTCACGCCCTGAGTCATTCGGCTAAGGTCAGGTTTGTCGGAATTGCCGTCCTTAAGATGATTAACTTGTTTGTCTGCTTTTCGCTCAAACCAGCCCGATAACTTAAATTTACTAAGCTCTCCTACGTGTAAATGTCAGCAATTTAATACTGTGAGATTTAGTTGATAAACACTACTTCACTTTCTCTTGTCCTCTTATTCTGTGGTGACGAGCTTTTGTCTTTTTCTTGATGCTACGCTCAATTGATGTACTCTATCTGGATACTCATTCATGCTTTAGAAGTTGATGTACTCCGAGCCTCAAATCAATCAAAATGTCCGTTATGGTGAAATAGTTGAAAGTGACTTTAGGCCACCTTGGTGGGCTAAAAATAGACACGTACAGACTATCTTCCCGCGTTTTATACAAAAACGCGCCAAGCTTGATTATCGTAAGGAAAAGTTAGCCTTACCTGATGGTGATTTCGTCAATTTAATTTGGGCTGGTAATGTACAAAAATCATCAGGCTTAATTGCTATGTTCCATGGTTTGGAGGGCTCAATTCGCTCGCATTATAGCAACGACATGGCGGCGAACTTTGTTAAGCAGGGTTACGCAGTGGTGTTAATGCATTTTCGTGGTTGTGGCGGTGAACAAAACGCCACACCAAGAGCTTATCACTCAGGCGAAACCGAGGATGCTTGGTATGTCTTGAATTGGCTTGAGCAGAAATTCCCTGAAACACGCAAAGCAGCAATGGGCTTCTCTCTTGGCGCTAATATGTTGCTCAAACTCTTGAGTGAACAACCAAAACAGAAGATTGTAAAAGCGGCAATGGCTGTGTCTACACCGTTCAACTTGGCTTTGTGTGCGAATAGTATTAATCAAGGATTCTCTAAGGTTTACCAAGCTTATTTGTTAAAAAGCATGGTAAACAATCTGTTGATTAAAATGCGTAATATGGATTATGGCAATTTACTCAAAGTAACAGAGTCCCAGATTAGGCAGTTTAAAAGCTTTCGAGATTTTGATGAACATATCACTGCGCCACTGCACGGTTTTGAGGATGCAGATGATTATTATGATAAATGTAGTTCACAAAACTTTCTTAAAGGCATCACCACACCTACGCTAATCGTTCATGCCAAAGACGATCCTTTCATGCATGAGAGCATCGTGCCCGATATCGATGCTTTATCGCCAAATGTTTGCCTTGAGTTGAGCGAAAAAGGTGGCCATGTAGGCTTTATGCAAGGTACACCATGGCGCCCTAAAATTTGGATGCAGCAAAGGGCTAATACCTTTTTTCAGCCTTTTATTGCTGACAAGCCAACACATTTATCTACCGGTAACCCCCAATGATTATCCCAATTGCAGACTTAACCGAAGACGTTTTACTGAATATTATTGAAGGCTTTGTATTACGTGAAGGCACCGAATATGGGGAAGCTGACGTATCACTGGCAGAAAAAGTGCAGCAAGTACTGACGCAATTAAGATTAGGTGATGTGCTGTTGGTCTATTCTGAATTGCACGAAACTGTAAATATCATCCCCAAGCAACAGCTCGAGGAATTTGAATTGTCAGAGAGTCAGCAACAATAGAGTGTTTGCAGGCTCTTAGTGGGCCAAAAATACCAGGTTAAAGTTAACCGGAACGGTTAGACCAATACCACTTAACCCTGCTAATGTTTGCAATATTTCAATTCCAGAGGTCAAACCAAAGTCTGCAGCCGATATTAGAATTGGCTGAGTGCTGGTAGCGACGATGCCATCATCAGCTTTACGTGTGACCTGCACTTTTGCGCTTATCGTTTTACTAATACCCATAATGCTTAACTCTGCTGGAAGTGTCACTAATATCGAATTACCCTTCGCAAGAGTCAATACGCTATCAGGTAATTGCGCTGTTAAATTAGCTGTAGGAAATTTATCTACTAAAAAAAGTTTTTCGCGCATCCGTGTATCACGGATTTCGATCCCTGAGTCGATACTACCTAGTTCAATTTCAACCTGTAATTTCCCTTCAGGATCAAACTCTCCGTTGAGTGTCTTGAATTGTTGAACCTCACTAATATGCTGATTTTTAGTTGATACGAAACTCAAACTTGATTCGCCTTTAACTAATACCCAATGGGCGTTTGCTGTAGAACAGAATAAAGAAATACTGATAAAAATAGTGCTTAATAATAAAGATTTCATAGTTAACTCAATTAGTAGAAATGATGCTGTTATACGGGTTGATTGTCGTTCCCAAATTCACATTTAACAATGTTCTGCCAATCGACATTTTGGTCGCCCATAATAAAAAAATCAGGATTGATAACACTGTTACGCAAATTGTAGCTTAAAGGGGCAAAATCATGTGCCAATATTTTGCCTCCCGCTTCGACCACTATACATTGGGATGCACCTGTGTCCCATTCTCCCGTTACCCCAAAACGTAAAAATACATCTGCCTTGCCTTCAGCAATAAAACAGGCTTTGAGAGAACAACTGCCCGCAGGTAAGGTTTGATAAATTCGGTCTTCACTAAGACTAGAGATGACTTTCTCGCGAGGTTGTCTGCGACTAATAGCAATAATCAGAGGATCTTCGTTAGGTGCCTCTAAACTGCGTACATAAATTTGTTTATTCTCTACAGGGCATTCTTTAAATGCGCCATGGCCTTTCAGCGCAGAATACAATGTTTCACCAGTGGGCCAGTAAATGACACCCATAATAGGTACATTGTTTTCTACCAGTGCAATGTTAACTGCAAAATCACCACTGCGAGCTATAAATTCTTGAGTGCCATCAATGGGGTCGATAAGCCAATAACGGGTCCAAGTTTTGCGTAATTCGAGTGAGCTAATTTCTGTCTCTTCAGACATGATAGGGATGTCTGGTGTTTCCTTTCTCAACATATCCATAATGACTTCGTTGGCTTGGTAGTCAGCTGAAGTGACAGGCGAGTCATCATCTTTTTGAAAACTAGTAAAATCACCACTGTCGTATATTTCTAGTACCACTTTGCCTGCTTTGACCGCCGTTTTTTTTGCTATATCAAAAAGCTGTTGTGCGTTTTCTGTTGGCATTAGCGGGCTCTCCTCCATTTCTCAGCAAGTAACAATGCAGCGATACATCTAGCTTCTACAAAATCATCTTTGGCTAATAATGCGTCTATATCATTAATTGACCATTTAACAACTTCTAAAGGCTCTGGCTCATCACCTGGGAGTACTTCAGGATATAAATCTTCTGCAATAAAAATGGTCATCTTGGCATCAAAAAATGCAGGCGCCATGCTAACACTATGCAGAGGGTGTAATATCTTTGTACCAAAGCCAATTTCTTCTTTTAATTCTCTATTGGCCGCTACTTCTGCGGACTCACCTGGGTCAATCAATCCTTTTGGGAAGCCTAATTCGTAGGTATGAGTACCCGCAGCATATTCCCTGACTAATAAAAATTCATCAGCATTGATAAAAGGCACCACCATGACAGCACCTCTGCCAATACCAGCCATGCGTTCAAAAATACGGGTTTCGCCGTTCGAAAATTCTAAATCGACTTGCTCGATTTTAAACAGTCCGCTTTTGGCAACCACCTTGCGCGAATGAATTTTGGGAAGTGTTTTTTTATTGTCTGTGTTGCTCATGTATTTTTCACGTTAATATAGCCGCTGCTCTCGTCTGTTTAAAAGTTAAATGAACTTTAAATTGATGAATTGTATAATGACTAAATATACCTGTTAAATAGAGGACATGCCACTTGTCAAAGCTTGCTTGGAAAGATATTAATACTGTGTTGCTAGATATGGACGGCACTTTGCTTGACCTGCACTTCGACAATCACTTTTGGTTAGAACATTTGCCTAAAAAATTAGCTGAGAAACACAGTGTTTCAGTGCAAGCGGCCAAAGATTTGATGGCCTTCGATTATTCACAAGTAATGGGTACGCTGAGTTGGTATTGCTTAGATTTTTGGACTGAAAAACTGGATATTGATATCGTTGAGGCCAAACGTGAGATTGAACATCTGATCAGTATACGCGCCGACAGTTTACCTTTTATCGATGCCTTAAAAGCCTCAGGGAGAGAAGTGATCTTAGTCACCAATGCCCATCCAGATAGTTTGTCGTTAAAGGTGGAGCATACTCAATTAGACAAGCATATCGACCAATTAATATCGACTCATGAATTTGCTGTCACTAAAGAGTCCCAGCTTTTATGGCAAAGGCTTCAAGCAAAACTTGACTTTAATCCAGAGCACACCCTATTTGTCGACGACAGTTTAGGCATACTAAAAGCCGCTCAAGACTTTGGTATTAAACATTTGTTGGCTGTTAGCAACCCTGATAGCCATCAACCCGCTCGAGAGATTAGCGAGTTTCCATCAATACAGGACTATCGTTATTTGCTGGATGATATTGCAGCAAATCCGTTTATCCATTAGGTTGCCATATTGTAGAGTGAGCTAAACCCTCAGTCACTTATCGGATACTATAAAAAGATGAGTGATTTATATTGTATAAACGGTGTTAAAACTTAATCGGATAATACCCATCGGCACCGGCTTGACCAAAAAACTGTGCAGCCTGATGAACTTCTTTGGGTAAGCTAGCCTCGGGTTTAAAACGGCCTTCAATTTTAAATTGCATATTGGCAGGGATAGTAGCTTTTGCGGTTAAGCCAAATCTATTGGGTTGTTTGACGTGCATCATAACACTGCCACCTTGGCAGCTTAGATCAGCTGCAAAATCACCTAATTCGATGACTCCAGTTACGCCTGTAAAATTGGCATTTAACCATTGACCTTTACCGGTAAAAGTTTGGCAACCTGCTTCGTAATCCACCTGGTTTAACTCAACTTTAAAGCGACCGTCAGCTTCAATAGGAATGGGTAAAGGCAGCAAGCTAATCGCTAAGTTGGCAGGTATGTAGGCCAATAAATCCTCAACTTTGAGATGTTGCCCTTTGAAACTAATAAATCCACTTGCAGATATTTGAGCAACGTCGCGCATATTACCCACGTTGATATCTGCGCTGATTTTTCCTAGTACTAAAGGGAAAAAAGACAGTGTCCAGTTGACATCAGATATCGGGAAACCTTTTGCTTGCGCACGTTGTGCATGGCCATTCCAAATAGTGCCCGAAATGCCACTTATACTCACCCCTTTGGGTAGCTGGATTTTCGATAAAACATGGACTGCAGGTAATGTAACAATTAAAAACATAACATAAACCACGAGGCATAGGCCGCCCCATTTTAAAACTGACTTCATGATTTCCCTAGTTTTAAACGACGAATTTTAACTTGCCCAGGCAAATCAGATTCTGCTATATCAATGTCTAAAATGTTCACACCAATTTTTTCAAGTGATTGTAACCAACTTAATACATCATTAAAGGGAGCTTGATCTATCCATACTTGCAATTCCTCATCCTGAGGTTGCATCCGAGAAATCGCAATTTTCATGCGATTAGCTGATTGGTTTACCACTTGAGGCAGCGAGCCTGAAAATGTAGTCTTGTTACCGCCACTATTTCTAAGTTGCACTGCTCGGTTAGCATTTTTCTGTACCCATTCAAGTAACTCTGTTTGATTGTTAACTGCGGTTTGGTTTCGCTCAAGTGACGTGTTCAGCGGCGACCAAATTCCCCAATAAAATATGGCAACTAATACTAACACCGCTGAAATAATCACTAAGCGTTGTTCACGACTACTTAATTGTAAAAACGTACTTTTGAGTTTGTCCATATTAACTCCTAATCGACAAAGAGCCGATGACTTGGTTATCTTTTTGATTAATAGAACCCTGCTCAACAGTAAACCCTTGGGCTTCTGCTTGGCGCTTAAACTGGTCTAAGGCATCAAAGTTACGGGCCACTAGCTGAATACGCAACTCCCCCCGACTGCTGTCAAAACGCATGGTTTGAGGTTTAACTTGGGATTCTTCAAATGCAGGCCTGAGTTGACTCAACATAATTAACATCGATGCTCCGCCGCCGCCTTGTTCCAAGGTTTTCATCTGGCGCGTCATGGTGGTTTTGAGATCCCGATATGCACCAGTATTAGGAAATGCACGTTTGTACTCGCTACTTACCTGTGTCTTTAATGTGATTAGTTGCTCAGTAAGTCGATTCTGCTCTAGGGTCTTATCAATTAAAGTGGTGAATAGCGAAAGAACCGCCAACACCGCTGCTAAACGCCATTTTTTCCATTGGCCACTGACTTTGTTGCTAATTTTGTACTCGCCTTGTAACAGGTTGAATTCTGTTAGTTTAACCCCTTGTGCTAAGACTTTCATGGGCAACTCAAGAGGCATTACCGACACTTCTAGATTTCCTATATCGGCTAAATTTGTTCCGGAATAATCATTAACTAAAAGTGCTTGTTGGTTGAGTTTGGCATACTGTCTTGCATGATGATTAATGGCTTGTATTAACCAATCTCTTTCACCTTGTAAACCCGCCCAATCGTCTTTTCGAACCAATAGTTGTTGCCCTAGCTCCAATATTGACCAAGCGTTTTTATCTGCCATTGGCAATGCCAAAACGTCGGGTATGACTTGGTCACAGGTTAAACCTGCGTCTTCAATCATGTTCAGCCAGCTTTGTAGTTTTTCTTTGTTAACTATGGCGACAGCTTGTTTATTGCCATTTTTAGGGCCAAGGGCAAAAAATTGTTGGGCAATATCACCACTTATCTCCTCTTCCAATATAAATGGAATAGCAGCTAAGGCTTTACGCCCAGCTTTAGCTGGCAACTCTACCCACTTCAGCAAAACGTCGCTGGTGGGCACTAAGACACAGATTGGTCTTCTACCCGCTCTGTCTCCTAAGGTCGCTAACTGTGCTGCATTAGGTAACTCACCAGAGGCAATAATTTCGTTTTGTTGGTTAGACCACACAATCCAATGAATTAAGTCATTTGGATTGGCACCTAGTCGCACTACTAACTGTTCCATAAGGTTTACTTACCTGCTTGGTTGTTATGGATTAACAAAGC
>Ga0307489_10003158_pt1 | contig 10963 bp, 24 predicted proteins | sample SB12metaG_FD_202247 | JGI IMG/M metagenome (GOLD analysis project Ga0307489, IMG submission 202247) | Sea-ice brine microbial communities from Beaufort Sea near Barrow, Alaska, United States - SB 1.2 | ecosystem: Environmental > Aquatic > Marine > Coastal | place: USA: Alaska | collected...
AATAAAGAAGGGTTCACATGGGTTGGATGACGTGGCGGGCAATGTCACGCGAGGGCCTGGCAGATATTGCTCGTCACGTCATAGGATGCCATTCAAGTCAAGAACTGAGGGTTGAAATGGGTTAGGTGTTGTTGACGTGGTGGGCAATATCACGCTCAGGCCGTCGCAGATATTGCTCGCCAAATCATAGGATGCCATTCAACTTACGAAGCGAAGGTTCAAACTGGTGGGAAGAAACAAGTCTGGGGGCGGATGAGGCGAAAGGGGAGGAGCGGAGCGGATAGGGCTTGTCAGATATTGCTGGCCACGTAACATAGAATGCTGTGTAAGAAAAGAGGGTTCAGAATGCGTGTTGACGACGTGGCGGGCAACGGGCCTGGCTGATATTGCTCGCCACGTCATAGGATGCCGTACAACTCAAGTCAGAGGATACACAACGCATGTCGATGACGTTGCGGGCAATGTTCGCTCCTCCATACCAGGCGGGCCCGGGGGACCAGGGGGGTACCCCCCTGGGGCCGGCATCTGATAACCGGGCGGCATCTGGTAGCCGGACGGAGACGGGGGGTACCCGGGGTAGCCCGGCGGCGGCGGCATACCTGGCGCTAAGGCCCGCCATCACACGTGTTCAAAACATCAGGCGGCTGTCTGGCATGGTAGTGCGCGTCTGGAGCAAACCTGTCGGCAGTAGATAAGACCAGCGCCGGGTTATTATTTTCAAATCAGTGTTGCAGGTTGAATTCCTGTTCCGTGCGCCATCTCTGTTTGATACCAGCTGTATCAGTCGTACTGCCTTCAAAACGAGGGTTGGCATGTATGCTTAGGACACGTTAAGGACGTTCAGGACGTTTAGGACATTTAGGAGGACATCTGGCAGGCCCTACCCGGCGGCGCGGCGAGCGGCGCACCAGGCGGCGCGGCGGGCGGCGCGGGCGGGCCGGGCGGCGGCGCGGGTAGCGCGATCCCCGGCGGGCCCGGCGGCGGCGGCCCGGGAGGCGGCGCCGCGCCCGGCGGTCCCGGAGGCGGCGGCCCCGGCGGCGGTCCGCCCACCCCGGGAGGTAATGCGCCCGACGCCTGCACCCAGGGCCGGGCAGATACTGCTCACCACGTCATAGGATGCCGGCTAACTCGAAGCACGAAAATCTGGCAGACAATGCTCGACACAGCATAGGATGCCATCTGACTCAAGAAACGAGGGTTTATAACGCGTCGAATGACATGGCGGGCAACAACTGCTTGTCCCGGATGGGCCTGGTAGATACTGCTCGCCACGTGATAGGATGCCGTCCAAAACGAGGGTTTCAAACACGTTCCGATGACGTGGCGGGCAGTTTGCGGTTGCCCCCACCTGTAGCCCCGCCACTGTGCCCTCTGCCCTCTTCTCCGCCCACTCCCGCATCGCCTTCTCCTGCACGTAGGGCCTGAAATACATTGCTCGCCCCGTCATGCTATACCATTTTCCAGAAGAAACGATGGTTCAAAATGTGTGTGGAAGGTGAATATTGGTCGCCACGTCATGGGATGCCGTTTGTCCCAAAAAACGAGGGTTCAAAGTGCACGTGGGGGTAGACGACGTGGCGTGGCGGGCAATGTCTGCTTGTCCCTACCTGCAAGATCTTGAATTTATGCTGCACGTCCATGTCGCGCACCAGCCCCGCCAGGTTGGTCAGCTCGTCGGGGCCCAGGGTCCCCTGTGCGTGCGCGGGGGGAGAGGGGGGGCGGTGAGAGGCGGGGAGAGCAGGGCAGCACAAGGGAGAGGAGGGCGGAGCAGGAGGTCGACGAGGAGGAGGAGGGGGCGAGAAGGAGGAGGAGGGCAACAAATTGGGGTTGACAGCAGAAAAATGGTAGCATCGGCGCGATCATGAGCCATCTGCTCGGTGGTACGCGAAGGCGGATCGGAAGAGTCGTCCCGGTGATATGTGAGGGTGAGGAGGGCGAGAAAGAAGGCAGAGGGGGAAGGAAGGGAAGGGAAAGGGAAAGTGGCGACAAGGCCGGATGGCACGAGGCGTGACATGACGATCAATTCAAGGCCCCGTCGGTCGTACCCGCACAAGCTCGATGAAGCGCTCGATCTTTTGGCGCTTGGCGTTCTCGCGCATGACGCGCTGCCACGGCTCCTCCTCGTCCGGCACCGCGCCGTTCATCATCCAGTCCGCCATGCCTGCCGGACCGTCGATTGCCACCGCGCAAATGCGCGAATAAAATGGGGAAGGGCAGCGAAGTGGAGTCGACGAGTGAGCAAGGGTTTGGAATTCAGGGTTTAGGGTTTAGGGTTTAAAGGGAAAGGGTAGGGTTTTGGGTTTTGGGTTTTGGGTTTTACAGGAACGGCTTATTGAAATGGATAAAGTGCGATCAGATATTCGGGCGTTGCCGTCCTGGTCCATTCCCCTCATTAACATTTGCCTGGCCGCTCCGGCACGTTCCCCGACAGGGTCTCGCTAACGTCGCTCGTTGCGAGCCGCGTCATCTGTCTCGTCGTTCGCTTCGCGCCGCGGCCGCATCGTTCGTCGTCCCCGGAAGAAAGCAGCCGGGGTTCCACTTTTGTCACATTTTCCATTAATCATTTCCGTGACTTGTGGACGCAGTCGCGATGACGGAGGTGGCGCAAGTGCCGGGCTTGGAGTACTTTCTGCAGCAGGCGGGGCCGCAACACTGCTCCCCTTGTCGCCTCAACTCAAGTCGTGTCTTCGACGGTGTGTCACACTGGTCCCCTTTTTACCTCAACCTGAGCCGCATCGTCGTCAACTAATCAACGTTGTGTCAAACTGGCCCCTTTTCACCTCAACTTGAGCCGCTCGTCGTCCCTCCGCTGGTGTGTGTATGAGAGAGTGTCTTCCTGTAGCAGGCGGGGCCGCGGCACTGATTCCCTTTTAGCTCCCTCTTGAATGCAACGCCGTCGGTAGACTTTACTGCTGCCTTGCCGCCCTCAGCTCCGAGGTGGAAACGCTCTCCGAATAAGTGATTAAGCTTTGACTCCTCGAACTTACGGAAGTGCGACCTTCCATGGGTGGAATGGGGGGGTCTCTCGGTACCGGTAGACGGGTGGGTGCCAGTCGTCATATAGTCTGGCGTGGGGACCTGAACTTGAGCCGCGTCGTCGTCCCCGTGGTGTGTGCGTGAGAGTGTGGGAGGGTAGCTAGCGACTTGGTTCAACACCTCGAACATGGAGATAGTCGCGTTGGGTGCCAAGGGAAGGCGGGTGTGACAAAGGAGACGAGTGCACGGCCCTCGCTGCGGGGCTCGCGGCTGCTGGCGGAGAAATACCTGGAGCAGAAACTAGTCACCTTCCGCTTCTCCGGCGATGACCCAGACCCGGCGGGGCCGAAGCACCGCGTCCCCGCCTGAGCTAAACGTTAAGTCGTTTAGCCTTTGAATCCAGGACTGACAAGTCATCCCACTGTCGATGTCGTCGGAGATGCGTATGAGGAGAGAGGAGCGAGAGGAGAGGGAGGAGAGGGAGGAAGGGGAGGACAGGGAGGAGATGAAGGAATCCAGGCGAGGGAGGATAGACATGAGATGGATGAGAGAGAGAGGGAGGAGGGGTGAAGGAGAGAGAGGAGAGGGGAGAGAAGTATAATGTTGAGCTGAAGAGATAACGAGTGTAAGTGTGCTGCGGCCCTGCCACGCGGCGTCCGCGCCGCTGACAGCGCACCACCCCATGCGTGACGTTGTCGCCGCACTGGAGGAGGAGGCACGGGCTGACACTCGTCCACTTCTCACCTCAACCTGAAGAGATTTTGTCACTGAAACCCGGCGACCACCCAGCTTTTCACGGGGGGCAAAGCGGAAGCCTGGTGCCTGCTCTTACACGCTGACGCGTCTCTGTGCCTCAGCGTATCCCACGAAAAGTGCTCAAGGTGAGCCAGAAATGTGGACGAGTGGAAGCCCCTGGGAGGAGGTGTACAACTTCCGGCCCGAGTTCATCTTCCCGTTCCTGCGGGACGCGCTGATGCGGTTCCCCTCGCGGCTGCCGCTAGAGGTAGGGCCTGATAGATAATGCTCGCCACGTCATAGGGTGCCATGTAAATTAAGAAACGAGGGTTAGAAAATGTTGGATAACGTGTCAAGCAATATCTGCTAGGCCCTACCGGCGACACTCTGACGGCGTCCTGCCACGTCATTGACAAACATTTTGCACCCTCGTTTCTTGAGTTACATGGAATCCTATGACGTGGCGGGAAATATCTGCGAGGCCCACTGCCCGCCACGTTATCGCAACTCATTTTGGACCCTCGTGTCTTCATTTGCATGGCAACCTATGACGTGGCGGGCAACATCTGCCAGACCCTACGTGGAGAACGCGTACACGAGCCCGCTGCTGGACGCGCCGTACGACCGCAAGGTAGGGCGGGGCGTCACCTGTGGCGCGTAGTGTATCGGTGCACATTCTCGCGGAGGAGGCGAGAGTGCACATTGTTACATATTCACCGCAGTCATGTTGAGCTGCACAGGGAACGAGTGGGGAACAAGTGGCCAGAACAGGAGGAGGAGACAGCGCATGTGTCCTGCTACACTGGTACACTATGAGCAAACGGTCAGGTTGAGCTGAAAAGCGAATGAGTGGCCAGCCCAAGAGGAGGATACAGCGAGTGTGTACGGGCTCACCTGACTGTATGCTCATGTGTACCAGTGTAGTGGTGTTACGGCCCCGCCGGGAGGTGCAGGAGTGCATCTCTATGCTGGTGGAGCAGGTGGTGACGGAGCGGCCAGAGGAGCCGTTCGAGTGGCTGGACGACTGGCTGGCGGAGGCGGCGGAGCGTGAGGAGATGGCAGGGCCATACTGTTTGCATATGGTGTACCGGTGTGCCCCTAAACACTCAGCACAATGCCTTGGACCCTCAGTTGAGTACTGGCGCGCATAGGAGCGCCCCGATCATGACCACTGCGTCTGCCCTTCAGACCGGGCAGCTGTTGCTCGCCACGTCATAGGGTATCTTTTTATTTGAGAAACGAGGGTTCAGAATCCGTCAGATGACGTGACGAGTGATTGGAGGTCCGATTTGAGATATCCCTCGAATGCATTGGGTGACGTGGCGGGAGATATTTGCTCGTCCCTCGGAGATGGAGGCGGACCTGCCGCCGCCCACCATCGAGGAGCAAGTGGCGGACCTCTCGATCTGGGACATGGACCCCCTGGCGCTGTCCGACTTCTCCCTGCGCTTGTTCATGGTAGGACGGTGCAGGTTGACCCCAAGTTGACCCCGGATTGACCGCTCTTGGTTTCAGGGATTGAAGCCAAAATATGATGAACCGCTTTCCAACATTGCTTTCAAATTCAACTTGCGCCGCTACAACATGGAGCATGACGTGGACGCCAGCGGGGGACTGGACCGCCAGGAGTTCAAGGAAGGGGCGAGTGCCATGCCCGCCATGTCATCCAACGCAGTTGCGACCCTCGTTTTCTCAATTACATGTCATCCGGTGACTCACTCTGAACGTGGAGGGCGTTTTTTACAAGTCTTTCTGCGAGTCACTCGTGATGCGGCGGGCGGTATTGTCATGTCACCCTGTAACTCACTGGTGACCAGTGGGGCGGTATTCTCATGACATCCTGTGACTCACTCGTGACGTGGCGGGCGGTGTTATCATGACATCCTGTGACTCAATCGTGACGTGGCTGGCGGTGTTCTGATGTCATCACACGACTCACTCGTCACATGGCTGGCGGTAGTTTCATGTCATTCTGCAACTCACTCGTGACGTGACGGGCGGTATTATCGTGGCCTTGTTTCAAGGGTGTGCTGCAGTCCACGGCGCTGGGGTTCACGAACAAGGAGGTACGGGAGATAATGGCGGAGAGCGATGCCAACGAGGACGGCGTGGCGGGGGGGTCATTGAGAACAGGCACTCTATCGACGTTCAATCTCCTCCTCCTCTCACTCCTCATCGGCGCGTGCACATGATCAGTCTCCCTGAAGGTGAGACATGCTCCGATGTCGTCCGAGTGCTTGTGCTCAATGACCCTCCTACCAGGTGGACTACAAGGAGTTCCTGCCATTGATGGTGGAGCTGATCGGGGCGATGAAGGCCAAGGCAACGGCCAACGCGGCGCGGGCGGAGGTAGGGCCTGGCGGATGTTGCTCGCCACTTCATCCAGCGCATTTGACCTTGCGTATCTAGAGCTAAATCGCACCCTATGACGTGGCGAGCAATATCTGCTAGGCCCATTGCTCGCCACACACTTCAGCCAACGCACTTTGTACCCTCGTCCCTTGAGTTACATGGCACCCTATGATGCGGCGAGCAATGTCCGCCCGGCCCTAGTCGGAGGCAGATCAGGAGGAGCGCGATCGAGTGGAGGCGTACTTCGTGCACGGCAGGGGCTCTAACTCGTCCGCTTCTCATCTTAAGCAGAGCCATTTTTGTCACTGAAACTCTGTGAAAGAGCCCATCGTACGGCACAAAAAGTGCTCATGTCCAGCCGAGTAGTGGACGAGTGTAAGCCCCTGGTCCACGGCATGCACCGGGACGAGCTCGAGTCGGTGTTCCGGGAGATGTTCAAGAGATGCGACACGGATCACAGCGGGTTCCTCGACCGCCAGGAATTCACAAAGGCAGGAGGGGTGTTGACAACAAGCACTCGACCAACATTGAATCTCGTCCTCCTCCTCCTCCTCGTCCTCCTCCTCCGCATCCTCCTCCTCCGCATCCACCTCCTCCCCCTCCTCCTCCTCCTCCTTCTCCTCCTCCTCCTCCGCGCGTCTGCATGAGCATTCGTCCTGAAGGTAAGTCATGCTCCAATCTCAGTTCGAGCTCTTGTTCTGAATGACCCTCCAGCAAGGCGCTGCAGCTCGCGGACGTTGGGCTGAACAATAAGGAGATGAACCTGCTGCTGTCGGAGGTGGACTTTAACGACGACGGGTTGATTGAGTACATGGAGTTCGTTCCCGTCTGCTTCGAGGTGCTCATCGAGCGCACCAAGGCAAGGGGGGATTATTGAGACCACACACTCTGCCGCCGTTGAGTCTCCTCCTCTTCCTCCTCCTGCTCCTCCTCCTCCTCCTCTTCCTCCTCCACCTCCTCCTCCTCCTCCTCCGTATCCTCCGTATCCTCCTCCTCTTCCTCCGCATGACCCTCCTCCTTCCTCCTCCTCCGTATCCTCCACCTCCTCCTCCTTCTCCTCCTCCTGCTCCTCCTCCTCCTCCTCCGCCTCCTCATTCCCCTCCTCCTCCTCCTCCTCCCCCTCCTTTTCCTCCTCCTCCTCCTCCTCCGCGTGTCTGTATGAGCACATTCACGTTCAAGGTAATCCGTGCCCCGATCTCAGCTCGAGTGCTTGTTCTCAATGACCCGCCTACAAGGACCAGCAGCTGGCCAACGCGGCGTTCGCGTCGAGCGACGGCCTCACGCACCTGCTGCTGGCAGGGGCATACACTCGTCCACTTATCAGCTCAACCTGAGCAGGTTTTGTCACTACAACCCTTCAACCACCCGGCGTATCCCACGATAGGTGCTTACGTTGACCCAAAAAGTGGACGAGTGTAAGCCCCTGCCTGCTGGACGCCTTTGTGGCGGCCGACGAGGAGGGCACGGGGGTGCTGCAAATCCAACACATCAAAATGTGCTTGAACGCTGTGGCGGACGAGGCTCTGAGCCTGTCCAAGTCCCAGATCATTTCCATCGTCTCCTCTTGTGACATCGCTCATGACGGCAGCGTGAAGTACGCGGTATTTGCGCCGGTGGCAGCGGAGATGATCTACGGCATGACGGACTTTGCGAGCCAGAAGAAGCGGCTGGACGCGGTCACGGCGCTGTCATCCTCGGTAGGGCGGTGCAGGTTGACCCCAGATTGACCCCAGGTTTTTACACCAGATTGACCCGATCTTGACCCCATCTTAACTCCAGGTTAACCCCAGGTTGACTCCAGGTTGACGCTGGGCTGACCGCGCTTCGTTTTAGCGCTTGAAAGCTAAAAGTTGATGATGACCCACTTTAAGACATTGCTTTCAATTTCAACCTGCGGCGCTACAGCTCGGACATGAGCCTGATGAAGGGCATGACCAAGGAGCAGATCGAGGAGGTCATGATGGCGGCTTTCCTGGCAGGGGGCTTCTTGAGAACATTGGGAACAAGCACTCGACTGAAGTTGAATATCCTCCTCCTCCTCCGAGCGTCTGTGTATACGGGGGATCATTGAGAACAAGCACTCGACCGACGTTGATTCTCTTCCTTCCACGCCGCGCGTCTGTATGAACATTCTCACTCAAGGCAAGCCGTGCTCCGATCTCACTGAGAACAAGCACTCGACCGACGTTGAATCTCTTCCTTCTACGCCGCGCGTCCATATGAGCATTCTCACTCACGGTAAGCCGTGCTCCGATATCGGTCGGGTGGTTGTTCGCAATGATCCTCCTGCCTGGCGGCGGATGTGGACGGCAGCGGGAACCTGGACCGCATGGAGATGTATTCCATACTTCGCGAAGTCGGCACGGATAAGCTGGGGCTGGACCAGCGGCAGATCGCCGCGGTGGTGGCGGCGGCGGACGAGGACGGCGACGGCGTGGTGGACTACGGTAGGGCGGTGCAGGTTGAGCCCGGTTGAACCCGTGTTGACAGCGCCTGGTATCTGATCTTGCAACTTAATATGACACTTAACGACCGGCCCTCGTTCGAAAGTGTTCTATTCACTCAAGACCAATATGTGTTTGAGCGGGGGCTTGTCTTTAAATGTCATATGATGATCTGCCTTGAATTTCAACTTGCGCCGCTACACTACGGCGAACTGACGCGGCTGATGTTCGAGACGCTGCAGCAGATGGCGCGGGAGGACTACGTGCGGGACTTCGCCTTCACGAACACTGACGCGGTGGTGGACTCGTACGGCGAGGGGGTTACAGCCACCTACTAGTGCACACCAGTATTTACATCAAACGGTCTCTGGTCATGCTTGCACTGGCTGGCAGCTTTCGTAAAATTGACATCAAGGCTGGCGTAAAATTGAGTAGCGTTCACTTAGCACATTTCATTATTTCTGTAAGATATTGTTATCCACTAGCAGTTTAAGAGCCCCGCCGCGCCGCGCCACCTGGATGCCCCCCGCCGCGCCGCGCCGTGGGATCCCCCCTCCCACGCGTTAACCAACCCTGTCCGCCATTTCAAGCGAGCAAACCCATCGGTCGTTCGTGTTTGCGGGATGGGCAAACTGGGTAAGGAGTCGCAACGTTGATCGACCTCCCCCGGGCCGTCCAATTTGCTCCCGGCCAGACATTCGGACCAATCTAAACATTCGGACCACACGATACCAACAGTCACAGTCATCCGCCTCTGACAAGTCTTAACTCCCCAACTGCCCAACTCATTCCGCTAAATGACAGGGGCAAATTTTCAGAGGAATTCGAGCGGAGAAGAGGGACAGCCTCACATAGTCGGGAGCGACGTCGCACACTCCCCTGCCGTCGCCAACCACCGGGTGCACCGGGTATACAATCACACGACAGGAACGTATGAGATCGATGCGTGTATTGCGTAGTTGTGTCATAATATGAATCTGGCATCGCTAGGTGTCGCCCATCTCCAGCCCGTTGGGGATTCGCTAGCTCTGTAACACGCCGGGACGGGAGCGGAGACTCTAATCGGTAATTTTTTTCTAGATTCGAATGTGCCACATGTCGCCTTGTGCCCACCCGTTGTCCAGTCTTGTTTCTGACACGCATCGCCACAGTACCTGGCGGTCTTGCACTGCGGGCAAACCTTGAAGTCCTTGAATAGGCCCACCACCTCGCATCCTTCGTTGTAGCAATACGTTGCCCCCTCCTGCGCCATTCTGCGAAACGCCTCGAGCCCGGCGACTGGATTATGCCCCCCCTTCCGCAACCAGTGCACCACGCCGGTCATGACATCCCGGGGAACGTCGTGACCCTTCATGACCCCAGCCGTCATGACAACCCCGCCGGCCTCGCTCACGTGCCCAACCTCGCGGGCGTAGGGATGGTCTCCGTACATGATTCCGGCGAGTTGCGAGCACGCCTTAGCATCGCCATTCTCAGCGGCCTTGCGCAACCATTGCGTCGCCCGCCGCTTGCTGCGCGCGACGCCGCGGCCTACGGTCCGGCAGATAATGCTCGCCATCTCCATTCAACCCAAGAAACGAGGGTCGCCGCGTCAAGTGTTGCCATCTGGCTCAATGACCGAGGTTCGGCAGTTAATGCTTGCCACGTCGTGTGATGCCATTTGACTCATGAGACAAGTTCTAATGTGGAGGAACCGGCATCTGCCAGGCCCTGCCGCGACCGTTATGGTACATTGCGGCGAGGTTGGCCGCCGCGGTCCCGTCACCAGCGTCGGCCGCGCGCCTGTACCAGTCCGCCGCCGCCGCGTAGTCCGCCGCCACGCCCTGCCCCTTGTCGAAATGAATCCCGAGGTCGGACATCGCTCGCGGTAGCCCGGCCTCGGCGGCCTTGGTGAGCCACTCCACGGCGAGGGAGTATTGCTTTCTCGTGTCGTGAATATCCCCCACCGCATACATAGCGTACGCGTGCCCTTGTCCTGCCGCCTGCTCCAGAAGCGCCATGCCCTCCTCCGCCCAGGGCTGGCACCCGCAAATAATATCATATTATTTTCATTTCAAGGTCAGTGAGTACATCGACGCGTCGCTGTCTAGTGAGCGACCGGGAAAGTGTGCGGTGCAAAGTGCAAGCCATACATCCGCCTTTGCCGATCTACCGCCCGCGCCCAGCGTCCCCGCACCCCCATCCGACTCACTCACCAACCGATAGCCCAGGCTATACTGCGCCTCCCTGTCGCCCGCTGCAGCCCTATATTTCACGAACTCGGCTCCGCGCGCCCGAAACATCACGTTGGGGTCTGCTGTTTGCGTGGTCCAGTCACCGACCGGGTTCGTGATCACGTTCGCGCGAGCGGCGGCAGCTCCACCGGCGCCCGCGGCTCCCGCCTGACCTGGCGCGCGCTTGGCGGCATCGCGCTCCGCTTTGCGCCTTTCTTGGCGAGAGGGCATAAGAACTGATCT
>Ga0307489_10003159_pt1 | contig 10962 bp, 8 predicted proteins | sample SB12metaG_FD_202247 | JGI IMG/M metagenome (GOLD analysis project Ga0307489, IMG submission 202247) | Sea-ice brine microbial communities from Beaufort Sea near Barrow, Alaska, United States - SB 1.2 | ecosystem: Environmental > Aquatic > Marine > Coastal | place: USA: Alaska | collected 2017-05-06
CTGATCATCCGCCTTGCCCTTCCTCTCAGCGGCCCGGCGCAGCCTCTGCGCGACCTTGGTCGGCGCCATCGCGACCCCCTCCTCCAGATCCGCCGCGATGCGACCAGATCCACCGCGGTGTGACACCCGACGCTGCTGACCCGCAGCGTGCGCGGCGTGGCGAGAAGGGCCCCGCGCGGTTGTGTGTGCGCCGCCTTTTGTTATGGGGGCAAGCTAAAAGATTTGGGCACCGACCGGCCACCAGACGGGCGGACAGCTTCGCTCCACTCGCTCGTGGCCCAGTTTCAAGTTGCGAATAGGGGGAGGGCCGCTGCTGGGGGTGTTGCCCCGGCTCGAAGAGCAGGGGGCGTGGGGCGGACGCAGATGATGCTGGGGGTGATGAGGCGAGTTGGCGGTGGACACTTCGAGAAGGCGAGGTGCTGTGTCCATCATACAATGTTTTGTATCGATATTAACAACGGGGCGGCGATTATGGCATGGCTATCTACAGTGCATCATCATCCATACGTGTTGCGGCATGTGCTCATCGTGGATAGAAGACTTCTTCATGTGCGTACCTTCGTATGTGAGATGTGCACAAGCTACATCTGCTGTCGAGTGGGTTGTGCGCCCCCGGTCCATCGCTCAGTTGCCGCTCTCGCCGCGGTCGCTCTTGCAGCGGTGGCTCGCACAGAGATGGCGACAGCCGCACTCGGTCTTGTCCGTGGTGGGCCGTCCAGTGCCCGTGCCAACGTTGTAGTTCTCTCGTTGTTCGGTTGCTTTTGAGCTGGCGTGCAGCTCATCGGTTGTTCGGCGCGAAGCTGGTCAGGTGCGCGTCTGTAAAGTGGGTTGCGCGGCCGCCGGGCATTCACGCCGTTGATGAGGCTCCACCGCTCTACTTGCAGCGGTGGCACTGGCAGGGACCGCAGTGTGGCTCGTGGGCCTTCCAGTGCGCTGCCTGGCACTCAGGGGTGCAGTAGCGGGCCGTGCTGATGCCCGTAGCGGACTGGCAGCCCTGGCACGCGCGGCTGGCGTCGGGGGCGCCGCATGCCGCGCAGGCGCGGAGGAGCTTCAGGGCGTCAATAGCCCTACAAGGGAAGGTATCAAAACTTGATGATCGAGGAAATTGTCGATAATCAGACTTTTTGACGGTATCAAGTATCTATCGATGAACAAAAATTCATAGAACTGCGTGTATCATGTATCAATCGATCAAAGACGCCATAAGGTCGGTATCAATCGATACGTACGCTATAGTATCGATAGTTTGGCAAAAAGTAGAAAAACGATGTCCCCGGTAGGATTTGAAACTAGGCGAGCATTCCCTAGCGTACCACAATCACCGGAGCCAGAGTTTCTGCATGCGTCGTGGGGTTTTAGGCAGCTATATGAATCTGTTCGAAATCGATACGCTCCGCGCCGCGCCACGCCACGCCACGAGCCATAAACCCTAAACCTAGTAATAAGCACCAAACCCTAAGGGTACGGCAGTCAGATTCCGAGCTCGGTACGCCCCTCACTGCAGGTTCCATGGTGCGTTGGGTACGGAACATTGTCGGAAGGACTAGTCATTTTTATCTCCTCGAGATCGAGGGTCTATTCACTCAAGGATCGCGACCCGGTCGGACGTTCGGGGGTCGGTCGGTGGCATTTTTGTAATGGACGGGTCTGATTGGTCGAACGGGATTCGATACCATATCTTCGACACCAGATCCGACACTGAGTTTAAATAGTGCACTCGTACCCGCACACGCACACACTCGCCGTGCCCGTGCCCACTCGTTCCCAATTTATCTTTGCCCGTGTTGCACCTAAAAACGGGGACTTAGGCTAGGCGTTAGGCCTTGCTTGAAGGCCGCCGTCAACACGAAGTTGAGCACGCCGGAGGCTTTAGCGGAGCTTCTAGAGACGGTTGACGTGAGTGAGTGAGGGTTGTAGCGAGAGGCGCGTTGGGGTTATGGGGTCGTGGGGCAGTGTGGGGGATTCGCGCTGGGACAAGGACCGGGGGACTTACGGGGTTGTGGCTCGGGTATGGGGGGGCTTGTGGGTGGGGTTTGTGGAGACCGGGGGAATGTGGCGTTGTGGGGGACTTGGGTGTGAGGTTGTGGGGGAGTGACATGAGTGACAGGCCATCGGGGGGCAGGGCGGGGGGCAACGCGCACGCAGTGGGACACGGGGACTAGCCGAGGGCAGTGCGCAGTATCGATAATCATCATGATAGTATCAAGAAAAAAAAATGACTATCATGTATCATATCAAAATATTTTCTATTACTATCAGTATCAATCGATCGCAAGCGCTTGAGTATCAAGTATCAATCGATCCACGTTTCTTGACTTGATACCTTCCCTTGTAGCCCTAGCGTGGCCTTGCTCGGCGGCGGCCATCATGTAGATCTTCGCGCAGTGCGCGTTCTTCGTGAGACCGAAGTGGCCGTGCATGTATCCTAGGCCGAGGTTGCACTGGGAAGGGGCGTGGTCCCCCACGGAGGCTTTCTCCCACCACGCCACCGCCAGAGCGTCGTCCTGCTCCACGCCCTCGCCATCCTGGCAGAGGAAGCCGAGGTACCCTTGAGCTTCCACGTGACCCTGGGCGGCCGCCTTGCTGACCCACGTCGCCGCGAGCGTGTGGTTCTGCTCCACGCCCTTGCCGTCAGCGTAACAGCGACCGAGGGATGTTGGGCGTCCGCGTGCTCTTGCGCGGCGGCCTTGCTCAACCACTTCGCCGACGCCACCAGATCCTGCTTTAGCCCCTCCCTCCCGTGGTAGAGGAGGCGGGCGAGTGCGTACTGGTCCTCCGCCTTGCCCTTCCTCTCAGCGGCCCGGCGCAGCCTCTGCGCGTCCTTGGTCGGCGCCATCGTGACCGCCTCCTCCAGATCCACCGAGGTGTGACACCGGCGCCTGATGAAACACAACGCGCACGGTGCGGTGAGAAGTGACCCCGCGCGGCTGTGTGTGCGCCAGCTTTTGTCGTAACGGGCGAGTCAAAAGATTAGGGCACCGACCGGCCACCAGACGGGCGGACAGCCTCGCTTCAGCTGGCGCGTGGCCCAGTTTCAAGTTGCAGCGAGGAGAGGGCTGCTGCTGGCGGTGCGCACGCCGCTCGAGGGCGAGGGGACGTGGGGGGGACGCAAAGGATGTTGGAGGGTGATGAGGCGAGTTGGCGTGGACATTTCGAGAGGGCGAGTAGCTGTGTTCATCACAAAATGTTTTGAATCGATATCAACAACAGAGCGGCAAACGGCACGGCAATGTCTACAGTGCATCATCATCTATACGTGTTGCGACATGTACTCGCCGTGCATCGTAGTCTACTTCATGTCTGAGCCTTCGTATGGTGAGGTGTGCATAAACTCAATTTGCTGTCGAGTGGGTTGTGCCCCTGGTCCATCGCTCAGGCGCCGCTCTCGCCGCAGTAGCTCTTGCAGCGGTGGATCGCACAGAGATGGCGACAGCCGCACTCGGTCTTGACCGTGGTGGGCCTTCCAGTGCTCGTGTCATCGTTGCAGCTCTCTCGTCATTCGGATGCTTTTGTGCTGCGGCTGATCAGCTGCTCACCGCCCAGTTGGGCAGGTTTCTTCTGTACAATGGTTTGCGCCGCCGCCGGGCGTTCACGTCGTTGATGAGGCTCCGCCGCTCTACTTGCAGCGGTGGCACTGGCAGGGACCGCACTGGGGCTCGTGGGCCTTCCGGTGCGCCGCCTGGCACTCGGGGTTGCAGTACCGGGCCGTACTGATGCCCGTAGCGGACTGGCAGCCCTGGCACGCGCGGCTGGCGTCGGGGGCGCCGCATGCCGCGCACGCGTTGAGGAGCTTCAGGTCTTCGATAGCCATGGCGTAGCCTTGCTTGGCGGCGGCCATCATGTAGATCTTGGCGCAGTGCGCGTTTTTGGTAAGGCCGAACGTGCCATGCATGTAGCCCTGGCCGAGGTTGTACTGGGAATCGACGTCATCTTTCACCGCGGCTTTTTCCCACCACGCCACCGCCAGAGCGTCGTCCTGCTCCACGCCCTTGCCCCAGTGGCAGAGGTTGCCGAGGTGCCCTTGAGCTCTGACATCCCCTTGGTCGGCAGCCTTGCTGACCCACGTCGCCGCGAGCGCGTGGTTCTGCTCCACGCCCTCGCCTTCTGCGTAGCACCGGCCGAGGTCGCATTGGGCGCGCGCATGCTCTTGCGCGGCGGCCTTGCTCCACCACTTCGCCGCCGCCACATTGTCTTGCTTCAGCCCCTCCCTCCCGTGGTACAGGAGGTGAGCCAGTTGGAACTGGTCCTCCGCCTTCCCCTTCCTCTCAGCGGCCCGGCGCAGCCTCTGCGCGTCCTTGGTCGGCGCCATCCCGAACCCCTCCTCCAGATCCACCGCGGTGCGACTGACGGCGCTGATGACCCACAGCCTACGCGGCGCGGTGGGAAGTAAACACGTGCGGCGTGCGCCGCCTTTTCCTGTGGAGGCGATCTCAAAAATCTAGGCACCGACCGACCACAAGACGGGCGGACAGCCTCGTTCCAGCCAGCTCGCTGGCGGCCCAGTTTCAAGTCGCGAGCGAGCAGAGGGCAGCTGATGGGGATGCTGAAGCCGCTGGAAGGGGAGGGGACGTGGGACGGACGCAGAGGGTGCTAGGAGGTGAGGCGAGGGTGGCTGGGCACTTCGACAATATCATAACAGGAGTGGACCGTGTCCATCACGTTTCTGAATCGATATTAACAACGGGGCGGCAATACGGTGAGGCAATGTGTACAGTTGCATCATCTATGTACGACGTGTGCTCGCCGTGCGTCGCAGACTACTTTAGGCGTATACATTCGTATTTTGAGGTGCTAACAAACTCAGATGGCTGTCCGAGGGGTTGTGTGCCCTCGGTGATTCACGCGCCGCTCTCGCCGCGGTCGTTCTTGCGGCAGTAGCACTCACAGGCCTGGCGATCGCCGCAGTCGGCCTTGTGGGCGATCCAGATGCCGTGAAACCGTTGCAGATCTCTTGTTGTTTGATCGCTTTCGTGCGGCTGCAGTGCGGCTGCAGTGCGATGCGCCGCGGCCGCCGGGCGTTCACGCCGTTGACCTGAGGCGCCTCTCTACTTGCAGCGGTGGCACTGGCAGGGACCGCAGTCCGGCTCGTGTGCCTTCCGGTGCGCCGCCTGGCAGCCGGGGTTGCAGTACCGCGCCGTGCTGATGCCCGTCGCGGACCGGCAGCCCTGGCACGCACGAGTGGCGTCGGGGGCGCCGCAAGCCGCGCACGCTCGGAGCAGCTTCAGGGCCTCGACGGCCTCAGCGTGGCCTCCCTTAGCGGCGGCCATCATGTAGATCTTCGCGCAGTGCGCGTCCTTGGGAAGGCCGAATCTGCCGTCTGTGTAGCCCAGGCCGAGGCGGTACTGGGAAAGGGCGTCGTTCCCCACCGCGGCCATCTCCCACCACGCCACCGCCAGAGCGTCGTCTTGCTCCACGCCTTTGCCAGCCTGGCAGAGGAAACCGAGGTGCCCTTGAGCTCTGACCTGCCCTTGGTCGGCAGCCTTGGTGAGCCACGTCGCCCCGAGCGCGAGGTTCTGCTCCACGCCCTCGCCTTCTGCGTAGCACACGCCGAGGGCATGCTGGGCGCGCGCGTGTTCTTGCGCGGCGGCCTTGCTCCACCACTTCGCCGCTGCCACCTTGTCCTGCTTCAGCCCCTCCCCCCCGTGGTAGAGGAGGCGGGCGAGTTCGCACTGGTCCTCCGCCTTGCCCTTCCTCTCAGCGGCCCGGCGCAGCCTCTGCGCGTCCTTGGTCGGCGCCATCGCGACCCTTTCCTTCAGATCCGCCGCGGTCCGTCCAGATCCACCGAGGTGTGACACCGGCGCCTGATGACCTAGCGTGCGCGGCGCGGTGAGCAGTGACCCCGCGCGGCTGTGTGTGCGCCACCTTTTGTCGTGGAGGGCGAGTCAAAAGATTAGGGCACCGACCGGCCACCAGACGGGCGGACAGCCTCGCTTCAGCTGGCGCGTGGCCCAGTTTCAAGTTGCGAGCGAGGAGAGGGCTGCTGCTGGCGGTGCGCACGCCGCTCGAGGGGGAGGGGGCGTGGGGGGGGCGCAAAGGATGCTGGAGGGTGATGAGGCGAGTTGGCGTGGACACTTCGAGAAGGCGAGTAGCTGTGTCCATCATAAATATTTTGAATCGATATTAACAACGGGGCGGTAATACGGGGTGGCAATATCTACAGTGCATCATCATCTTTTCGTGTTGCGGCGTGTGCTCATCGTGCATAGTAGACTACTTCATGTGCGTACCTTCGTATGTGAGGTGTGCACAAGCTAAATATGTTGTCAAGTGGGGTGTGCGCCCCCGGTCCATCGCTCAGGCGCCGGTCTCGGCGCGGTCGCTCTTGCAGCGGTGTCTCGCATAGAGATGGCAACAGCCGCACTCGGTCGTGTCCGTGGTGGGCCGTCCAGTGCCCGTGCCAACGTTGTAGTTCTCTCGTTGTTCAGTTGCTGTCGTGCTGCGGCTGGTGATCAGTTATTCGCGGCGAAGTTGGTCCAGTGCGCGTCTGCACAGTGGGTGGCGCCGCCGCTGGGCGTTCACGCCGTTGATGAGGCTCGGCCGCTCTACTTGCAGCGGTGGCACTGGCAGAGACCGCACTGGGGCTCGTGGGCCTTCCAGTGCGCTGCCTGGCACTCGGGGTTGCAGTACCGGGTCGTGCTGATGCCCGTTGCAGACTGGCAGCCCTGGCACGCGCGGCTGGCGTCGGGGGCGCCGCATGCCGCGCACGCGCGGAGCAACTTCAGGTCTTCGATAGCTTCAGCGTGGCCTTGCTTGGCGGCGGCCATCATGTAGATTTTCGCGCAGTGCGCGTTCTTGGTAAGGCCGAACGTGCCGTCCATGTAGCCCAGGCCGAGGTTGTACTGGGAAGGGATCGATCCCCCCACGGCGGCTTTCTTCCACCACGCCACTGCCAGAGCGTCGTTCTGCTCCACGCCCTTGCCATCTTGGTAGAGTTTGCCGAGGAGCCCTTGAGCGTCCGAGTACCCTTGGTCGGCAGCCTTGGTGACCCACGTCGCCGCGAGCGAGAAGTTCTGCTCCACGCCCTCGCCATCGATGTAGCAATGGCCGAGGAAAAGTTGGGCGTCGGCGTGCTCTTGCGCGGCGGCCTTGCGGAACCACTTCACTGCCGCCACCCTGTCCTGCTTCAGCCCTTCCGACCCCAAGTAGAAGAGGGGGGCGAGTTGGTACTGGTCCTCCGCCTTGCCCTTCCTCTCAGCGGCCCGACGCAGCTTCTGCGCGTCCTTGGTCGGCGCCATCGCGACTCCCTCCGCCAGATCTACCGCGGTGTGGCACCCGGCGCTGATGACCCGCAGCGTGCGCGGCGCGGCGAGAAGTCACCCTGCCAACTGTGTGCGCGCCGCCTGTGTTGCGGAGGGCAGCTCAAATAATTAGGGCACCGACCGGCCACCTGACGGGCGGACAGCCTCGCTTCAGCCGGCTCGTGGCCCAATTTCAAGTTACCATCGAGGAGAGGGTACTGCTGGGGGTGCTGACGCCACTCGAGGGGGGAGGGCGTGGGGTGGACGCAGCGGATACCGGGGGGTGATGTGGTGAGTTGGGGTGGACGCTTCGAAACACGAGCGGTCTGTGTCTGTCCATCATAAAATGATTGGAATCGATATTAACAACGACGCTGCAATACAGAAATACGGCGCGGCAATATCTACTCTCAGCGTCCATCGAGACCCAAGGCAATGACATGGTAGAAATCAATCAACCCCCTCCGCCGTTTCAAGCGGACACACCATGAGTCTATTGGGGCCGTATCGAGGAGCACTATTCGAAGGCTACATTATGCTAATATATCTGCGATTTGTTAACAAGGGAGGTTGCCTCCCACCGTCTATACCGTGGACGACACCGACTCCAGCGACTCCAGAGAGCTGCCGCCAGCCATCGCGCGTGACCTCACCCGGGAACTACGCCGCCGGGGGCGGCAGGATCCACACCACGTCCGAGAGAAAAAGAGACGCTTCCGCGTGTATGAGGAGGCACCAGGATTTCGCCCTGGCCCCCGGCACACCACGCCCGCACTACGGCAGGTGCAGGTGAAACGCTCGCGCCATCTTCCTGCCCCCCGCCGCGCTGGGCTCCACCCGCTGCTCGTAGTCCCCCGGTTCCCCGTGTAGCACCGCAAGTTGTAATCGAAAGCAAATTTTGGAAGCAGTTTCTCATATTCCAGTTTCAAGCGCTCATATCCAGGCGCTTTCAACGTGGGGTTCATGGATTCAACCTGCACCGCCCTACCCCGTGGGTCGAGCACCTCGAACAGCGGCACCGGCACAACCTCCACGCCCGGTATTCGGATCTTAGACGTCGCGTGCGCGAATATTGCCCGAATATAGGGCCTGACAGACAATATGCTCTCCACGTCATGTGGTGCCGTTTCGATCAAGAAGAGAGGGTCTACCTGTGGATGATGACGTGGCAGGCATTATCTGTCAGGCCCTACCCGAATCGCGGCCTGCAGCTTGCCGGGATTGATGTTGTAACAAAGACACGCCAGCGCGCCGTCCGCCCAGCCCCCGCTCGCGCGCTCCTCGGGGTAGTATATGGTGCACACCAGAACCTTCTTGGGCTTCGTCTTCGCCACCAGGCGTATGATGTAGTTCTCCACGCGGTTCTTGAACAAGTCCACGAGGTAGCCGAACCCCGGCGGCCAGCCCACCAAGCCGCTCACCAGGGGCTTCCACTTGTCCACTTGACAGCTCAACGTTAAGCACTATTGGTGGGATGTGGGTGGTTTGCTGGTGTCCGTGACAAAGACGGCTCACGTTGAGATGAGAGTTGGAAGGGGGCCAAGGCGGAAGCCTGGTGCCTCCTCACACACGCTGACGCGTCTCTCTCTCTCTCTGAACTCTCTGAGATGAGACGTGGACGGGTGCATAAGCCCCTGCCGGCGAGGCAGCCCGGGGCGCCGCAGCCCGCGCAGCCGCAGTCCACCCCCAGGTTGGGCGGCGCCGCGCACGCGCACCGCTCCAGGCACACCTGCGGCACGCAGTACACCACCAGCGCCAGGTTCAACACCGTGCGGCAGGGTTTCAGGGGCTTATACTCGTTCAAGTTAGAGCTCTACTTCAGCACATTCGGGACTATCTATTCAAGCGTTTCACTCAATACTTAGTATACGCGCGCTGACCTGGCTAGATGCGAAAGATGAAATGGCATGAGCGCACTCACATCTACAAATCTAATATGCCCCTCGAAACATGTCTACGGATTAAGTTGGGTGGTATCGGGGACAAAGTCAGCTCAAGTTGAGCGAAAACTGGACCGAGTGGAAGGCCCTGCCGTGCAGAGCAGCGGGGTGAGCGCTATGTCGTTCCCGCCCACGGACACCACCAGCACGTCGTCCGCCTCGATGCTGTCGCGGATGAACTCGTCCTGCGGCAGCAGGCGGCCCCACGCGCGGTCGTTCAACGACGTGGCCTCCACCGCGGTGTTCAGGCACCCCAGGCTCTTCGCCGGGACGCTGCTCGCCGCCTCGGCCTAGCGCCGCGCGTTGAATTTGAAAGCAAAGCTTGAAGGCGGTTCATCATATTATAGTTTCAAGCGCTTTGTTCCAGGCGCTTTCAACATGGGTTTCATGGGTTCAACCTGCACCGCCCTACCTCGGCGTTCACCCAGTAGCACACATCCCGCTTCATCGCCGCTGGCTCCAGCACATCCTCGTACCTACCGCTAGGGCCAGGCAGACATTGCTCGCCACGTCATAGGACGCTGTTTGACTCAAGCAACAAGGGTTCAAAATGCGTCGGGTTACGCCTAACGTGACGAGCAATGTCTGGCCCTACCCGTTGACCGCCTCCGCCCAGCTGTCGAACCAGTACTTGTTGTCCAGGCTGCTGTCACCCGCGAGGAACACCACCCTATGGTGGCGCCGCCGCAGCGCCGCCAGCGCGACCGCCAGCCAGGGGCTTACACTCGTGCACTTTTCAGCTCAACTCGAGCCGTGTCTGACACATAAAAACACCCTACACACCCTAAACACCCCCTAAGACCCCCTTAACACGGGCTGCACAACCCTTACGCGCAACCCCTATCCCATAAAAAGCGCTCAAGCTGAGCTGAGAAGTGAACGAGTGTAAGCCCCTGCCGCCAGGCCCCCCACATCGTGCCCGTAGAATGGGCTGTAGAAGTTGCGCACCTTCGCGGACACGCTGCCGTCCGGGCGCGTGCTTTGCTCAAACATTGCGGGGGGAGCGGACCGTCTGTGCCTTGCTACGCTGGGTGTCAACTGAGGGTCGGAGCCCGGGGCAAAGGAAACCCGCGCATGTGGCGTCTCAGCCTTCTCTGTGCTCGACCAGAATAAGGGAGCTGACGCTGGTCCGAAGGTCCCCTCACGGATGGTTGCTGACGTCAACACTGACTCCACTCCAGCAATCAGAGAACTACTCGTGATGCCTTGGAGTCGGAGAAGCCGTGTTTGGGCGGCGCGGCCGCGCGGCGCACGACGAGGCGCCGCTGGGTTGCGTCGAAGAGGCACGGAACGCGGTTCGCGAGGTGGTGGCGAGGAGGCACGGAGCACGGGCACGGACGCGCACGTCGCCGCGCCGTTGTTGTGGGAGGCAACTACAATTCTCCATCCTGTCTGAGGTCCAAAGTGGGCACCCCATCCCCAGTGCGTCTCCGCCAATAACAAGCTCTCGAGATATTCTCCACATGGATTGCAAACACAGCTGCCCGCGGTGCGCTCATTGGACGTACTGCACACGAGGTCGAGTTCACAGAACTGCAGCGCATCCTCCAGCTCCAGCCAGGGCCTCACACTCGTTCCCGTGGTGAGCATCATCGAGGCGCCAAGCACTGCTCGTGAGACTGACAAACTGTGAATCTTTCCTCCCGGATACCCGGAAGACCAGTGTCTTCGCCTAAGATGTCGAGGCTCGACTACGACACCGTCGATGCGAAGTTCGGCACCGACATCGCCGACCTGCACCAAGCGTCGGTGGCGGAACTTGCGTCGTCGTCGACAAATGAGGA
>Ga0307489_10003160_pt1 | contig 10962 bp, 7 predicted proteins | sample SB12metaG_FD_202247 | JGI IMG/M metagenome (GOLD analysis project Ga0307489, IMG submission 202247) | Sea-ice brine microbial communities from Beaufort Sea near Barrow, Alaska, United States - SB 1.2 | ecosystem: Environmental > Aquatic > Marine > Coastal | place: USA: Alaska | collected 2017-05-06
CCCTCCTCCTCCTCCTCCTCCTCCTTCTCCTCCTCCTCCTCCTCCTCCTCCTCCTCGCATTGTCATGAGCCTTCACCCTGCAGGTACATGTATCAACCTACCCCGATCTTGATTCGAGTGTCAACTTTGTTCTCAAAGACCCTCCGGCCAGGATTGCCTGCCGTGCGGGTGTGACACCAACGAGGAATGCAACCCGGTAGGGCGGTGTAAGTTGAACCATTGAAACCCATGTTAAACAGTCCCGGATCTAAGCGCTTGAAACAACGACATGATGAACCGCCTTCAAAGTTTGCTTTCACATTCAACTTGCGCCGCTAAATCCCGTGCTCCGCCTCAGACATCGATGCTGGTAGCTGCCGCAACCCAGGGCTCAAGGTAGGACGGTGCAGATTGACCCTATCGAACCCGTGTTGAAAGCGCCTACGGCTTCATCGATTGGAACCATATATATGATGAACCGCTTTCAAACTTTTGCTTTGAAGCTCAACTTGCGCCGCTACATCGAGGCGGAGGGGCTTAGCCGCGGCGGCGTGGCCTTCTGCTGCCGCAGCGACACCGGCAGGGCCTTACACTCGTCCACTTTACGGCCTACGCATTTCTGGTGATGGGGCACATGGGAAAGGCGCGTGGTAAGGTCATGTCATGATCGTTGAGTCAATAGACCCTCGCCCACACATGTATCAGAATCCTGTGTACGGAAGTTTGATCTACATTGTGTTTGATATGAGCGAACGTCTATTAACTCAAGCAAATCAAAATTCCCGTTCCCCCCCCCGCACCAGAACTGTGTAGGCTCAACCAGCGCCGTTTTTGTTACTGAAACCACCCAATTCAATGCATCACACGAAAGCTGCTCACGCTGATCCGAAATGTGAACATGGCTCAACCTGAGCCGATTTTGTCACTAGAACCACCCAATGTATCCCGCGAAAGCCGCTCACGTTGATCCGAAAAGGAAACGAGTGTAAGGCCCTGAACACTGGCACATGCTGCGACACGTCAACGGCAGGGCGGTGCAAGTTGCTAATATCAAAATCCTGTTGAAACCCTCCGGAATTAAACGCTTGAAACTATAATATGCGATACTGCTTTCAAGTCTTGCATTCAAATTTAACATGCGCCGCTACACCACGGGTGCCGACCGCGCTGACAGCTGCCACGCGGTGAGGCGGTGCAGGTTGACCCTATCAAACCCACGTTGAAAGCGCCTGGAATTAAGCTCTGAAAACTGAAATATGATGAACCGCTTTCATGTTTTGCTTTCAGATTCAACTTGCGCCGCTGCCACGCGGATCTCGTGCTCTTTCCCCGGGAGATTCCGGATCCGGTTGTCTCCGAGTACGAACCGGCCGAACCGGCCGGTATATACCAAGGTAGGGGCACATGCATAAAGGGGGCATTTATTGAAAGGAGAAGGGCTATGTCGGTGCAGAATACTCATACGAATTATAAAGGCCCCAACTCAAAACAAGAAAAGCGGAGTGTGGGTATGGGCAAATTGGTTGAACGGCCCTGGGTTTACAGGGCCGAACCCATAACAAATGTAAATTCTCCAAATTATTCAGCTGCGTTTATTGTCTTTGTAGGGCGCGGTGAGCTAGTGCCTTGTGCCTGGTCTGTATTCCGTACTAGATGTAGTACTTCGTACTATATGTAGTACGGTTTGAGTTTGGCGATCTGGTCAGAAGTCAAATGTGTTGCGGTGATTTGGCCAAAAGTCAGACGGTACTACAAATTGAGATCCGTTCACAGAGCAGATCAGGCACTAGTGCCTGGTATGTTCGTAGTACGGGATTATAACTTGCATTCCGGCCAAATTACTAACACACAGATGACTTTGGGTCAGATCACCAAACTCCACAGTACTTGTACAAGTACGAAGTACTTGTTCAAGTGCGGCTGACAGACCAGGCACCAGTCTGTGGGCTAGTAACTTCTAGTAAGCTGGAGTCTGGTGATTTGGCCAAAAATCAAATGACTTTTTAGTGAATATCATGAAACACCTACTCGCTACGGGTAGACGAGATTCTATATGTAGTCGGCTCTACAGAATAGTCACTAGATGATGGAGGTAATCATCTACCCATTTCCAAGGTCCTCACTCGGACAAAATAGGCCGATTTTTGTATGTCGTTACCCGCGCCGAGCGCCGAGACTTTGCATGCAACTCCCTATGGGCATTTCACCTGGCGATATACCGAAACCGGCCTGTTGCCTGACGTGTAGAGTGAAAATGTATGGAGGATCGATCTCCCCGAGGATGACCATGAATCTTGTCATCCTGTCGGTTTGAGGATGACCTTTGAATCCTAAATATGGCCTTAGAAACCTGAGGATAACCCCCAAAATCCTGTCACCCTGTCATCTTGTCGGTCATCTTGACAGTATGACCAGTTCATATCTTGTCACTCTGTTGACGTGTCGAGGGTTCTATACGAGTCCATGTACATGGGGAGAAACACCGACGACTACGAGGACAACGCCAGCCGGTCGGGCGGACGCAACGCCGCGCTGGCCACCGGCCGAGGCAGGGGCGCAGAGCTCGTAATATTTTGAGTTTTCTCAGTACCTTGGTCGAATTAGACAAAATGTTTTGAAATGACAATCCCCCCCTGGAAGGCAGGTGGGTTACTCAGAACCAGCAATCGCCAGACGTTGAATTGTATCCTTCACCTCCGTGGTCTGTATGAGCACTCGCGCTGATGGTAAGTTCATTGGTCATGCTCCGACATCGAATCGAGTGCTTGTCGGCAAATTAGCATTAGATTATAATGCCACTCGACACGGCCATATACCTTGACAGCCTGGGGTCTGTCCGCTTGAAATTGCGGAGAGGGCTGGTTAAGCTCACCATGTCAAGCGCCGTGGGGCTCGATGAACGTTTGACGGAAAACGATGCTTGTCGGCAATGACCCTTCCGCGGGGCGCCAGCGAATCTCAAGCACGGTCCTCAGGGCGTGAGGCGGCGGGCCGCGGTCTGCTGTCGGCGCGCAGCGCGTCCCGAGACTCCGCGCGCGGCGCGTCTCCAGACTCCCAACTCCGGTCGAACGAGCGGGATACTTTTACCAGCCGCAAGTTTGAGAACGAGACCGGGCAGTTCTTCCTTCCCACGCACCCGCGCGGTGGGGCCAGACAGTCCCGCGAATCGACGAAATTTCGTTTCCCGGACATACCAGCCAATTTTGTACGGGCAAATCACGGACTGGCTGAAACAACCACCTGCAATTTCGTGTGTTCGAGGGACTGCCAGATGCTATGTATGTGCTCGCCACGTTAATCACCACACACGTCTGTACCGTCATGTTACTTGTCTACGTGGTAATTACTGCTCCCTGCGCCCCCTTGAGTGCTCAGCTACTTTCCCTTCACGTTCTATAATGTGGGAAGCAGCATACACGTGTCCCTCGCTCGTGGCGTTTGCTTCTCGCCCAAATGCGGCAATGGTGTCTGCGAGGCGACGCTGGGGGAGACCTGTTCCAACTGCCGCAATGTAGGGATCGCCCGAACACCAATGTTGCTCCGTCTAAGATACAACATGCGATGGCATAGTACGTCCAACCACGTAGCGACTGAGCTACTTAACGTTCTAATTCGGCACTTTCGACCAGTCAGAACTGCCCATTTGGACGGCTTAGCAATCAAAGTATTTATGTTGCTAAGTGGTTTGAAGAACTTTGTCATACGTGGTAACACATTTGAGCTACATCGGGGAATTCCTCCTCGATGATCGCGCTGCGCTCACAGCCTGTGCCCCACCCGAGTATACCCTGTATACGTCACAAAGATTGCCTTTACCTCACCCGGTTCTATGTCACACAGTTTCATGTCACACGGCTGCATATGACACGGTTTTATGTCACACAGTTTCAAGTCACACGGTTCCATGGCACACGGTTCCATGTCACACGGTTCCATGTCACACGGTTCCATGTCACACTGTGTTCATATCACACGTTTTCATATTACACGGTTTCAGGTCACACGGTTACATGTCACACGGTTCGCCCCTGTCGCACGGACTGCGGCGACTGCACATGCACGGCAAACGCGGACTGCGTCGGCGCCGGCGGCAGGGACTTACTTACATCCGTGCACATTAGAGCTCAAGTTGAGCAACTCCAGGACACGTTTCATGAGCTAAGTCGGGTTCTGCGGTGGACAGTGGAGCTCAAGTTGAGTTGAATTGGGAACGAGTGTAAGCCCCTGGCCGGCGGCGCCGTCAGCAATGTGCTGTGCTGCAACATGAACACCGAAATATGTTGCGACCCCAGTGGCAAGGGCTTACACTCGTCCAATTTCAGCCCAACCTGAGCCGTTTCAGTCACACCTCCCCGTGTCCCCCTGTCTAATAGAACGCGGGAAATCATGCACCCTACGTTTCCGACAAAATGTGCTTATGTTGAGACGCAAAATGGACGAGTGTAAGCCCCTGCCCAGTGGCACCAGCGACCCCAGTGATCCGTGCTTCCTCGACAATGGCCTATGCGCGGCTTTCGTGCCAGGTAGGGGTTATGAAAACGTGGGGTCACCCCATCGTCCAATTTGTCCTTGCCCACACCGGGGGGGGCTGGGCGAAAGCCTGGTGCCTCCTTATACACGCGGAAGCGTCTCTCTCTCTTTTTATGTCCATGCCCACACTGCGCTTGTCTTGTTTTGAGTTGAGCCGTTTATTGAGACGAAGCACTCGACCGAAGTGGGATCTCATCATCCTTCTCATGAATCCTCCGTGCGTTTGTATGAGCATTCACCTCGCAGGAAAGGCAGGTTCCGATACATCCTCGAGTTAAACCCTAAACCATAAACCCTAAAACCATAAACCCTGAATTCTCAACACTAAGCCCTCCTGCGAGGCGACGGGAGCTGCAACGTGTTGATCGGCGAAGACTGCGAAACCGACCCGGAGGCAGGGGCTTAAACCCGCTCACTTCAGAGCTCAACTTGAGGACCATCGGGACACATCGCTCACGTCAGAGCTCAATTTTAGCACTTTCGGGACACATCCACGGGTTGACCTGAGTTATGTTGGGAACGAAGTCAGCATAAGTTGAGCGGAAAGGGACAAAGTAAGCTTAAGTTGAGCGGAGATGGGAAGGAGTGTAAGCCCCTGCCCGGAGGACTGCGGCATTTGCCCGTGCACGTCGAACGCGCAGTGCCAGGATTTATTCGGCAACGCATCCGATACGACGTACGGCCCTGACGACATTACCTGGGTGGGGCGGTGCAGGTTGGCCCTATCAAACCCATGTGGAAAGCGTATGGAATGAAACGCTTGAAAGTGTAATACGCAAGTTGAAATTGAAAGCAATTCTTGAAACTGTAATATGCTTGGAACTGTATTTAAGCATATTCAAGGATTGATTTCAATTTTAACTTGCGCCGCTACACCTGGGGCTGCCAAAATAGTATTCCGAATGGAGGACTGATCAACAAGATCGGCAACTGTTGCGATCTCGTGGCGAACCCGGGATGTAAAGGTCGCGTCTTTGATGCCTTGCCGGGCAGGGACTTACCCTCCTCCACTTCTTAGCTCAACACCTGATCCGTTCTTGTCACTGTAATTACTCTCCAATGTACACCACACAACGCGGTTGCATTGATCCTGGGTTGGGGTCCGGATTCGGAAGGATTCGATGGAGGGTCGGATTCGGCTGGATTCGGGTGGAATCCAAAAATGATAAAAGCCCCTCAGGGGGATTTCTGGCGTATTTTGCAGTTTCTAAGGGCATTTCGACCGTATCAATATGGATTCCGGATTCGGACGGATTCGATAGAGGGCCGGATTCCGGTGGATTCCGGTGGATTTCTGGACTTCGGAATTTGAATCCGTCAACCTAGCACTGATCTGAAAAGTGCACTAGGGTGAGTCGCTGCTGCCGGGTGACAACTTCTGCGAGGTGCAGAACGGTGAGGGGTGCGTGGTGGGGCGGTGCAGGTTGACCCCATCAAACCCAAGTTGAAACCGCCTGGAACTAAGCGCTTGAAACCAACGTGTGGTATACTGCTTTCAAATTCTGCTTTGAAATTCAACTTCCGCCGCTACAGCGTGGGTGGCAGCGCTGCTCTGCTACTCCCGGTAGGGCGGTGCAGGTTGACAGCATCAAACCCCGTGATGAATGCGCCTACGGGTTCAGCGTTTGAAACTAAAATTCCACAAACTGCTTTCAAGTTTCGCTTTCAAAGTCAACTGGCGCCACTACATTCAGGCGCCGGAGTGCGGCCAATGCGTATGCAACCCCAACATCACCGCCAGCGCGGACTGCCAAGTCTCTGTAAGGCCCACCGTGTGACATGCATGACGTGCGTGAATGCGTGAGTGTGGATGGTGTGTTACGTTACGTGAAGCCTCGATAATGAGTAAGGCCTGAAGCTATGACTTTTCGGGCCCTTGCTCAAACAATTCAGCTCGAGCCAAAAGACGGCATATCGATTATACCGCGTGATATCCCATATGGCGTCTTTTGACTCAAGAAACTTGGGTTGAAATCTTTGAGCACGGGCCCAAAAGTTGACATCTTTCATGGATTTTGTCAAGATGCCTCGATTAAGTTAATATTTTTATTCATCTATTGTCGGGATCTTTTCCACGGTTTTGCTGCAGCGCGGAGAACTTCATCGGGGATAACACCACCTTCCCCGGCGGGGCCTTGTGCTAGTTCCCATTTCAGCTTATATAAAGTCAGTGTCGGATCAGGTATCGAATATATGGTATCGAATCCCATTCGCCCAATCAGAACTGTATGTTTCGAAGATCCCACCGACCGAGCCACTGAGTCCGACCGGGTCGCAATCCTTGAGCAAATAGATCCTCGATTTCGAGGAGAGCAGAGGAACTAGTTCCTCCGACACTAAGTATAAGTCCAATCGGCAGCCACTGACTGTCAACTGCCTAATGAATCAACAGCTCCCTATTCAGCTGAATTCCAGACGGGTTGTCCCTGAATCTGTTGTCCCCGAGTCGCAGCCTGGACCCAATCAATCAGACTCCGGTGTCAATATACTCCACCCGCATCGGACAGAAATGTTACACATGGGGTGCGGTTACTCAGGCATGCATCACTCAGTGTGGCGGAGTGGGAGCGTACCAAGACCAGGTTGAAAAGATATCCCACATCGATATAGGAGATATCCATATCGACACTGTCATCTCCCATATCATTAGGCCATATCCAATATCGATATCCAGGATGACCATATCAATATGTTAGATAACCATATCGATATACCGTATCCCAAATCGATATCCCATATCCCATATCGATATTCATATCCATTTGTCATTGTTTTCCGATCTCCCATATCGATACCCCATATCGCTCTCTCATATCGATATTGTATCATATATTTTTACTCTGACTGAGACGCGTAGACGTTCACCTGCAGCTACCCTTTATCGTGGAAACAATAGTATGGTAAGGCCCTGGTCTCTGGCGTGTGCGTTCCATTCGGTGACCCCATCGGCAATCCCGACAATGACGGTCCATCCGAAGGCGCCCCCAACTGCCGACCCCGCTCGAGCTGCGGCGATGGCCAATGCGACGCCGATGAGAACTGCGAGTCGTGCCCGCTGGCAGGGCCTTGCTATGTCCCCCGAGTGTTTGCTTAATGAGTACCAGATAGTCCTGTGTACTACCTGAGACCTGCCAGTTTTGCCACGACAAAGCAAAAACTTGCACTACTTCTTCAGATTTCATGAGGAGTCCGCAAGGGATGAACCGGATTACGTTAAGCTAAAAAGGTGACTTAAAAAATGTATGAAGGAGGGTCTATTCACTCAAGGATGGTGACCACACGGCGCCACGCGCTATCCAGTTTTGACCGTCCCACCACTGTGTACGACCCTGGCCAACGGACTGCAAATGCGAGTGCCGCAGCACCAACGACTGCCAGTCGGGTAGCATCAACCCCGCAAGCGGAGCACCCGGCGGCGGCATGGCCTCCCAGACAATATTTGTCCGTTTTATATTTCAAGTCTAACGATAAAACCCCTACAGCCACCCCCCCATGCAGACCTTTCCGGAGGGAGCCCAATTGAACCGTTCATGAAGTGACCCTTCTGAACCAGCTGTTGCTCGGCACGTCATGAAACAAAAATCAAACTCAATAAGTGAGGGTTCAACATACGTGACGATGACACGGCGGACAACGAGCCTGGCAGATATTGCACTCCATTCCTTAGGACGACATTTGCCTCAATAACACGTGAGGGTTCAAATGTGTTGAATGACGTGGCGGGCAACATCTGCCATATAGGGATCATAATGCGTTGGATGACGTGGTGGGCAGTGTATGCGAGGCCCTCGGACGCGGTGCACCGGGGATGCCTGATGACATAACCGGAGTGGCTCGCTTCTGCTGCGACCGCGTCGTGTCACAGGGCCCCCCTCCGAGCCCGGTTTACGAATACCTGTTCCAGAGGTAGGGCTTCTCACTTGTCTGCGGTTTATCATGACAAAATGCCTGAAGTTATACATTTCCGAGACCGTGCTCAGAAAAACTCAACTCACGATACGTGATTCAAATTACGCCATATCACGCCGCATAATTGCCACGGCGTCTTTTGACTCAAGAATGTTGAAAGGAGTCTTTTGAGCAACGGCCCGAAATGGTATAGCTTCAGGCACTTCATCATATCAGATTGCATCTGACAGGGGTAACGCCACGTCAGCTAAGCTGCCTAATCGGAGCCGTGTAGTGAACCCGAGCACATATATGTCACCCCAAGACTGTATACAGCGCTACAGTCGGTATCCCAGCATCGAGGCGAGGAGCCAGGCCAGAACATTGGTGTGGCGAATGTGTGAGGGTACACGGATGCACTATGTGCTCACATTCACTTTGAGATGAAAAGCGATCGAGTGGCCATGCGAGGGAGGAGGATGCGGCGAGCGTCCACGGGTACCCCGGCACACAATGCGCAAACGGTTGGATTGAGCTGAATTCGGATCGAGTGGCAAGGCCCTCACCTTAGCGCACTGTTCCCCCGTGGACAGTTTGTGGGCGGCTTCAATGTCGGCCTCTGCTGTGACACCACCACTGATGAAAACTGCCAGGCAGGGGCTTACATTCATCCGTTTTCAAGTCAATCTGAGCCGGTTCTTGTCGTTGACCCCGCCCACAGACACGGAGATCCAACAACAGGTGCTTACGCTGAGCCAAAAAGTGCACAAGTGTGAGCCCCTGCTGCCAGGCTCGATGCGACGAGACGGTTTGCGGCAACGGGGTATGCGACCCGGGAGAGAGTTGCGGCGAGTGCCGGGAGGACTGCTGCCCGTGCGTTGGCCAGGCAGGGGGTCACATATAACAAGCAATCGACCGGTGTTGTATCTCCCCCCTTCTCTCCACCGCGCGTACGTATGAGCATTCCCCCTCAAGGTAGATCATGCCAGAGTGAAAAGATATGATCCGATATTGATATGAGAGATCCATATGGGAGATCGATACAAAAGATCTGACATCAATGAGATATTGATAGGGTTTTCGACATGGGATACGGTTTATCGATATTGGATACGATATATTGATGTGGTGAGCTACCTTATCGATATTGTCATCCGGGATATCGATATTGGATATGTGCTCATGATATGGGTAATGACTATATCGATACGGTTATCCTCCGTATCGATATTGGATATCTTGTCACTCTGCCCTCAAGGTAGGTCATACTCGACATCGATTCGTGTGCTGGATCTCAATGACCCTCCTGCTGGGACCTGCGTGAGGAGTTCTGCGTTCAGAAGGGCGGCACATTCTCGGTGTGCTGTGGCGACGGCAAGTGCGAGGAGAATAAGGGAGAGACCTGCCAAAACTGCCCGGAGGACTGCCTCGGTATGGCGGTGCAGCTTGACCCTCTACGCGGTCGCCGCCCCTCTACTCTAGGAAACTGGGTTCAGTGGTGAAGTGCATTATTCTGTGACTCACGACCGACACCCGGCCGACCGGTTGCGTTGCCTTCTCGAGTTCTTCGACCCACAACTTTAAATCAGTATGATATACTCCCCAGTTTCTTAGGGTTGAGAGGTCGTACCGCGTAGCTAGTGCCTGGTCTGTGTGGTCACTGTGGGTAGTATCTCGTACTGCATACAGCATTTTGCCCGTTTGGCCATTGGCCAAAAGTCAAATACGTGCTTTGGTAATTCACCAAATAAGTCACTTCCTTGAGTTTATTTACTCACAAACCAGGCGCTAGGTTGGCTCCGAATTGTCCGCACTTGGCTCCAGCGCTGAAGGGTAAAATATGTTTAACAGCTTTCTCATTTCTTTATTTCCATGTCAACTTGCGCCCCTACACCTCGGGGTGGGTGACATAACCAAGTGCAGCTGCGACGTGCCCATCAGCGGCGAAAACAACGGCAACGTGGTATGGCGATGCAGGTTGACCCTATCCTTGAAAGCGCCCGGAACTGCGCGTGTTGAACCTGAAACGTGATGAACCGCTTTCAAGCCCGGAACTGCGCGTGTTGAACCTGAAACGTGATGAACAGCTTTCAAGCTTTGCTTTCAAATTCAACTTGCGCCGCTACAACGTGGATTGCGCCATCGGCAACTGCTGCGCCACTGGTGTTACACTGAAGCTTCACCCCGACCCAGTCAGGTAACACCCCAATCCATCTAACCCTGAATGCTGTCAACATAGGCCTGTATTTCAAACAAGATGAGCCTAACATCCCATCGACATGAACCTAACGTCCTGTTCTTATGTTCACTAGAATTAAAAACCCTTATTATCAACATGAACATATCATCCTGTCCACTTTGAGTATTTTGATCATCCTTTCGACACAAACCTACTAATATGCTTTCCACTCGCACCTCACACGCAGGCTCCCGTCCGCATTTGTGCGCGCGGCCGTGGTGGAGGGTGGCTTTTCAAATCAAGGCATTTTCTCTCCCGCGAGCATCAGAGCCGTGGCTGCCATCAGCGGCGGGGCCCTTAAATCATATGTTTTAAGATTCTGTTTC
>Ga0307489_10003161_pt1 | contig 10956 bp, 14 predicted proteins | sample SB12metaG_FD_202247 | JGI IMG/M metagenome (GOLD analysis project Ga0307489, IMG submission 202247) | Sea-ice brine microbial communities from Beaufort Sea near Barrow, Alaska, United States - SB 1.2 | ecosystem: Environmental > Aquatic > Marine > Coastal | place: USA: Alaska | collected...
GGCGTTGTTTGTCGCGGCCAGCGGATCATGGAAGCAGCTGCTCTGACGGTCCGGGCAAGGAGCTCATCCGATCCCAGTCACTCTTTAGTGCGCTGCCGTGCCAACCACTGTTTTAGAGCGAGAGAGATACAAACACTTCCGCGTGCATAAGCAGGCACCAGGCTTTCGTCCTGGCCGGAGGTTCCTTGTACATTGTTCAACACAATTTTCAAAGCTAAAATTTCATCTCAATTTTCTTGTTTAGCCATCTTTATTCTTCATTAAAGCTTAGAAACCCGTAGCTCGGGCAGTCCCGCTAGCTCCATCATCTAGCTAGTTCGCTGCTGTGCTACGTCGAGAGCGAGAGAGAGACGGAGCAGTCCTTATCAGATTTTAGAAACCCGTAGAGAATAGAGCTAGCTCTAGCTAGCTCCATCCTCTGTTCGTAGTCTTCATTTTTGTAACGCAAATTTCGTTCGACAGAGTGACATCCGTTGTCGAGTGTTAGCACGACGTCTCGGAATGCACGCGGCAGCAGCTGTCTCTGATGGAAGCCGGGGCGAAAGCCTGATGCCTCCTCATACATGCTGACGTATCTCTCTCATCAGCGCCCACGGCCGAGCCCCACGAGCTGCAGAATGAGGAGGAACAGGTTGATGATGTCCATGAAGATGACCACCGCCCCGATCACGTGCTCGTCTGGTCCTGTAAGTGGCGGTGCCGGGGCGGGGTGGCCAGGGGGATCAGCATAACCATTTGAGTCATCCCGTGGGCGCAATAGGCCGATTTCGGTATATCGCCTGGGTGAAATGCCCATACAGAGTTGCGGAAGAAATGTCAGCGCTCCGCGCGGGAAAGCGGGCGCCAGGTTGAATGCCCATATAGAGTTGCGGATAAGGCATCAGCGCTCTGCGCGGGAAGCGATATACCGAGACCGGTCTATTCGGGGCTCGGAATCACCGCAGAGGAATGCGCATTGGGTCATCCCGCGCTCCTGTTGGTGAACCTACCCAAGGAGTAGGTCTTGCCGCCCATGAGAAGCTGCACGTCGTATACCCGGCAGCACGGTCGGTTGGACAACGCTCGCCACGTCATGTGATTGTGATGGGCTTTAGGGTTTAGGGTTTAGGTCCAGGAGGTAGGGTTTAGGATACAAACGCGAGTGGATGGTTGATGATGTGGCGAGCATAGTCCACCGAGCCCCTTGCCAGGTAAGCGCTGAACAGCACCGCGCCCTGCGTGACGGGGTCAAGTCGATAGGATGTCAGTACAGTTGAGGATCAAGTTGAAAGGCGGTCAAGATCAGGTGGATGGGTTACTTGCACCCGACACGCTTTATCATCGTTCACTGTTCAGCTCGATTCAAGCATCATGATAGATGAATCTGTAGTAATTTCAGGGACAAGACGGCTCATTATAAGCTGAAAAAGGGAATGATTGTAAGGCTTGGTTTTTCTTACCAGTGTGGCGTAGATGATCTGGAGGAATCTGGAGTAGAAGAAAATCATGAGGATACCCGTGGGGAGGGTCGGCCCGCACGCCGACCGACCACAGTCACACACCAAGACAAGCAGATACCGTGTACCAGTACATTGGCATCCCACACACACGCGAAGACACGTACACACTGTGTACCGGTACACTAGCTGCCGGCACACGCACAAAGTCAATAGGCCGATTTCGGTATATCGCTTGCCGCGCCGAGCGCTGACGCTTTGTGTGCAACTCTGTGTGGGCAGTCGACTTGGCGCCCGCTTTCCCGCGCGGAGCGCTGATGCTTCGTCCGCAACTCTGCATGGGCATTTCAACTAGACGATATACCGAAATCGGCCTATGGAAGAATGACCCGAGCGCCGCACCCATGGCGATCAAAGCGATGAGCGACATGAAGAGCATCGAGTGGCACAGCGTGAAATCGATGCGAGTCTGCATTGCGAAGGCCGACAGCGCCATCACCATGATGCAGCGGCGCAACTTGAATTTGGAAGCAAAATTTGAAAGCAGTTCATCCCATTTGGGTTTCAAGCGCTGAAAGCAGGCGCCTTCATCTTCATTACAGTAGCACGTGGTAAGATCACAGAGTATTACGCACGGGCAATGAGTCAGAGACCCAGGGCGACGGACATCTTATTCCGTGCTTGCAAATACAGGTTTCAACCTGCAACGCCCTACCATAACCGACACGATACCCACCGCGATGAGCACGGTGAGGGTGTCGTAGCGGCTCACGATGACCGCCACGAAGAAGCTGAGGAACGCCGTGAAGCCAAAAAGCATGATGTAGTTGTACGGCGTCCTGAAGCGCAGAGACTGTGAGCATGTCAGGCCCACGATCAGGGCCGCCAAAACGCCGTTGTTTTCAGCCGGCACTTTGCCCGTTGTGGCCCAACGCGAAAGACCAGAGTGACAAGATATCCCATATCGATATAGAGGATGACCATATCGATACTGTCATCTCCTATATCATTAGCTCATATCCTATATCGATATCCAGGATGACCATATCGCTATCGGATCATATCTTGTCACTGTGGCGAAAGCCTGGTGCCTCCTCACAAATGCAGAAGTGTCTGTCTCACTCTCCCATGCTCTCGCTCTCGATCGTTTCGGGCATCTACGTGTTGCTGCCGTGCCCCACGCCATCGTTGTACATGCTCCCGCCGCCTTGACTGCCGCCGCCGCCGCCAGGTTTAGGGTTTGGGGATTAGGGTTTAGGGATTAGGGTTTAGGGGGGAGCGTTTAGGGTGTAGGGTTTACCCTAAACCCTAACCCCCAATTCGCCGCCGCCGCCACCCACGACTGACCACGCAAGGTGACGACAGTTGCCGAAAAGGGGACAACTATAAGGCCCCGGGAATGGCAAATGTTGTGGTCACACAGGCATGCATAATGCGGTGTTCATTTGTGGCGGAGTGGGGACATACTAAGACGCATAAAGTTTTAACCTCCATCTAGCCTTATTTCTACGCAGTTCTGGTGGGGGGGTCAAATGGGGATGGCGCGTCGCGCAGTCTGATCACGATCGTTGAGTTACTAGACCCTCGTCCATACATTTTTCAAGTTACCGTACACAGTAACTTCATCTACACTATGATCTATATGAGCGACCGTCTATTGATCAGGCAAATCCAATTCCCGTTTGCCCGCCCACTGCTTAGTTAGAAGAAATAAATAGAAGGAAAAAGAGGCCCTGCCCAGCATGAGGCCAAAGAAGCCAGCGAAGGCGAGCCACAGCGTCCACGGGTTGACAGTCACCCACGCCTTCACCCGCGGGCAGGGCGCGCCCTCGCTCATCGCGTGCGTTGTCAGTGCCTAGCAGGGTCTGAACATCCTTTGTATGTCCCCAAACACCACAAATGGACACACAGGCGTCATTTGATCAGGCCCCCTTCCCCCCCACCAGCTCCTTCTAAATCCTAAACCCTCTAAACCCTAAACCCTAGACCCTAACCCCCCCCGCCCACCCCCCCCACGGGCAGTGGCACTTTCACTTTGAGCCAACAGTCTGCCCGGCACCGGGACGAACATGAAAACGGCTGCGGTGACAAGGCGTGCTCAGGTATACTATAAGCAAGCAGTCAGATGATGGCGGGCTGGAGGCTCATGTGTACCGGTACACTATGAGTAAACAGTCTTCCCCGCCGGTCCCTGCCACGGGGACGAACATAAAGACGGCGGCGGTGGCAAAGGCGTGTGCGAGCATGATGTAGCGGCGCAAGCTGAAATTGAAAGCAAAACTTGAAAGCACAACATCGTATTCTAGTCTCAAGCGCTACGTTCTAGGCGGTTTCAACGTGGATTTCATCGGGTCAACCTGCACCGCCCTGCCATGAGGCTCACGAGGACGAACACGCGGCGGACGAACAGCCGCCGCATCTGAGGGACGAGCGAAATCTGCCCGCTCGTGGGTCGACGGGTTGACACGCGTCTTGAACCCCCGTTCCTTGAAATAAATGGCATCCTGTGACGTGGCGCGTCATATCCGACACTCAGGACCTCAGAGAGAGAGACGCTTCCTCATGTGCCCCCCGTACTCAGGCCCCTTGGAGACAAGCAAGTTTGGCCCGCCACGTCATCCATCGCGTCATGAATCCTCGTGTCTTGAGTGAAGTGGCATCCTATGAAGTGGTCCTCGCAATATCTGGCAGGCCCCACCGCGCCTCCACCTCGGTATAGTGGCGCAAGTTGAAATTGAAACCAAAACTTGAAAGCAGTTCATCTCGATTCAGTTTCAGCGCTTAAATCCAGGCGGTGTCAACGTGGGGTTGATAGGGTCAACATGCATCGCCCCACCTCGGAGAACGCGGCGCAGTATGGCGCCCCGTAGCTGTCGCCACTCAGGGCCGACGATACTGCTTCCAGCTTAACTCAAAGCCGTTCATCCGTGAAACCACTCGTCAATTCGATTTGTGCCGACGGTTATCTCACTTCATGCCTCAATGAAGCTCAAGGTGAGCGGCCTCACTACATAATTACTTTTCGCAGCTTAACTTTAAGCCGTTTGTCACTGGAAAGATGCTCAAGTCCCACAGAAAAGTATGCGTATGTGGCTCGGCGCGCCTGCCACCACTGCTCCAGCTGCCGCCGTTCAGGGGCTTACACTCGTTTCGATTCCAGTTCAAGTTGAGCTCTTCTGTCCACCGTGTAACCCAACTTGACCCATGAACGTGTCCTGGAGTTGCTCAAGTTGAGCTCTAACGTGAACGAGTCTAAGCCCCTGCCGCCGTTGCCGTAGTGCTGCGTGTATGTGTGCGCGTGGTGCGGCGGCGGCGGCGGCGGCGGCGGCGCGCTCCACCCGCCGCCGCCGCCGCCGTAGTGGTACGTCTGCACGCCGCCGGTGCCGCGGCTCATGTAGCGCGGGGCGGGCGCGAACCCGAGCTCGGGGTCGGGGGTGGGAGGGCCCGTTGTTGCTGCTGGGGGAGGGGAAAACCAGCTGGGCTGGACGCCCGGGACGGGGTATCGGGCGCCGGGATCCTGCAGCGGCGGCGTTGGCGGCGGCGGTACATACTTCGCGTCGGGCGGAGAGGGTGACGTCATTGCTGCAGTGTGTGCGGCGTGCGGGCAGGGTGCCGTCGTGAGTAACTCTGCGCCAAGCGGTGAAGCTCAAGACAACGATGGAGTTAAAACTCTCAAAATTATTGGAGCAGCCGCACAATTCTTGGAGCAGCTGAAGGGTCGTGGCCGCACCAAATCCTTCCACGATCTTATTTTCCATCTTGACACGTGCGCGGCCTATTCGTCCTGGACGATGAGAAGCTCTAAGAACAACGTTCCTATCCACACACACCACGCGCACGCCCGCAACCCTCGCTGCTCGTGCCACCGTTGTCGTAACCCTCCCCCCGACGCCCGCCATGGTTTTCGAGGATGTCCGCCGTGTGGACGAGCACCCGGAGCGGGACTTCAACGATGAGACTGAGCTCAAGGCTGGGCCGTAGCCTGTTCCCCATAGCACGTTCCGAGGGTGCGAGGAAAAGATCTATGACGAACAACACGACCCTGTCCCCGCGCGTTTGCGCGCGGGCCATCACACGGGGGCCAGGGCGAAAGCCTGATGCGTCATCATACACGCGGAGCACCTGTCTCTCCGAAGCGCCGCACTCTTCCTCCCCTAGCAAGTCCCGTCTTTTTTCTCTGTCCCTGACCCCCCGGCGGCGGGCGGTGCAGGTTGACCCCGGGTTGAAACCGCCGGGTTTCAGCTCGTGAAGCCAAGATATAGCACAGTGCTTTCAAGTACTGCTTTCAAGTTTTATTGTAGCTTCCGTTACTGGCGCCGCCGTTTTTTTGTATGTATATACCACCCCGGCGGCGGCGGCGGCGGTAGCGCTGGTGGAGGGCCGCCCCACCGCGTGATCTAGGCGCCGCGCGCGGTCAGGCGGCGGACTGCCGCCCTTCTCATCACCGGTGCTCGAACGGATCCGACCCTGGCGCCGGAAGTTCGTCCGCGCCTCGCGGTAGGGCCTGAAAGAACAACACGTGGCAGAAAGTGGTTCGTTTCCAACCCTGGTAGCCGTGTTCTCCCTCGCCACGTCATAGGATGCCACATAGCTCAAGACACGAGGGTTCAAGCTTACAGATGGGTATTAGAGCGATATCTGGCGGGCCCTACCTCGCGATGGGTCTCCGTGGATCTGGGCACGCGCCGCCTGTTCCGTTTCAACTGGCAGGGGGGTTATTGAGAACATGTGTCGCGTTATGTTCTGTCCGACACGTGTTCTCCAGTGTGTCCACCGTTCGCGCTTTCGGACGTTACTCCAACCGTGTTTTCCGAGGTTCAGACCACCCGAGTCCGCGCGTCTGTATTGAAGGTAGCCTTCGCTCAGATCTTGGTACAGGGCCAGGGGGAAAGCCTGGTGCCTCCCTATACACGCGGAAGCGTCTGTCTCTCTCTCCTGGATATGACAAAGTGCGTCAAAAGCAAAGCAACGCCTGATCCGAGCCTGTGATTGGTCCATGCTATGCTTTGCTTTTCTTTGCTCTGCTCGTAACACATGGACGAACTTGTCATGTCGGTTCGAGTGCTTGATCCCAACGACCCTAGTGACTGGGTCACCACGTTGATGGCCGCCGTTGTGTTGTGGGCAGGGGCTTACACTCGTCCACTTTCCAGCTCAACGTAAGCACTTTTGGCCACACCTCCCCGTGTCCCCCTGTCTGATAGACTGGGGAAAATCCATGCACCCAACGTATCCCACAGAATGCGCTTATGTTGAGCAGAAAAGTGGACGAGCGTAAGGCCCTGGTCGTGGGGCTTCACCATCGCCGCCCTCGTCGAGCCCGAAGATGTCCTCAAGGAGGCCACGCAGTGGCAGTATTGGGCAGGGTCTTACACTCGTTCCCTTTTCTACTCACGGGGCGACGGGGGCCGAGGGCGAAAGCCTGGTCACTCCTTACTTGTACACGCGGCAGCGTCTCTCTCATGGGGGCCAGGGCGAAAGCCTGGTGCCTCCTGATACAGCCGGAAGCGTCTCTCCTTCACGGGACACAGGGCCGGGACACAGGGGGGACGCTTAGTGCCTCCTCACACACGCAGAAACGCCTCTCTCGGTCTCTCGTTCTGCTCAACTTCACACTTTCGATGGATAACTGCCAGTGCCCCAGCCAGTGGCCAGTAGTTTCACGGACAAAACAGCTCAAGTTAAGCTGAAAAGGGGACGATCGGAAGGCCCTGGTCCCAGGTGACCCAGAACTTCACCTGGCTCTACATCAGTTCCCAGAACGTCTGGTGAGGCGGTGCAGATTGAACCGATGAAATCCAGATTGAAAGCGCCTGGGACTAAGCGCTTGAAACTAACATACGACAATCAGCTTTCCAACATTGCTTTCAATTACAACTTGCGCCGCTACAATCCGGGCCGTGTTCCTCCTCTACCTCTGCTTCTCCAAGTACGGCGCCCTCAAGCTGGGCAGGGGCTTACACTCGTCCACTTCTCAGCTCAACCTTAGCCGTTTCTGGCACTCAACACATCCCCTAAACGCCCTAAACACACCCTCCACCGCCACCATAAATACCCCATAAACAGCCCCTGAACATCCCTTGTCCCCGAAGCAGCGCTTACGCTGAGGTGACAGGTAGACGAGTGTGAGCCCCTGAAACTTGGTCGCGCCGACGAGAAGCCCGAGTTCACCGACATCTCCTGGTTCGCCATGCTCTTCTCGTGCGGCATCGGCGTGGGCATCTACTACTTCGGCGTCTCCGAGCCCATGTACTACTACCGCGCCGGCTACGGCAACGCGCTGTGGAAGATCCCCATGAACAACGACGACGACCGCGCGCAGCAGGCAAGGGCTTACACTCGTCCACTTTTCAGCTCAACGTACGCACTATTTGTGGGCTACACCAATCCACTTTCCGGCTTGACTTGAGCATTTTTTGTTGGATGTGGTGGCAGCTTCCACCGACGAAAACACGTTCCACGTTGAGCTGAAAGTAGGTGCTTGATATGGCTTCAGTGACCAAGAACGGCTCAGGTTGAGCTGAGAAGTGGACGAGTGTAAGCCCTTGGCAGCAGGCCATCCTCACCACGCTGTTCCACTGGGGGCTCCACGGCTGGGTGGTAGGGGCTTACACTCGTCCACTTTTCAGCTCAACCTGAGCCATTTCTGACACAAAATGCACCCCAAACATCCCCGACTCCCCCGCGCCCACTTTTCGATTGAACGTAAGCGCTCTCTGTGGGATAGGGGGCGCATCCAGGGGTTTTGTAGGAGGTGTGAGGGGTACTAGGGGGTGTTCGAAGTGCATTTTGTGTCAGAGATGGCTCAAGTTGAGCTGAAAAGTGAACTAGTGTAAGCCCCTGCTGGGTGGTGTACATTGTGGTGGCCGTGGCGCTGGCCGTGGTGGCCTACCGGTGGAACATGCCGCTCACCATGCGCAATGCCTTCTACCCGCTGCTCGGTGTGGCGCTGCACATTGAAACCAGAGTGACAAGATATCCCACATCGATGCTGTCATCTCCCACATCGAGACCGTCATCTCCCATGTCGATATAGTATTATCAAGGTCATCTTCCATATCGATACTGTCACTTCCATATCAATACTGTGATATCCTGGGCACTTCCATATCGATACTGACATCTTGTCATCTTGTGGACAGGATGACCAGATCAAAATTATCACTCAGATTGGAACCCGTGTTGAAATAGCCTGCTTTCAGCATGTGAAGCTACAACATGATGACACTGCTTTCAAGTGAGTATTTTATTTTCATTTGCGCCCCTACTCTACGGAAACCTGATATACTCACCGCTCGGCGACTTCATCGACGCACTGTCCATCGCGTGCACCACCTTCGGCGTCTGCACCTCGCTCGGTAGGGCGGTGCAGGTTGACCCTATCACCTAGTTGAAAGCGCCTAGAACTCAGCGTTTGGAACTGAATTATGATGAACTGCTTTCAAGTCTTGCTTTCAAATTCAACCTGCGCCGCCACAGCTCGGCCTCGGCGTCATCGCCATCAACAACGGCAGGGGCTTACACTCGTCCACATCTCAGCTCAACCTGAGTCATTTCTGACACAGAATACATCCTAAACACCCCATAATCCCCCCTCCTCCTCCCGAAACAAGCCCAAAACACGCCATTAGTGCAACCTGAATCCGCCCCGAAGCACCCCTCATACCACAAAAGGTGCTTATGTTGAGCTGGAAAGTGGACGAGTGTAAGCCCCTGAACAACGGCCTACATAAGCTCAACGACGAGATCGCCGTCACGACCGATAACCAGATCACCATCATCTGGATCATCACCTCCGTCGCCACCGTCTCACTCTCCCTCGGCAGGGCAGGTTTCACAGTTTAGGGTTTAAGGCTTCAGGGGTTAGGTTCAGGGTTAAGGGTTTTTCCTAAGCCTTATCCTCATCCTTAACCCCTAAGCCCTAAGCCCTAAACCCTAAACCCTATAACAGGCACTCAACCGACATTGAATCTCCTCCTCCTCTTCCGCACGTCTGTATGAGAATCCGCCGGAGAGAAAGAGAGATGCTTCCACATGTATAAAGAGGCACCAGGCGTCCGCCCCGGCCCCCGTGACCATCAACCCTGATGGTGAGTCATGCGGGCACGTTCAATATCTGTTCGAGTGCTATGTCTCAATGACCCTTCTGCTCGGCATCAAGGCTGGCATCCAGACGGTGGCCAACATCACCTTTGCCGTCGGACTCTTCCTGCTGTTCTCCCTCATGTTTTTGGACAACACTTGGCAGGGGCTTACACTCGTCCACTCCTCAGCTCAACCTCAGCCGTTTATGACACAACCACACCACCTAAGTACCCCTCAATACCCCCTGACACCTCGTAAACGCCCCTTAAATACCCCGTAAACGCACCCCCTATCCCATAGAAAGCGATTACGTTGAGCTGAAAAGTGAACGCGTGTAAGCCCCTGACACCTGGTTCCTCCTCAACTCGCTAGTGCAGTCCGTGGGCCACTACTTCCAGTGGATCATCCAGATTGGGTTCCAGACCGACAGCTTCCAGCAACTCCAGTACGAGTTCCAGGATGAGAAGGGTGAGAACCTGCTCTGGCAGGGCGGGGGAGCGACCGTCGAACCGAGTCCAGGCGTCTGTATCCAAAAAATATAACTGGGATTTAAGATTTCTCTTTCTGTGATTTAGTGAGCGTTTTCCAGCGGATTCTCCGATTTCTCTTTCTGTGATTTAGTGACGACGGAAGTTCAGCACGACATTTCGACCACGGGAGAAAACGATCCGCTCATTCTGGTCCCGCGTAAACCCGACGCGCCTTCGACCGTGTCCCGCAGCGCTCGCCGCATCCCGCAGCGCTCGCCGCGACGCGTGGCTCGCGTACCAACGCCGCTCCGCACTCGGTTTACCAAACTCAAGCCGAAGAGCAAGAAGTACCTACCGCAGAGCAACCTTAGCGCGCTGTAGAACGGGAACTAAAAGTCTCTCGCTGCTCAATTCGGAACTAGCTTTGCTTGTTGCGCACCAGGGAGAGGGGCGGACCGAGAGGACCGGCCTCTGCCCAATATAGAACGATGCGCGAAGCGCTTCGTTCTTCAAACCGCTGTATCAAATACATTGCATTGATGGTACCCTGCTGTGGTTTTGAGACCTGTATTTTTGGCGAATAAAATCGAGCACACCTGGTGCTCAGTTTGCGCGGCCATAGCGCCATTGTGCGACGTTTGTTCAAAGTGCGTCAGTGGGCAATAGTGGTGTGAGCGTCGACGTGAACGGGACTGCCTCCTAGGAAACGCGAGTTTTGGAGCGAAGCGCGGCGCTGTCGCGGCATCGCCGCGATGGCACCAGGAAGCGCATCGTTTTTCTTTCGTCTATTTTGCCGGCCGAATAACGCGTCTCACACTCATAAATCGACGAAATGTCTTTCTGTGATTTAGAGCCAAATGTCGAACAATCTAAATCTGATTTAGAGAATCCTTAAACCAGGGGGAATTTTTTTGGGTCTGTATAAGCATTTACCCCGAAGGTACTCATAGTCATGCTCCGATCTC
>Ga0307489_10003163_pt1 | contig 10954 bp, 15 predicted proteins | sample SB12metaG_FD_202247 | JGI IMG/M metagenome (GOLD analysis project Ga0307489, IMG submission 202247) | Sea-ice brine microbial communities from Beaufort Sea near Barrow, Alaska, United States - SB 1.2 | ecosystem: Environmental > Aquatic > Marine > Coastal | place: USA: Alaska | collected...
GAAATGAGGGTTCAATTTGCGTTTGATGACCTGGCAGGCATTATGTGTGGGGCCCTGACAGATAATGCTTGCCACGTCATAGGATGCCAGTTACCTCAAGAATGAGGTTCCAAACTGTGTTTGGTGGCGTGGCAGGCATGATATGTCAGGCCTGCCATCGGACTCGTACTCGGGGTCGTGGGTGAAGCGCAGGACGCCGTTGTCGGTGCGCCACCCGTCCCGGCGGCATGGTCTCACACATACTACCATAGTTGCCATGGAAGCTTATACCGGAGCGTCTTGGAGGGTGTCAAGCTGGGATAACTTGAGGGGTTTCAGGGACAAAACAGCGCTCACAAGAGAAGGGAGGAGGAGGAGGAGGAGGAGGAGGAGGAGGAGGAGGAGGAGGAGCAGATGGAGGAGGCGGCGGAAGAGGAGGAGGAGGCGGAGGAGGAGGCGGAAAAGGAGCACAGCCCCGCCTGGCGCAGAATCTGGGCGGCGTTGTTGGAAATGCTCGCCGCCTGCGTCGAGGCGCGTCCGCCTCCCGCGTCGCACTGAAGCGCTGCCGAAGTGGGCCCGACAGCTGCAGATAACAGGGCGAGCGCGAGCAGAACCTGAAGCCCGAGCGACATGAAGGACGACCAGCACCCGCGGCAGCACCCGCAGAAGGCCCCGCCGCGGCGGCGCGCGGCGTACTGGCTCTCATACGGCCCCGCGCGGTCCATCGTGGGCGGTCCCTGCGGCGGCACGTACATGGCCATGACGCTTGGAGCGCGCGGACGTGCGAACTAGCCGCTTTGGCGAGGCACCTCGAAACGGGCGCGGGAGCACGGGCGTCCGTGGAACAGCAAGACGTGCGCTGCGTGGGCGTCGCCCGGGTCTTTGTCGAAGTGATGGCCTGGCTACCTGGCGTGGTTGAAACCCGCCTCGACGAAGTGGCGCACCGCGTCCGTGCGTTGTCGAGTACGTAGCCTGGCGAGCGGCAGCAGCTGAAACGTTTGATAGCTTTCGTGACTCGAGGAGGGCCGAGGAAACCTCGATTTCGTGCTTAGTCAGCGGGTTGAGAACCTATGACAGCTGTACAAGGACCTGAAACCCTCGGAGCGGGGAATTCCCAGTCCCAGCCTCGGAAAGCGTTTCTTCGTCCTTGAATTACTTCTCGCCACTCCTCGCCAGCGCTGGACACAAAAACAGCGCCCACAACACACACGCGTGGCAGGGGGATGGGTACCGCGGTCGTGAGACTGTCATCAGCCTTGAACCCGGCTCGTCGCGGCCCACGCCTGCGCGGCGCCGCGGGAGGGACAGCCCGCGCCCGCGCCCGCGCCGTGTCGGCCTCCGCGGCGGGCGCCGAGTCCCAAGGCCCCCGACTCCTCAGCTCCTCCGGGGCGGACGCCCGAACGACGCCCCTTCTCTTCCTGGACGTCGATGGCGTCCTGAACCGGACTCACACGGTTGGGCGGTGCAGGCACGGGCTGACGGGGGCCAGGGTGAAAGCCTGTTGCCTCCTCATACACACGGACGTGTCTCCCTCTCTAGGGCGGTGCATATTGCCCCCCCGAGGTTGTCCCCGTGTTGACCGCGCTTGGATTCAGCGCTGGAAGCTCAAATATATATGATGAAGCGCTTTCAACGTTGCTTTCAGACTTCCGACGCTACACCTCGGCGAAACAGGTCATTCTCGAGCAGGACAAGGTGGACCGTCTAGGTGCAGCGTTGGCGGAAAGCGGCTGTGACGTCGTGCTGTCCACGTACTGGCAGGGGCTTACACTCGTCCACATTTCAGCAGAAAGTAAGCACTTTTTGTAGGCACTTCAGCAGAAAGCAAGCACGCTTTGTAGGCACATCGGATGGTTTCAGTGGCTCAGGTTGAGCTGAGAAGTGGACGAGTGTGAGCCCCTGTTGACTGGCGCGCGTTCGACGACTACATCGGGCGCGGCCTCACTGAGCATATTTTTCTACTCAACTTTATCAAGCGTTTGTGCCTCCCCCGACAAGCCTAACAGCAACAGTTGACGGGGGGCAGGGCGAAAGCCTGGTGCCTCCTATTACACGCAGAAGCGTTTTTTCCCCTTCTCCTGGCAGCCACAGTCGTTCAACTTGAATCCACTGGCAGGCTGGACTTATCCCACTACATAACATATCAGCACCAAAACGATGCTCAAGTTGAGCTGAACGAAGTACGAGTGATCCTGGCATCGGGTACGCTCTGAGCCGGATGGGGTGCATGGGGGCGGGGGGGGCGGAGCGCGTGGTGGGCCGCACGCCGGGCGCGCCGAGCGAGGCGGCGGCGCACGACCCGCGGGACTCGTCGGCGCACGATGCCGTGGTGCACACATTGCGCATTAAGGAGATCGGGGCATACATGGTAAGGGCGGTGCTGGTTGACCCTTGGACCCCACGTTGAATTCGCCTGTAACCTTGTGTCTGAGCGCTTGAAACTAAAATTTGATAGCCTGCTTTCATTTTTGCTTTCATTTTTTGCTTTCAGTTTCAACTTGCGTCGCTACCACCTGGAGGCGCGCTTCGGGGAGGACGCGGCGGGGTGGCCGCCGTTCGCCATCGTGGACGACAAGCAAGTGGTTCCGGCGGCAGGGACTCACACTCGTCCACTTCTCAGCTCTATGTATGATGTCAGTTTTTGTGGGATATCTTCAAGCATCCAGTTGCGCTTAATAATATCAATGGGTCATAAGTCGTCACTATCTGGACACAAAACGGCTCATTGACCAAAATAGCTTAGGTTGAGCTGTGATGTGGACGAATGGAGGCCCCTGGCCGACGGGGCACGCGTGGTCGCCGCGATTCGTCAAGACGGAGCCGGACGTGGGGCTGACGGACGCGCACGTGGCGGCGCTCGTTGCGGCGCTCGGGGTGACCCAGGGGGCGTATGACCGACTGGAGCCGGCGGCGGCGGCGGAGGTGGCACACTTGGTGGGGGCGGACGCCCAAGTATTCACGGCACCAGCGGCTGCGCTCGGGCTGGGGGCAGACGGCCGTGTGGCGACGGCAGTGGCGGCGGCGCACGGGGCAGGGGCGGAGGCGGAGGCGGTGGCCGCGGAGGCGGAGGCGGAGGCGGCGGAGGCAGCGGTGGAGGCGGCGGCGGCGGAGGCGGCAGATGCGGCGGCCTGGGCGTAGGTATTGATTCCGCGTGGAGACAGCAGGGGCGGCGCACGTGACGGGGGCGAAGGCACCGGCGTGGGTCTCAAAACCGTCGCCGTGTTTATACCTGTGCCAATGTTTCCATGAGTTGCCAAACGATACGCAGCTTTTGTCATACGGGTTTGGAGATTCTTGCAGGCAAAACGGCCAGCAGCTTAACGGTTACCCCACAACCCACCCCACGGTTGCGGACGCGGATGCGAAAGCGTTGTCCACGAATTTGAAGAGCGATAACAAGATGTGAGTCGATCTGGCGGGTGGCGTTGGAGATGATATTTGCGTAAAAACAATAGCAATGTGTTGTACTCCCATCTGTGAAAATTTATACAATATCAGATTTCCGTCACGTTGTCAGCTTAAATGTTCAATTCTCATGTTGTGTGTGCCACACGTCGCCTTGTGCCCACCCGTTGTCCAGTCCGCTTTCTGACATGCGTCGCCGCAATACCGGGCGGTCTTGCACTGCGGGCAAACCTTGAAGTCTTTCAGAAGGCCCACGACCGAACACCCGTCGTTGCAACAATAATTACCCCCCTCCAGCGCGATGTCACGGAACCTGTCGATTGGATCATGACGCCCCTTCTGCAGCCAATGTACCACGCTGGTCAAGACATTCGGGGGGACATCGTGCCCGTCCATGACCTCAGTCGATGTGGCGCCCCCCCCAGTGGCATCCACCACATGCCCAACTTCGCGGGCGTAGGGTATACCGGGGGACGTCGAAATCAAATCCTTCTCATCAATTCCAGAATTCGTGATCTCACACATGCATTCATTCGCACTGACCCGTCCTTCGCTGTCAACGGCACCTTGACCGCCACCACTAAATCATTGTGTTCCTGCGACCGCTGCCGACTCCGGCGCCACCAGCCAACCACCGCGGCAACCGCCCGCGCTAATCGTTAAGATGTGCTGGACCTAATGAAGTTGCTGTTGGGTGTTGTCTTTTCCGTTTTCCCACACATTTCCTTGTGCCCGCCAGATGTCCAATCCTGTCTCTGACACGCTTCGCCGCAGTATCGGACAACCTTGCACAACGGGCAAACTTTGAGCTGTTTCAGAAGGCCAACAACCTCGCACCCGTCGTTCTGGCAAAACGGAGACCTACCAGGTCTCCGTAAATCCCTTGCGCGAGTTGCTTGCAACACCTTGTGTTGCCGTTCTCGGCGGCCTTGCGCGTCCACCTCATCGCCATCTGTTTGCTGCGCGTGACGCCGCGCCCCAGGGCCTGGCAGAAATCGCTCGCCACGTCTTGTGATGCTATCCAATAAAAAAACGAGGGTCTAAAATATGGAGATAGCCTCCACTTTGGGCTTGCGTGCACCGCGAGTGAACCTCTCGTGCCCACTTTTCAAGAGCCCCCCCCGAGGACGGTGGCAACGGCCGGGGCAAACGTCGCTGGCGGCTTTGCCCCAACCGCCACCGTGGCAGGCATTATCTACCAGGCCCTAGGGAGATATTGCTCGCCATGTCTTGTGATGCTACTCAACTCAAGAAATGAGGGCAGAATGTTGAAAAATGATCTGCCAGGCCCTGCCGCGCTCGACAGCGTACATTGCGGCGAGGTTCAGCGCCGCTTCCCCGTCACCAGCGTTTGCGCCACGCTTGTACCAGTCCGCTGCCGCTTGGTAGTCCGGCGCCGCTACGCCCACCCCCTGGTCGAGACAAAGCCCGAGGTTCAGGGGCTTACACTCGTCCACTTCTCAGCTCAACGTAAGCACTCTTTGTGGGACACGTTGGGTACCTTCAGTATATATGCGGGTCATAGCTCGTCGCAAACCGGACACAAAACGGCTCACTGACCAGAACGGCTTAGGTTGAGCTGACAAGTGAGCTAATGTAGACAAGTGGGCGAGTGTAAGCACCCGCCGAGGTTGAACATCGCTGCCGGCAATCCGGCCTCCGCAGCCTTGGTGTGCCATTCCACGGCAAGGACGTATTCCTTCCTCTCATTGTGGAACCCTCCCAACGAAGCCATAGCGTACACGTGCCCTTGCCCCGCCGCCTTCTCTAGCAGCGCCACGCCCTCCTCCACCCAGGGTTGCACCAGAAAATATGACACCTTTCAAGTCATCAAGTGACCAATCTCACAGGCGCCAAGGCGGAGCCTTGGAGACTCCTCAGACACGCTGACGCGGCTCTCTCTCTTGGGTGCTCCATCGAGTCATCACATTTTGGTGAGCGACCGGGACATTGTGCAGTGCGCAGTGCAAACCCTACATCCCCCTGTGGCGATCTGCCGCCCGTGGTGTCCCATGTGGGCATCCCCGCAGCCCGTCCCGCTTCGCTCATCAGCCAGCTGCCCAGGCTGAACTGCGCTTCCCCGTCACCCACGCCCGCCCTCTGCTTCAACAGGTCGAGTCCGAGTGCGTGAACCAACACCAGAGCTCAAGTAGTTGAGCTGAAACAGGAACGAGTGTAAGCCCCTGCCGCGGGGTCTTCCGCTTGCGTGGCCCAGCCGCCTAGCGGGGTCACGTGCACGTTCGCGCAAGCGGCAGCAGCTCCCGCTGCTCCCGGCTGATCCGGCGCGCGCTTGGCGGCGTCTCGCTCGGCTTTTCTTCGCTCCTGGCGGGATGGCGGCATTTTGAATGCGCAATATTCGGGCGCAAAAATAGTAGGTGCCGAGCGAGGCTTGTAACCGGGCCGGGTTTTAGCGTGTCACACTCCCGCCCTTTGCTAAAGTCACGGGCGGCCTGCCACGCAGAGAGACCCGCGACCGCGACAGGGACCGAGGAAGGCCGACGAGCGTCGAGGAGGCACCTGTCGTTGGCGCAGTTTCGAGTGTGGATGCTGACAAGGACGCGGACGCAACGGAACCTGATGAATCGGATAACTCGCCGCAGTGTTTAAATTATGCGGGTTTCACGTTCCGATTGGGAGGTGCTTGTGTGAGTATTTAGTCGGCGGCCGTTCGCTGGCCCGCATAATGGTCAAGTCAACTCGTTTCCCGGCTGCGCGCCGTTTCGCGTCGACTCGCACTGCCGCTCCGCGCGCTCTCATTGCCCCAGGTGTTGGCGGTCGCGTAGCCACGCTTCAGTCCCCCCGCGCGAACCCAGCCGAGCCCCCGCACGGTGCTCGCTGTGGACGACTTCTACCGCGCTCTTAACCTCACCGCCGCCTCCGCATCCACGGTGGGGCCTGGCACATATTGCCTGCCCGCCACGCCATCCACACGCAGGTGAATTCCCGTCTCTCTCGGGAAACGGCACTACTAAGACGTGGTGAGCAGTATCTGCCGGGCCCTGACCCACGGCGCCGTGGACTTTCGGGCGCAATGACGGTCCTACAGGTGGTGTTCCAGCCGTTCGGTAACCTGAACGTGCTGAGGGACCGCTTCGTGATTCCGCTGGGGTTAGTGGGCATGCTCCGCGTGGGCCTGTTCTCCCCCAAGGACAGCGTGGCTTACATCCTCCTCGGTACGCACCGTGGCCGGCGCTTCGACCCCCCGCACCAACTGACCCCAAACTGTTTGGCTTGGCTTCGTCCCAGCGCCAGCCCGGCGGGGCGAGGCGCGGCGGGGCGCGGCGCGACGTCGCTGCGTCTGGTGATGTGCGAGAGTGCGCTGGCTACGCCTCCCCAGGGACCCAACCGTTTCACTCGCACCTTGGTCTGCGAGTGTGAAGATTCCGCTCCATTCGTTCCCGCACCTCGCGGGCATGGCGCGGCGCGGCGCATGTCGCCGCGTCAGGGGATGCTCGAGAGTGCACTGCCTCCACCCCCCACTGCATAATGCACCCGACCGTTTCGCTCGCTACCTCGTTTTACGAGTATGAAGAACCCACCCCAGTGCCCATTCGTTCCCCCACGTGTTTTGTCGCAGATTGGCTGACCGTGTTGCTCGCATGCGGCACGATGATGATCAGTCTTCTGTTCGTCATGCTGATCGAGACGGAGAAGTACGGCAAGCTGCGATCCGTCTTTGACGCGCGCCCGTGGTAGGGCGGTGCAGGTCGACCTGACGTTGACCTCGGGTTGTCTGTTGCGTACGCTGTTGATGTTGGTGGCTGCCTGGTTTGAGTGGTATGGACTGGAGATTCACGGCAGCGGCATGCGGCTGAGCTGAGAGAGCTCAACCTCAGGCCTGTGTCATACCTCGCTCACTTTCAACGAGCTTGTAACCCAGCGCAACCACATCGCAACCGCGTACGTTGACAGCGCTTGAGGATGCGATGTGAATATATGATGAACCGCTTTCAAACTGTGCTTTCAAGTTTTAACTTGCGCCCGTACACCTTGGCGGAACACGGAGAACCAGTACCTCACGAAGCCGGGCGAGTCGGTGTCGGCTGCCACCACCAAGGCCAAGAGCATCTGCCCCTTCACCAACGAACGCGCCAAGGCAGGGGGGTTGCTCAGAACTAGCACTCGACAGACGTTGGAACGACGATCCAATACAGCTCAACCTGACTGCTTGTTCGTGGTGTACCAGTGTCACCCGTTTACACTCGCCGCATCTGCCACCCTGGCATGCCCACGTGTTCCCCCACTGCTTGCTTATAGTTTACCCGTGCTCGGCATGTATGGGCGTGCACGCAGAATAAGTCATGCTCCGAACTCAGTCGAGTGCTTGTTCCGGTGCTCACCACGCCATACACTACCTTGACCCTGTTGCGAGGGCGTGTGCCCCATCTGCTGCTGCTGTACGTCCGAGAAGGGGTACCACCATGTACGCACCCGTCACATGCCAGCTGTCACTTGTCACCTATCACCTGTCACCCGTCACCTGCCACCTCGCGGCCCACCTCTCACCTATCATAACCCTGGGCGCCTGACACATGCCATCTGTCACATGTCACCCGCTACCTGTCACCCACCACATGTCACCCTTCACCCGCCACCCGTGAGCGTTCTATCTTCTGACTGACTTCCGCAACTCGCTGTGCGCGGGACTGACCTCAGCCTTGCTCGGTCGCAATGACCCTCCTGCCTCTTGGCGGGCCTGACAGGGTATTGAGAACAAACTCTCGACCGACGTTGAATTTCCTCCTCCTCCTTGCTCTTGTGCCGGCGCAGGGTGACCCCCAGAAGCTGCACACCGCGGTCACCGCGTCGATGATCGAGTACGAAACTGCGCGCAAGGTGACTTAAAACTCCCTACTCGCTTGCGTGTTGAGCTCCCGCTACGCGCATTCTTTCCATATTCTGTGCACATTGCCACATCGCTACCTTCCTGCATTGCCACACCGTACCTGCCCCACTGCCACAATGCCACACTGCACACTGCCGTATTGTTACGTCACATTGCCACATTGCTGTGGCACATTCGTACACCTGTACACCTTCACATTGCTACACTACGCTCTACACTCACGTGTCAGACTACACGCAGGCCACCGAGCGCGGTGACGCATCAGTCATGGGGCGCGCCCACTTGGACACCCTCATCAACTACCGTGGGAACTACTTCTTTGGAACCATCAGGTGAGCGTACACCCCTGTAGTGTGCCAGTGACCTCCCTCTGATGTGGCAGTGACTCCCATGTAATGTGGCAGTGACCCCCTGTAATGAAGCAGTGACCCCCCAGTAATGTGACGGTGAACCCCCTATAATGTAGCAGTGACCCCCCAGTCATGTGGCAGTGAACCCCCCTGTAGTGTGGCAGTGTCCCCCCTATGATTGCTTGCGTGCGTACCGCATCCTGGTCATCATTACTGACGTCACAACATGCTTTCACAGCCCGTCATGCAAAGGATGCTACATGAAGGCTTGGTGCTGGAACGTCGCTTACCGCATGACGTGGTAGGGTGGTGCAGGCTGACTCCAGGTTGACCTCGGGTCGACCCAAGCCTTTCCATGCTGAGTTTCAGCGCTTGAAGCTAAAATATGACGAACCGCTTTCAAACTTTACTTTCAATTTCAACTTGCGCCGTTACCACGTGGCAGTCTGCGATTGTCGAGTTCAACGCCATGCTGTGCACCTTCATTTTTTATCAAGATGTGAGTATGCGTATCCCAGTTGACTGTTTGAAATTTCCCATTTGATGTACTTTTGGTGCTGACATTCGTTAACTTGCTGCCGCCACAGATCTCATTTTTCTACGCTGATTTGAAGAACGTGCTGCTCTGCCTCTCGGTCAGGCGGTGCAAGGTCAAACATCTCGAAACCCGTGTTGAAAGCGCTTGGTGTCTGTAATCAGCGCTTGAAGCTGAAATGTTGACAAACTGCTTTCAAGTTTTGCTTTCAATTCCAACTTGCGGCACTACGTGTAGGCATTCTTCTCCGCCTGCACTTTGGTCATGCAGCTTTGTGTTGTGGCCACGGCCGTGGTTTTCATCAACGAGGTGAGACAACAGGCCCCCCGGCAGTCCGCTCAACCGCATTCATGAAGCCGACTTTCCGAACTCGGATCGCGTATGGGCATTTCACTCACGAAATTCCCCCCGCCCAAGCTTATCCAACAAATCCAAATTTCTCCCTGAGCGCGGCGCGCGATCAAATCTCGTGGGTACAATGACCATACGCCAACATGAGATCCAAGCCAGGAGTTGGTTTGGAAAGCGGCTTACTTAAGCCGATTGCGCGGACTGCCTGGGGAGAGAGACACTTCCGTGTATGAGGAGGCACCAGGCTTTCGCCCTGGCCACCGTGACAGCCCCCCTACATTGGGCATTTGAGCCCCATACAACGGGGATTTGACCCCCCCTTAACGGGAATTCGACCCCCTTATGTTGGTCACCTTACCCATTGATGGCCTTATAATGGGCGCACTGGAACCCCCTATTATGAGCACCTGAGCCCCTGTAATGGACACCTGAACCCCCTATCACTAACACCACCCATTCTGCCCACAACATTTTTGTGCACCGCAGCATTCATTCATGGATCAATCGGCTATTCCCAAATGGCTCGACGTGAACAATGCCAAGGTGATGCAAGTGGTTGACTTCTTCGCCAATCCGGTGGCCAAGTTTGGCGTTTCGCCCACTCGGCATGGCGGTGCAGGTTGACCCTACCCAGGCTGATCCCAGGTTGACCCCAGTTTGACCCAAGGTTGTCCCCAGGTTGATCCACGGTTGACCCCGGGTTGACCCCGGGTTGACCCCAGTTTCTGCCCGGGTTGATCGCGCTTGGTTTCAGCGCTTGAAGCTAAATTATGATGATCCGTTTTCAAATTTCGCTTTCAATTTTAACTTGCGCCGCTACCACTCGGGAGTATTGGGAGTGGCTGGAAAAGACTCCCGCCGAGAAGCTCGAAGAGAAGAACGAATGATGTCCAGGTGCTGCTGTGGGCGCGGGAGCACCACTGCCCGTCGGGTTTCGTGTGCGCGTGCCGCTGAGGGCGGGCACCTCTATGAGATTATATACATTAATGACGACTATCAAATCACGTTCCTGCTGTATCTAAGTTACTAATAAGCAGAGCTGACTGCGCGCTGCCTTGCTCACTAAAGACCTTGCCCTTTTTCTTTTAATGTTGTTCGGAAGTCCAGGTGATCCGTCAGCCTAGTCTACTTTGAATACATACACACGCACTCACACCTTACTGCTGTTCTGAAGGAGAGAGAAGTGATCAGCGAGCTGCCTTTGAATGTCATCTTCATGCACCTGCTTTCGGCGGACCAGCGCCTCCGCGAATTCCCTGCGAGCGTGCAACAAAAAAGGGGATCGGATTAGCGTTTTGGTGCCTGGAACGTCTCCAAAATGCACCAGTCAATACATGACAATACACCAGTCAATGCGCCAGTCAGTGCACCAGTCAATACATGACTACACCATTCAATGCACCAATCAACACATATCAATGAACTTACCTTTGCACCTCCTCCACTGTGGCATCGTACTGCGCGGTCACCCCCTCTACCTTGCTTCCT
>Ga0307489_10003164_pt1 | contig 10951 bp, 12 predicted proteins | sample SB12metaG_FD_202247 | JGI IMG/M metagenome (GOLD analysis project Ga0307489, IMG submission 202247) | Sea-ice brine microbial communities from Beaufort Sea near Barrow, Alaska, United States - SB 1.2 | ecosystem: Environmental > Aquatic > Marine > Coastal | place: USA: Alaska | collected...
CTCTCTCTCTCTCTCTGAAGCTATAATATGATGAATCACTTTTCAAACTTTGCTTTGAATTTCAACTTGCGCCGCTACATCACGGGCAACAACCCGCCCGGCATGGAGGACGCGGTGGACTTCGACAAGCTGGAGTGGGAGGGCGCGCTGACGGGCGCTGCCACCGTCAAGCTCGAGCCGTTCTTCTCCGCGCTCTCCATCAAGGCGACCCTGCCGTTCAAGACTGCCGACTCCAAGTTCACCATCGATACCACCAAGGTGGCCGCCGAGGCCGCCGTGGACTTCTTTTTCCCGAACGCCACATTCCCCAAGGTCCACGCCACCGGCAGCCTGGCGCTCACGCTGCCGTGCCCCGAGGAGCAGGGCGTGCCAGCCATGACCGGCGACGTCAAGCTCGAGCTCGCGTTTGACCAGCTCTACGTGCCCGACGAGATCTCCGCGTCCTTCGAGTACTTCTGCGTGGGCGGCAACACGACCAAGATCGTCGTCACCGCGGAGATCAAGAACGCCACCTTCAAGCTGGGGGGGGACAATGACACGCAGTTGGTGGAGAAGCTTAAGCTCAAGATGGAGGCTGTGCAGCCGGACGGCCCTGGGGCGAGCAACGGCAACGGCGAGTTCGTGTTCAGCTTCTGGGGGGAGGTCAAGACGCTGGTGCACAACCACTACATCAGCCTCGACTTTTACTTCAACGGCGCGACGGGCGACATCGCGTTGGCGTTCCGTTACGAGTTCGAGAACTTCGACAAGACGCTCAAGCTGACCGCGGTGGGGAACAAGGCCGCGGGCTCCAGCTGCGCCCCGGCGGGGAACAAGCTGTGGGTGGAGATCAGCTACGACGGCGGCAAGGAGATCAAGCTCGACAAACTCCGCGGGATGGGCGTGTACTACAACTTCAGCGCGTGCGAGGCGGAGCACGAGGTGGAGGCTCGTGCCGGCCGCGCGCTCCTCGCCGAGGGCAAGGGCGACCTGGACAACGCGGCCGCCACCAACGAGACCGTGGCGGACAACGCCACGAGCACCGAGGTAGAGGTGGCGCCGCGCGGCGTCATCCCGCACAACGAGCACGTGGTGTACGAGGCGACGTTCACGCTGGCCGAGCTGGTGGTCACCAATGCTGGAATCACGGTGACGGATGTGGTGATGACGGCGGTGGCGCTGAGTGGCGCCGCGCGCGACATGTCGGAGACGGAGAAGATGCAGTGGACGTTCACGTTTTCGGGCATCTTCAAGCTCGAGTCCGCGCCCTCCTTCTCGGCGGAGGCGAACGTCTCGTTCGTGCTCATGCGCAACCCCAGCGACGGCGCCGTGGAGTGGGAGAGCGTGGACCTGTCGCTCGCGGTGGAGAACACCCTGGAGACCACGGACGGGTCCGCCCGGGTCACCATCCTCGCCGCCCTCGAGTTCAGTTACCCGCAGACACGGATCACCGCCGCGGCCTCCGTCGACGCCATGGTGTCAGGGAAGCACCTCTCCTTCGACTCCACCGCGGAGATTTACACCCCCGCCTCTACCGCGAAGGGCGAGGAGGGCCTCGTCGTCCGCGTCACGGGTCACATGGATTCGTCCATCGAGATGTCCAGCTTCGTGAGCGGCGCTTTGATGACCTTCTCAATCGAGGACCTCAGCTTCGTCCTCGAGGGTCGCCTGAGCGAGCTGTCCATCACCGCGGGCATCGACTACTCCTGGAGCGCGCTGCCGTCCTTCGAGGAGCTCGACGTGCGGGGGTGCTTCTCGGGCCTGGCGACCATCTCCAAGGGCGGCGATGACTTCTCCGCGAGCGCCAAAATCGCGGCCAAGATCGGCTTTGACAAGAAGGTCGGGTACGGCCTCCAGACCAGCATCGCGGTCAAGGTTGCTTTCGAGCTGGACATCGACAGCCCCCCGTTCAAGGTGAAGCTCATCGGCGTTGTCTCCACCCCCTGCGACGTGGAGGGCGACAGCGCGTCGGGCGCCTTCACCATGGTGGGCCGCTGCAGGTTGAAACCCAAAACCCGTACTGAAAGCAACTGGTTTCCAGCGCTTTGAAACTAAAATACAAGGCAACTGCTTTCAAGTTTTGCTTTCAATTTCAACTTGCGCCCCTATACTATGGAAAAAGGCTCCTTGTACGCCCAAGGTAGGGTGGTGCAGGTTAAAACGTGTTGAAACCAGTGTTGAAAGCGCCTGGTTTCAGCTCTTGAAGCTAGAATATGACAAACTGCTTTCAATATTTGCTTTCAATTTCAACTTGCGCCGCTACACCGCGGCGTCGCGTCTGGGACCAAGTTCTGCCATGACGACCGGGAGTTCGACTGGATCTTCGCCCTCACGGTGCGGGAGATGAGCCTGGTCGAGGGCGTCAAGATCACGGACGTGAAGCTCGGCGTGACTGTGAAGGACGGCGTGTGGCACGGCAGCGTGGAGGGCACGCTGGACCTGGCCGGGGACGACGTCATCGGCGCGGAGCTGTCCGCCGCCGCCACCACCCACGTCAACGCTTCCTTCGCGTACACCGAGGGAAAGCAGGTGGGGATGAGTGGAGTGTGAGGGGGTCAACATTGCTTGACATCCCCTGAAGACCCCCTAAACACCCCCGAAACACCCCCTATACGCCCCGTAAACACCCCCAAACACCCCCTAAACACCCGCCCCTAAACACCCCCTAAACACCGTCCCTCCAAACACCGTCCCTCTAAACACCGTCCCTCTGAACACCGTCCCTCTAAACACCGTATCTCTAAACACCGTCCCTCTAAACACCGTCCCCCTAATCACCCCCTAAACACCCCCAAAACACCCCCAAAACACCCCTTAAACATCCCTTAACCACCCCCTAACCACCCCCTAACCACCCCCTAACCACCCCCTAAACACCCCCATGAACACCGGCGCCACCACCTGCTTCGTCACCACCACCGTCGCGTACACTGAGGGCCACGAGCAAGTGAGGCTGAGTGTGAGGGGGGGTGGGCGACACCGCGACAACACTGCGACAACTGGCGACCTGTGCACTACGCCCGGGATGTCCCGAGCCGCCCATACCAATCCAGCCTCGTGTGATTGGTGGAGCGTGCAGTGCTTGGGCAGTGACGCAGTATCAACCAGCCAGTGACTCAGTAAAGTAAACGGCGGGAACCAGTGCTGGGGGCAGTGTTGGCGAGGTGCTTGGAACCAATCACGAGGCTGCGTGGATTGGGCTGGGCAGCTCGGGACATCCCGGCGCAGTGTTTCGCTTGCCAGTGTTTTCTCAGTGTTGCCCCACTCACAGCTGATCATGTATGTATTGCACGCCACATCGTTATACACGTTGTAGACCCTGGTATATTGTGTGAAGTGGCAAACCTGTGACGTGGCGAGCATGATGTATCTGGCCCTTGGAGCAGGGCAGCTTTGAGATGGGCGACGTGACCCTGGACATCGCCTTCGAGTTCACCACCGGCAGCGTCCGCGACCCCACGCTGAGCGTCAAGGGCCGCGGCAGCACCACCCTGCCCTGCACGGACCAGGTTGACGTCAGCGCGGACATCGCGCTCAACACGGACCTGCTCAAGCTCGACGGCGCGCAGGCGACTCTGACTTTCACCTGCGGGTCGGAGCCGGGCCCGGCGTTCACCGCGGAGGGGTGGACGGAGTCTCTGTATTTCGCCGCCGCGGGCATCGAGATGAAGGACATCATGATCGGCTTCAACGCGACGCGCAACGAGGACGGCGAGCTGGCCTACACGGGTTTCTTGACGGCGACCAAGCCCTTCTTTGTTGAGGAGGACGAGGAGACGACCGAGGTGACGACGGCGGACACGTCGGAGACGGAGGAGACGTATGGCGCGCCCGGGTCGGGTACCCCCGCGTTGGGCCAGGGGACGAAAACAACCTCGACGTTCAACGCCGAAGCGACAACGGAGGAGGTGTCAACGACAACGACGACGACGACGACCTGGGAGGAGAATATGGTGAAGGCACCGAGGCCGCGAACGCCCGCCGGCAACCTGGCGTGGAGCGGTACTGTGAACTTCGATGTCTCCTCGGCCACCGGTCTGAGCCTGGAGATTGCCGGCGAGGCAGGGGGGTTATTGAGAACAAGTACGATAAGTAATCGTGCGACGTTGAAAATCATCCTTCGTTCTTCTCCTCCGCGCGTCTGTATGAGCATTGAGTGAGCATTCATCCTTAAGGTACCCGGTAAGTATGCTTCGATCTCGGCCTCCGAGCGGCTGTATGAGCATTGAGCATTCACCTTGAAGGTACTACGCTGTTCTGGTGTGGGGTTCAAACGGGGATTTTGAATCTCTTGAGTTAATAGACGGTCGCCCATATACATTTACAGTGAAGCCAATGTGACGGATTGGTCAGGGTTAGGCTGATTTCCGTATGGCGCAAGGACAGGAGGGATCGTGACCATACCACGCTACGCGCCATCCCCATTTGCCTTCCCCACCAGAACTGCGTAGTACCCGGTAAGTCATGCTCCAATCTCGGTCGAGTGCTTGTTCTCAATGACCCTGTTGCGAGGTGGAGTACCGCGACGACAGCCTGTTGCTGAACGCGACGGGCGAGGTGTTCATCTACACGAAGCCCGAGCCCGGGACCAAGCTCGCGGAACTCGAGGCCTCTATTGAAGTCGAGAGCAAGGGGTTCTCGGGGCAGCCTCTCACGGCCACCGCGTCGATGGCATTGTATTACCCCGATCACAACGGAGACATGGAGTTCCACGCCCAGGCCGATATCAAGGACTGGCAGATGAACGATAACATCGCCGTGGAGGAGGCCACTATGAGCCTGTCCGGCCTCGTCAACACTGCCAACGGGGGCTTCGAGTTTGAGGCGAACGTGTCGGGCAGGATCAAGATCATCAAGGGTGAGGAACATAAGGAGGACAGCACGGTCAAGGCGGATGACTTCCTTTCGCAGATGTCGAACTTCGCCGCCACCGTCTCCTTCGACATCGAGGCGACCGTGAGCAAGACGCGGTGCGTGGAGGGGGCCACGGGGCAGCAGTGCGGGCTCACCTTGGACAGCGCTAGCATCCACGCCGAGTACTACGTCATGATCCCCGGCGACGCTGAGGACCAGCCCAAGTTTGAGGTCACCGGCACGGCGGGCCTGGTGTACCCGTGCCTGAAGGGAGACAAGGTAGGGCGGCGCAGGTGGACACGTGTTGAATAAACCAGTGTTGATTGCACATAGCGCCTGGTTTCAGCGCTCGAAGATGGAATATGATGAACCGCTTTCAAACTTTGCAGTTTTCAATTTCAACGTGCGCCTCTACAACACGGCGGCCGGCAACGCCACGATCACGATCAACGCCGGCGAGATGTCGCTGCCCAACCTGGTAGGGTGGCGCAGGTTGCCAGTATCAAAACCCGTGTTGAAAGCGCCTATGGTATGAGCGCTTGAGAGAGAGACGCGTCAGCGTGTATGAGGAGGCACCAGGCTTTCGCCCTGGCCCCCGTGGTATGAGCGCTTGAAGCTATGATATGATGAACCGCTTTCAAACTGTGCTTTCCTTTTCAACGTGCGCCGCTGCAACCTGGTGGCGGACGTCGCGTATTTCTGCGGCATCGAGGCGGGATCCGCCGAGCCCTTCTTCACCGTCGCTCTGCTCTCGACCGAGGCGATGACGATCACGCCAAAGGTCTCCATGGATCTCGTCGCGATCCGCGCCAACGGTTTCCGGACGATCGGCGGATCCCTCGGGCTAGTCGGCACCATCCAGGGCGTGATAGTGGTCGACACCACGTCGCGCACGGCGCTCGCCAGCCTCGGCGGCTCGCACTTGGTGGGACGGTGCAAGTTGCAACCAGGGGCTTACACTCTTCCACTTTTCAGCTCAACCTGAGCCGCTTTTTTCACTGACTGAATGGCTGACGCCACCCGGCGTATCCCACAGAAATTGCTCAGGTTGAGCCGAAAAGTGGACGAGTATAAGCCCCTGGTTGCAACCCGTATTGAAAGCGCCTGATTTCAGTGCTTGAAACTAAGATATGATTAACTGCTTTCAAGTTTTGCTTTCAATTTCAACTTGCGCCCTTTCCACTGGGTGGAGAACCTCGAGGCGGCTGACATCGGAGCCATGCTGACGGGGCGGGCGTCGTTCATGTTCGACACCATCAAGGTAGGGCGGTGCAGGTTGAAACGTGTTGACACCAGTGTTGAAAGCGCCTGATTGATTCAGCGCTTGAATATACGAGTAAAATGTCATCAAACGCTATCAAACTTTGCTTTCAATTTCAAGTTGCGCCACTACATCAAGGGCACGTTCTGGGGCTCCGTCCGTGTGGACTTCGAGGCGGGCTGCATCAAGGGCTTCATTGAGGCGAGCGGAGGGAACATGTGCGAGACGGAGGCGGACGGGCAGCTCAAGCTCTTCGGCGACGTCTTGCTGGCGTGCGGCGTCGTCGATGGATCCGGCGCGGTGTCCGCGGTGAAGAACTGCGGCGCCGCGTCCCGCGGCCAGGCATGGGGGTTACTGAGAACACGCAGTTGGGGGCCAGGGCCGAAGCCTGGTGCCTCCTCATGCACGCTGGCGCGTCTCTCTCTCTCTCTCTCACTCTCTCTCTCTCTCTCTCTCTCTCTCTCTCTCTCTCTCTCTCTCTCTCTCTCTCTCTCTCTCTCTCTTATCTCTCAACACGCGGCACTCAACCGACGTTGAATCTCCTCCTACTCCTGCTCCTCCGCACGGATGTATGAGCATTTACCCTGAAGGTGAGTCATGCTCCAACCTCGGTTCGAGTGCTTGTTCTCAATGACCCTCCTGCCAGGTTCTGTACGAGATGACCGTCACGGTGACCACGCTCAACATCAAGGGCGCGTCCCTGACTGGCAGCGCCAAGCTCGTCGCCGAGGTAGCCATGGACAGGATGACCGACCCCGCAGATCTCATATGGAGTTTCTCGGGAGAGATGATTTTCGCCCCCGGCGCCGCTTTCTCCGTGCAGATCCCCTCCCTCCCCAAAGATGCCAGGCTCGAAGCCAACTTCAGAGCCGTGCTGAAGCCGGGCAAGCTCCTGCCCGCGCTCGAGGAGGCGAACGTCCAGGCCAGCTTCACGTACACGTCCAAGTTCACCGCGCCCGCGGAGCCCACCGTGTCGGTAGGGATTGCTGGATAGTGCTCGCCACGTCATAGGATGGCATTTAACTCAAGAAACGAGGGTTCAGTATGCGTTTGGTGAGGTGGCGAGCATTATCCAGCAGGAACGAGGGTTCAATATGCGTTTGATGACGTGCTGGCGAGCACTATCCAGCAGTCCCTACGTGTCGGCGTTCGTGGTGCTCAGCGCGTCGTACCCCTGCGTCCGCGGCATGTCATACGACGCCACGGCGGCGGTGACGTTCAACAACATCAAGGACATCTCGAACCTCATCGACCTGAAGGAGCTCAACATGACCGCGTCGATCTTCTGCAAGCCCGCGCAACGCGACCCCGTGGTGACCATCGCCGGCGCGATTCCCGTCCTCACGATTGGGAAAATCAAAATCAACGACATCACGATCTCGATCAGCGCATTCAAAGATCTCGGAGAGAGCGCGGCCGGGATAAAAATCGGGAGCTACCGCTTCGTCGCCACGGCGGACGGCACCATGGATCGGTCGTCCTTGGAAGATATTGGTCAGCTCGGTCGAGTCTACAATGCCCCCTACAGCTCACCGCTCGGTGAAGTCTTCAACTCACCAGACGGGATGCTGGACAAGAAAGTTGGTAACTTCAACCTCAAGCCGAAGATTTCCTTCGACTCCGAGAGCAAATCGGTCAGCTTCATGTTGAACGTCGAGTACGAGACTCCCAACTTTAACGCCACGCTGTTCGTCGCCAGCACATTTGGCAAGTGCGACCCCGAGCTCGGCACCGCGATAGTCGGCACCGCGCATGCGAAAGTGGAGTACTCTGCGCAAACCCACTCCTTCCTCCTGAACTTCTCCATCGCGGGCGGCAAGCACTGCCCCGCGCACCTCACGACGATGGCCGAGAAGGGCAAGGGCGCGCCGCGCTTCTTCGACAACTACCAGCGCTTCATCATGCAGGGGCAGTCGCTCAAGACGGGGGAGGTTGTCGACGGGAAGTGGGTCAAGGGGGCGAAGGACGCGACGCCGACCATCGACCAGGAGTCCGAGACGTACGCCAAGGCCACGGGCGACCTCACCGCGTACGAGCTGATGGACATCGCGCTGGGCAACGAGGTCCACCCCTCGGTGCCGTCATGGCCCCAATACTACTTCAAGGGGACGCTGGAGGAGCCCATCGAGGTGTACCCGGGCGTGGACATCAACGCGGCCTCGGTCACCGTCGTCTCCGCCGGCCCGTACGGCGCGAAATTCACGGACATGCCATTTCTGTTTGAGATTTACGGCGACGTCGACCTCGATTTCGTCTTGCAGGGCGACAACAACGTCACCAAAGCCAAGGCGGCAAACGCCAAGAAGACCGCGGCGGATGATTTCCCGGCTCCGGCCTCCGTGAAGACGAACCTGCTCAACATAACCGCCAGCGCTGTGGTTGCGTACGTTCCCACGCAGAACGGTTCAAATGAGCGGACGAGCACCCTGGTCGCGATCCGGGCTGACTACGAGTTCCGCTCCGAGAACAACAAGACCGGCACATCGATCGACGTGTACGACGCGTTCTTTTACATGATGTTTCCCATCGAGCGCAGCTCCGACTACGCGGCGCAAGCCCAGGGTAAGCTAGACCTCAAATGGGAAAACTCGGCGGGCAACTCCACCAACCTCCACGCCGAGTTCAAGGCGAGCTTCCAGTTCGAGTCGGAACCCAACAAGAAGGGCGAGATGAAACTCGGAGACTTCGAATGCAAGGTCTCCATCGCCAGCGAATTTTCCACTCCGTACCTCGCCCTCGGCGAACTTTACATCGGAGTGGAGTACTGGTCCACGATGAACGTGACGGATGACGAGGATGAGCCGGCGGATGCGCCGTCGGATGCGCCGTCTCCTTCGCCGGGCGACGACTACGACGCGGCCGCGCCCTCTCCGGCGGATGCACCCGCCCCAAAGGTGGAGGAGGAGGCGCCGGCCCCGGCCCCCGAGGTGGAGGAGGAGGCGCATGCGCCGATGTCGGGGACGGTGGCGGGGCCCCCGTCCCCGCCCCCGGCGGGCAACTCCGGTCAGTGCGACAGCTCCCTCGGTTCCCAGACTGGGTGCCCCGTGGATTCCAAGTGCGGCACGGACACGAGCGGCAAGGTGTCCAGCCTCACCGCCAAGTACAACCCGATCCGCGGCACGGGCAGCGCCGCGACGTGCTGCGCCTTCTCCATCCTCGCGGTCAAGAAGGGCGTCCAGAAGTATGCCGACGCGTGGTGCAAGGACGACAACCCCACCGCGAACGTTCCCCCGCCCGCGCCCCCGCCGCCCTCGCCCTCTCCGCCCAAGACTCCCAGTTTCAACACGGAGTACTGCAACAACGACAGAACGACGGGGAACGACTGCGCCGTCGGCATGATCTGTGGCAAGCAGCCGCCCGCGATCAGTGACACGGATTACAAGAAGAGTGGGCACGTGTATTACTCCCCCAAGTCCGCCAGCGGCAAGTGCTGCAACAAAGCCAAGCGTACGGTGGAGAAGGGCGCTCAACTGACCACCGCCGACAGCACCGGACACACCTGGTGCAAGAACCCCTCCGCGCTCGGCGCGGCCCGCTCCCTCATGGGCGTGGAGAGCGCGGCGAAGGTTGGCGGCGGGACGGACTTCGGTGGCAAAGAGGAGAACGAAAACGGCTGGGTTCCCGAGTCTTGGTTCCAGGGCGTCATCAACGGTAGGGACAAGGTAAAAAATGCTCCCCTCCCATGCCACCCACAGACATCTGAACCCTCGATCAGTGAGTCAACTTGTATGACATGACGTGGCGAGAGCATTATGTATCTGTCCATAATGAACGGCACTGTCACAGTCCGGCACCCCTCGCTCGACGTCGAGGGGCTGAAGATCTGGGCCTCACTGGAGTGGAGCACCCGAGGCGCCGGGTACATGACGCTCAGCGCCACGCTGGAATACGAGAACGAGGTAGGGCACTGCAGGTTGAATCGTGTTGACACCAGTGTTGAAAGCCGCCTGGTGTCAGCGCGTGATCGCTATAACATGATGAACTGCTTTCAAACTTTGCTTTCAATTTCAACTTGCGCCCCTATAATGAGGACCTGGCGCTGGAGATGCACATGGTGGTGGGCATCAAGGCAGGGGAGGGGGGGTATTGAGAATGCCGCATTCGACCGACGTTGTGTTCCCACGTACCGAGTCCGCGCGTCTATATCAAGTACTGCATTCACCTGAAGGTAAGTCGTGCTCCGATCTCGGTCGAGTGGGTTCGTTCTCAATGACCCTCCTGCGAGGGGTGCCCGGTGGGCGGCAACCGCCTGGGCGGCAGCATCACCTTTGACCCCGACTTCATCAGCGCCGTGGAGACCATCTCCATCGAGGGCGTGCACCACTGCGACCAGGCAGGGGGTACTGAGAACATTCACTCGACCGATGTTGAATCGACAAGCCGAGAGAGAGAGACGCGTCAGCGTGTATGAGGAGGCACCAGGCTTTCGCCCTGGCCCCCTACCATAAATCGACGAACCGAGCCCCGCGTCTGCATGTGCATGAGCATTCACCCTTATGGTAAGTCAGCTCCGATATCGGTTCGAGTGCTTGTGCTTTATAATGACCCTCCTGCCAGGAGGAGCACATCTACACCCTCGTACTCCAGGTGGAGAATATCGACTTCACCCTGAGCAAGAGCCGGGTGAAAGCCTCGCAGGTCAACATGACCCTCGAGGCAGGGACTGCTGGATAGTGCCCGCCACGTATGACTATGAGGATGGCGTTTAACTCAAGAAACGAGGGTTTGACATGAGTTCAAGATGACGTGGCGAGAGGCGGCTTCAGCAGAACCTACCTCGAGGGGTTCAAAGACGGCCAGTCGCTCACCTGGGAGGGCACGATGGGGGGCGAGATCGAGTTCGAATACGACGGCCTC
>Ga0307489_10003165_pt1 | contig 10950 bp, 10 predicted proteins | sample SB12metaG_FD_202247 | JGI IMG/M metagenome (GOLD analysis project Ga0307489, IMG submission 202247) | Sea-ice brine microbial communities from Beaufort Sea near Barrow, Alaska, United States - SB 1.2 | ecosystem: Environmental > Aquatic > Marine > Coastal | place: USA: Alaska | collected...
GATCCGGGAGTTCGTCGGCGCGAGTTCGTACGCGGAGGCAACGATCGCGGTCGAGTTCGACGCCGTACAGTTCATGGAGTACGGGTACGCGAGCAAGTACAGCTACCGCATCGACAACATGATCATCATGAACTTCCTCGGCGAGTCGAGCACGCAGTACGACGCGATCCTGCAGAAGATCGCAAGGGGGGACGGCTTTACCGTGGAGAAGCAGGGCGCGGACGACCACTACACGCTGCGGCCTGACTTCGGGGAGAACCTGTTGTGCGACGAGGTCGGGGACACGAGCGGCATCCAGACGGACCAGCTGAAGTGCTTCTGGCGCAACGCGATCGTGAAGAACGCGGTGCAGCCCGTCGCGGAAGAGTCCATGTACTTCTACCGCAAGAACCACTCCTCCGACGAGCAAGACGCCACGGCGTGGATCCGCGACACCGTGCTCGGGGGCGGGTCTGTCTTCAGCGTGAACACCGCGACCGAATACTTCAACCGCACCTGCCCGGGCAGTAACGACCCGAACGCCGAGACACGTTCGTACGGGTGTCTGTTTGTCGACCCCGGCTACCGCTGGATCTCGCGCGTCCGCAACGGGGGGCCGACAAGCCCCTTCACGATCAGCGACAAGACGGTGGTGGTTGCGGTCGTGACGATTGTCACGGACGACGGCACCGTCTTCCGGCGCAGGCTGCTCACATCCGACCAGGACGGGACGCAGTCGTTCGACCTGCCAGGCCCGGGCCGCCCGGCGGCGGGCGGCCCGGTGGCTGCTACTGCGGCCGCGGGTTCGCGGCGGCTGCTCGCGGCCCCGGACCCGTCGCTGAACCTGAAGGACACGGGGGGGAGCAGTGCGTTTGTGCTCAACAAGTACGACGTCGACGCCCCCATGAGCCTGGCGTACCTCACCGGCCTCAAGAACCACCGCTGGCAGACCCTCGAGATCAGCGCGGTGCGTCGCAACAACGTGCCGCTCGACAGGTTCGCGGGCAACGTCAGGGCCGCGACCACCCGGCTCAAGGCGCGGATGGGCCCGCTCGTGCACGGGGTGTACTGCACGGGGTTTGCGAGCGACGCGCCGCAGGACACGGGCGGCGGCGCGGGCGATGATCCCTCCCGCAGACAGCTGCTCGAGCTGCCGCCCGCGATGAACTACACGAACGTGAACATCTCGGCGATCGTGGAGATGGGCAACAACTTCGGGGACATCTACGTGAACGAGCTGGAGTGTGCGCTCTCCGCGCTCGCCGACCAGACGGAGCTGCTAGACGGCGCGGGGGTCGAATTCCTCGTAGCATCATGCGAGCGCGGCATCATCTCCGCGCAGCTCCGCGGTGTCCTCTCCACGCGCCTCTCTACGTGCGCCGTGGACATGAGCGCGCTCGAGAAGAGCGAGTGCAACACGATACGTGGGGTGCTGGCGGTGATGCCGTTGCTGGCGCCCCCAGACACGAACCAGATGGCGGACGAAGCACCTGCGCTGCTGTTTACACTGAACCTGGAGATGGCGCTGGAGGACGCCGAGGCCGACACCGCCATAGCCGACATGCTGCGGCAGACCGTAGCAAACGCGCTCGGTGTGGGGGTAAACCGCGTGCTCGTGCTGTTCGCGGCGGCGGCAGCAGCCTCGGCCCAGCGCCGCCTGCTCACCGCGAACACGGTTGCGACGGTGTTTGTGTACAGGGACCCGCGCGCGCAGTACTCGGGCTCGATGGTCAACACCGGGGCTGCGCGGGTCGGGGCCACCGCCTGGGCGGCTGCCCGCGAAGCGCTGGAGGCGTCGTTCGACGCCATGCCGGCCCTCGGGGTCTCGGGTGGCATACGTAATGTGCGGACGAACCCGCAGCAGGGGGACCGGCCGGATCTTCCTGCTCCGCGCCTCTGGGTGGTGCCCATACATATCAAACTCGATACTCCACACGTCTCGGTGGACCAGGGCGAGGCACTCATATCGCACCTCCGGATGGTGCTGGTGGCGCAGTTTCCGCAGCTCGTGGCAGAGCGCAATGTTGCCATGCACGACATGGGCGCCGCGAGTGACTGGTCCGGGGTGGAGATGATTGTGTGGGTGCGCTTCCTTGGGCAGGGAGACGCCACGGAGGCAGCCGCTGCGTTCGACGCAGGGGTGGCGGCGCTGCGCAGCGTGCTTGTCCAGCACCTGCAATCGGAGAGCGACCGCTTATTCAGTACCATCCAGGCGTCACAGGTGAGCCTCGATGTCCGTGATGTGCGAAGCGCCCGCGCGGAGCACGTGCAGGTGCTCATGGACGATGAAGAGGAAGAGGAAGAGGAGAGCTCCTCGGGGTACGGTGTGGTTGTGGCTGGTATTTGCGCCACCGTAGCGGTCATCCTCGCATTGGGTGGGTTCTGGTGGTGGTACGACGGGAAAAAGGCTCTCGCGCCTCTGAGTGTGAGCCCGGCAAAACCGGTCGACGGTATGCATGCCTGCGTACGCCATGCTACGCATGGCGTGCGAGACAGCCATCACGACAGAAGCGGTTTCGCCATGTTCACCCGCGTGCCGGTGTTCGAGGTGTAAGCGGTGTATAGTAAAGTAACGGCAGTGGGCAGGAAAGCCAGATGCTGTTGCATGCTTCCTCGGCCATGCACCATAATAAAGCACACACAAGAGAGTGGGCCCAAACACATACAGGTGGTGCCAGCTGCAGCAGCAGCGATGTTTCCCGAGGTTTTTGCATACCCGGTGTCTAGGCAGGAGATGCAGCTGTCGTCGTTCTTCGATACCACAGGGCGCGCAAACGCCAAGGCGGCAGCACTCAAGAGCGGCGCGGCCCCGCAGCAGCAGCAGCAGCATCAGCAGCCGCTGTACGCCTTCGGCGCTGCGCCGGCGGCCGCTGCCGTGGGCAGCGGCAGCGGCGGTGCTCCGGCAGCCGCGGTGTCGTCCTCCTCGACCGACATCGAGAACGACCGCGGCCACCCAGACACGGCGGTGTCGGCGTTACCGCGCCAGGCGACAATGCTGCACACAGCCCGGCGAGTGGTCAAGCTCACCGTGACCCCCCCCGTCGCAGCGGGAACAGTGTGTGCCTGTGTGTCCCTGAACCTGCTTGTGTGTGCGGTGGTGTCAGAGGGCGTCGCGCCCGTGATGGCAACCCTGTGGGGGGGCTTCGCGCGACTCTGGTTGTTGGTCACGATGCTGCAGCTCGTGACGCACTCGGTGTTCCTCTGCACCACACTAGGGCAAGTTCTGGGCTCGCTGCACCTGGCGGCGGTGGCGTCAACGGCAGTGCTCGTGCCGTGCCCGTTGTTCGCGCAATGGCTGTGGCTGGCGCCGTCCCTCTGCGTCGTGGTCGTCGCGTACCAGGCGTACCTGTTTTGTCTGGTGTATGCGCAGTCCATCCACCAGCCGTGGATGTACGCCAGCATCGCGGGAGCGCTCGCACTTCTCCCCATGACACAACTCGCGCAGATCATCGCGGTAGACGACGACACACGCCTCTCGTGCTGTCTATGGTCTGCCATCTCCACCTGCATCATCTACGGGTTTGCCCTCGCCAACTGCCGCGGCTCTTCGCCTGTAGACGTGACGATAGGAACGAACCCCACGCGCCCACAGCACGAGTAGCAGCGCCCCCCCCCCCCAGCCCGTCGTGGGGTCTGGCGTCGCCCCCCCGGCCTCGTATATAAACCGGTGGAAACGTTCGTCCCAGATGTCGTACGGGGTGGCACTAGCCTTGCTCGTGGGCTCGTATTGTGTACACCGGCTATACATGCTCTATGGCTACGTCCACCGGGGCTGGTCTCCCTCGACGGCGGAGTCCCCGCCGCTCTCGGTCAGAACCACCGACGCCGAGGGTGCTGGTAGCTGCCTGCTGGAACCACGGCACAGCACGGTGGGGTCGGTACCGGCAGTCAGTGTCACAGTCGAGCGCGCGCAGCGCTAACGGTAACAGTAGGTGTGTGTGTGTGTGTGTGTGTGTGTGTGTGTGTGTGTGTGCACCGCCACGGAGAAGGATCGCGCGTCCCGGCGAAAGGCCCATACACTATTAAAAGACAACACCGCCGTGACGAGCACAGTCGCGGACAGGTACACCCACACACACACACTACTCCCATCATGGACGTCACAGCTGTCGTGTCCATCGTGGGGACAATCGTGTTCGTCATGGTAGTCGTTATGGCGGTCGTTCTTTGTCTCAAACCGGAATGGTGCTGCTGCGGACAGAAGGGCAATATGCGGCACAACACCCATCCATCCAATGGAAGTCAGCGCCCCGGGAATATATTTGGGAATAAGAACAATCAAGGTCACACCACCAATCCATCCAATGGAGGTAAGAACAACAAAGATAAGTCTAAACATATTCAACAAGGCACAGAATGGGTTTCTCACAACAAGCCTTCAAATGAATCGCACGATGATCTAACGCACGGTCATGTCGAGCACCCGAAGAAGAAACATGAAAGCTTTATTAAACGGGCCAGTCATACATTCGCGGAGGGAGCGCAGCATGCTTTTGATGGGGCAAAGAATGCGGTCGAAAGTATTTCGCATGGTAAAAACAGCCACCATGATGATGGAGGTCACCAGGAGCAGCAGGAGCAGCAGCAGTATCAACAGCCGCAGAATTTCCCGCATCAGCAGAACCGGCAGCCGCATTATCAGCAGCAGCCTCATGAGCAGCAGCAGCAGCCGGCGCAGCAGCAGCAGTATCAGCAGCCGCAGCAGCCGGCGCAGCAGCCGCAGTATCAGCAGCAGCCGCAACCGGCTGCGCCGGCTTTTGGTCCAGAACATTTGCCGCCATCGGAAAACCACCCCTTCTTTGGTAAAGGGCCTCGTCAACAACCACACATGGGGGCTCAGCCGCTGCAGCCGATGCAACCGCAATGCAATCCGATGTACACCGCCGATCAGCAGCTGCAGATACAGTCGGCGCACCAGGCGTTGTATGGGCTTCGAGGATGAGGGTGCGTCTGTGTGTCAACGGTGTGTTGCAGGGTGCAGGGTGTTGGCGTGTGTAAAATGTAGATGCGTTTCAGTAAAGTGTATGAATGTATATGAACAGCATGCGGCAGCCCACCCGCTCACCATGCACCACCACCAGTGCGTCGTGTACCGTTCCGTGCTGCGTTCCAGTGTACCGTTCCAGCTCATGCATTCTTCACGTGGAACCCCGCCACCAGACACCCCGTGGTGGACACCAGGTGCAGCACCAGCGCCGCCAACTGCAACGCATAGGCGAACACGAAGCAGAGAGCCTCGGGGAAGAACAGCAGGGCGATGGCCTCAAGCTCGTGCACGCGTAGCACCGGGAGCAGTATCCAGCAGAGCACCGGGAGCATGTACGCCGCCACCCCCATCACACGCCCGTAGGAGACAGCCTGGGCCGGGACAAGGTCCGGGGTCGCTGGGCGCACCGCGAAGCACAGGTGTGCGGCGGTGAGCACCGAGAGAAAGCTGGCGGTTGCTGCGTAGCGCTGCAGGAAGACAAGCGAGAGCGCCACCGTGTACGTGTGCAGGAGCAACACGTGCAGGAGCGCGTAGGCCACGGCGACGCGGCCAGCGCGCGTCGGGGCCGCGATGCCGGGGCACAGGATTGCCGCGTGCAGAGCGGCGCTCACGAAGATGGGCAGGAGGGCCGTGCCGCTGAGGGTGAGGCCGGTGGTGAGCGTCGACTCGCTGCGCAGCACGCGCTGCGCCCGGTTGAAGAAGAGGAACAGGATGCACTGCATGACCTTGAGGGAGACGGGGCTGGCGCGCGTGTACGCCATCGGCGACTGCACCGGTGTTCCGGCCAGCGAGGGCATGTGCGCGTGCATGGGGCGGGTCGTGCGTGCGTGTGTGTGTGTAAGTGCGTGTGTGTGTGTGTGTGCGCACACCGCGCGAGCGCGGACGCTTTTCTATGCACGAGGCATATGGAAGGCATTCTTGAGGCACTGCCACAGCGTGGGGACGCGGCAGAGCCGCGTCGCCGTGAGCGCGCTGGGGTACGTGCGCTCGAAATCCGCTGAAAATGCCTCGTGCACCTCCCGCCGCGCGCGCGCGTCTATCACGCTCGTGTCGTACGCGTACCCGCTGTACTGCTGCATCTCGTATTCGTAGTCGCACGTGGCGGCCTGGGGGCGGGTGGAGGTGGTGGTGGTGGTGGTGGTGGTGGTGCGCTGGATGTCCAAGGCCTTGAAGACGCCGCAGAGTAGTAGGCCGGCCCGGTCTCTTGCGGGGGTCTCGGAGGGTGCAGGGAGCATGATGCTGGGCTGTGTGGTCCAGGGCACGCGCGCGACCCCCTCTTCCACACCCAAGAAGCAGCCGGTGGACTGCGATGATGCAGGGCGCTGCGCACATGCAAACGAAATATGTTGCGCAGCGGAAATCGTATATATACCCTGATGAACGCGGTGGCGGCACCGCCGCCGGCAACAACGCAGCGTACGGAAGCATGATGGCGCTACGGGCGGGCCTCGGCATACTGCCGCCAAAGCCTGTGTCGGTCGCCGATGCCCAGAACAGCAATGACAACGGCCACCTGCAGCAGCCGCCACACCACGGGCACCAGCAGACAACAGACCACCACGGGCAGCCGCAGCAGCAGCAGCAGCAGCAGCAGCAGCAGCACCAGCAGCACCCGCAGCACCAGCACCAGCACCAGCACCAGCAGCACCAGCAGCACCAGCAACCGGAACAGGAGCAGCCGTTGGGGCGCAGCAGCAACAACGACGTATTCGACTTCCGTATGGACCCCGGCGGCAGCGTTGGTGCGGGCGACAGGGGCAACCACCCCGTCGACGCGAGCACGCTCTCCGTGCGCTCAGCGTCGGAGCTCGATGCCGGCCACGACCATCTGACGCTGGCGAGCGCGCGGTTTGCGCAGCAGATCGGCAGCGAGGCCATCCACGAGCACAACCAGTTTATGGACAACGGGTTCAGCTCCACCGCAGAGATGACCTCGCTCTTCATGCAGTCGAAGAAGTTCGTGAAGGAGCGGGACTATGAGTCGACGATCATGGCGTACCTCACGTTCGCGCAAGCCGCGAACCTCAAGGCGCGCGACGTGGGGACCAACTTCAAGCGCAGCCTCCTGTCGAGCATGAAGCTGACGAGCACCGCGGGCGTGTGCGCGGCCCTGGAGTACACGCCGCCGCACGGCGACCTCGCAAAGATGGAGGAGCGCAAGGCAAACGTGTACGGGGACTACACGGAGTGGGAGAAGATCCTGCAGGTGCTCTCGTTCGACGAGGAGGCTGTGCGGGACTACCTCCTGAGCGCGGACAGCGAGTTCGGCGCGGCGGTCCCCACGATCAAGTTTGTGCTCGCGACGCTGGAGACGGTGGGCGCGGACACCATGAGCATGTCGGACAAGCTGAAGGTGTATCTCCTGACCAACATCAAGGCTGTGAGCGGCCTCGTCGCGGCCACGGCGTTCTTTGCCGACGTGATGCCGGTGTCGTTCCCGGCGCAGGAGAGGGCCTTTGTGTTCACCTCCGAGATGGCCGACGCGCGCTTCACACAGGCACAGTTCATGCAGGACATCGCGTGGCTGCTGGGAGCGGTGGTGGTCTGCCCGTCGTTTGAGGCGCAGTGCGGCTTCTTCATGGACACGCGCGAGAGCATGCTGCAGTGGTCGCAGCAGGAGGTGGCGAAGCTCAACGTGGGGCGTGTGCGCCTGCGGTACCGCGCGGGCGTCAACGCGACCGGCGCCGCGCCTGCGTCAATGCAGGACGCGACGTGGGGTGGTGGCAACGGCGGCGGCAATGGAGGCAATGGCGGCGGCGGCGGCAATGGCGGCGACGGTCATGGCGGCCACCCCGATGCACCGCCCCAAGCCGTGCCCGCCACGTACACGGCTGGCGCGACGTCGCAGCTCTCGCAGCTGCACGAGGACAGCTTGCAGGGCTGGACGCTGCGCGCACGAGTGCCCCCGGCCATCTCACACAAGAGCAAACTGATGGGCTACGTCGCCATGTCACAGACGGCGTTTGCGGACCCCGCCACGGCGCTGAAGTCGCACTTCGCCCACAACGAGGACGTCTGCAACAACATGCTGGCGCAGCGGGTGTTCAAGCCGCACGCCGCCAGCATCATCGAGTTCCTGCGCCTGCTGGCCGTGCACGTCACGCCGTTCACCGAGCTGTCGGCGTTCCGCGACGAGTGCTTTGCCAACTTCTCGTACACGGACTCGAAGGACCTCTCGTGGCTCAAGTATCTGCAGCTGTACGTTTCGATCTACCAGCAGGACGACATCTGGCCCGTGGTGTGGAAGGCCTTCTGCCCCGTGATGAGCCACCAGGTCCTGATCGCGGTCGGCACGTTCCGCAAGAAGTACCCCTACGCGCTGGAGAGTGTCGTGGACATCTGCATGCGCATCGAGGAGGCCTCCGTGAGACCCGCGCGATCCGCGTAGTCGCAGCAAAGCCAGCGTCCGGGTATAAACGCGCGCGCGCAGCGCGGGGCCGTCATCAGCGCAGCAGGCGCGTTTGTGTGCGTGCGGGGGAGGGAGAAGGCAGGCCCAAAAGCAGCATGGCTCGGGGGCAAAACCGCAGGGCAGTGTCGCAGCCGCACCCCCCCGCCCTGACGCAGGCGGTGGGGGACGCTGCGTTCCGCACGCTCTTTGGGCTCGAGTGCGCAGCGGCGCGGCAGTCTACTGTGCTGCGGCAGGTGCCCACGGACATCCGCGACCAGCTCATCACCGACATCGCGCACAGGCTAGAGCACGGCGCGTGGCCGTGCGACATGCAGACGGTGCAGTGCGCCTACGAGAGCGAGGGCGCCGACTGTGATGAGCATGCGGGCTTCTACCACGTCTCGCTGCTGGACACCACCGCGCTGCGCAGTATGCCACCCGAGGTGCTCACGGCGCTGCACGCGGCGCTCTTCTGCAGCCGCGTCGACCTCATCGACTACAACCGCCCGCTCCGGAGCGTGCTGCGCTCAGCGCACTCTACTGCCAAGTGACTCGGTACGACTCGTTCACAGTTGCATCCACGCATTCACTCACACACACACACACACACACAAACCCACCCACCCACCCACACACTCACACACATAAACACATGCACTCACATACGCTCACGGGGGGGGCACGTCGTCGCTGACCTCCATCACATACAGCGCTGCCCGGTCGAACTTATCCTGCTCGTGTGGCCTGTCGATGTCGAACGAGAAATTGGTGCAGTACGGGGCGTTGATCAGCTGCTTCACCAGCTGCGAGATCCGCGCGTCGACCATGTCGCACACGTCCTTCTTCTTCACCTGCTCGTCTAGCTCGTGGGTCAACAGATCGTGCTTGAGCTGCACAAGCATGGAGCACAGGTTTGACATCCACCGCCCTCCCCTGGTATTTGGTTGCGCGCGTTGCGTAGCCGACGCGTTCTTCGCGCACACGGGGACCCGTGCCGCCGGTGGTTCCCGTGCAGGATCGCCGTCGTTTTCTTCAACTAGCCATCTCATGCTCACGGCGCCCTTTCAGGGCCGCGAGCTTCCTGGCGGGGGGGGGAGTCGGCGGCCGCACCCACCGCAGGCGGTGGGTTGATGATGACGCCGGCCGCAAGCTGGTGCTGGACCTCGTACCCCTGCCGCATGTACGCCTCCAGCACCCGCCCGAGCGCCGCCGAGCGCGCCATGCAGAGCGGCGTGTTCCCGTCGAGGTTGCGCTCCACCGTCTGCAGCAACGCCCCTGCCCGGACCAGGAGCCGCACGATCTTCTCGGCCCGTGCGGCATCCGGGCCGAGCACCGCGCAATGCAGAGGTGAGTTACCCGCGCGGTCCCGCACAAACACGTCGGCCCACCCGCGGACGAGCCACACGACGCACTCGACGTGGCCGTTGCCCGCGGCCCAGTGCAACGGTGTCTGGCCGCACACCGTGTCTCTCAGGGACAGCTCTACGCCAGAGTCGATCAAGCGCTTGACCACGCCCGCGTGGCCAAAGAACGCCGCCTCGTGCAGGGGGGTTGACGCGTCGGAGAACGTCATGCCGCACACGTTGGCGCCGTTCTCCACCAGCACGCGTGCTACGTCGTCAGCGCCGGTGCGCGCTGCGAGGTGCAGAGCACTCGTCCCGTACCGGTCCGTGGCATTCACGTCCGCGCCGTGGTCGAGCAGGAGCTGGGCGGACAACGCGGCCCCGTAGAACGACGCATAGTGCAGCGCGCTCCACCCTGCAAGCTCGTCGACGTCCGTGGTGTCCGCGCCGTGCAGCAGCAGCCCGCGTACCGCCCCATGATGGCCCGCTTTGCATGCGCGGTGGAGCAGTGGTGTCATCGCCCGCTGTGTTGTTGTGCGGCCGCCGCGAGTAGGGGGGGTATCGGGTACCGGCCGCATGTGGCGCCGCGGGCCGTAGGAACGATCTGTCTTTAATACACCCAAGCAGCAATGCTCTCTGCGCGTTTGCTGCTGCTGCCATGCGTGATATTGAGCGTTGATTTCGCTACAGTTTCATGAGTAGGGTCTATATATATAAGTATTGTGTGGCGGTTTGGGTCGTCGAGATGGGAGATTACCGATTTAGTTCGTTTCCTCATGCTGTGATACGTCATGACATAACGCTCGTGAAGCAACTCCTGAGAGAAGGAAACGAGAACATAGAGGAGGTAGAAGGGGGCATGGGCCATCAGTTCAGGGCGAAGACAGCTCTTGGCTTTGCCGCATACCAGGGTGATATCCCAATGATGGAGCTTTTGCTTCGAAACCACGCTGATCCAAACGGTGTTGGTACGGGTCCGCACAAGCGCGACCCGTGGGGGAGTGAAGCCCGATATTACGTTGCAACCCCATTGTTTGCAGCTGTGCAAGCTCGCAGCATGGAAGCCATCCGACTACTGTTCAAACACGGGGCTGACGCTAACCAAGCGGAGTCCCGGAATGCCGACTTAAATTATGGCGGAGGCGACTCAGCTATGAAATATGCGGCGCAACATGGTCTGTTAGGTATCGCTAAGCTGTTGAAGGCCAATGGGGCTTCGCTGGGTGCATTATATCCATATAGCAAACATGCTA
>Ga0307489_10003166_pt1 | contig 10949 bp, 20 predicted proteins | sample SB12metaG_FD_202247 | JGI IMG/M metagenome (GOLD analysis project Ga0307489, IMG submission 202247) | Sea-ice brine microbial communities from Beaufort Sea near Barrow, Alaska, United States - SB 1.2 | ecosystem: Environmental > Aquatic > Marine > Coastal | place: USA: Alaska | collected...
CCGGAGGAGGAGGAAGAGGAGGAAGAGGAGGAGGAGGAGGAGGAGGAGGAGGAGGAGGGGAAGGAGGAGGAGAAGGAGGAGGAGGAGGAGGAGGAGGAGGAGGAGGAGGAGGAGGAGGAGGTTCAAATGTCGATTGAGTGAAATGTTCTCAATCAATCCCATGCCTCGGGCGGCGCACCCATCTCGCGCTCCAGCAGCGCGGCGGCATGCTTGCGGCTCGCGGGCGGCAGATTATCCTGCAGGTGTGGCCTGTCAGGTATTGCTTGCCACGTTAAAGGACACCATTTAAATCAGGAAACCAGAGATTGTACTGCATATCGATGATGCTTTGGGAAATATCGGTCAGGCCTTACCTGAAGGTTCGCCAGCTCCTTACATACTATGGGCGGCAACAAGTCTGCCCTGGTGCTCAGCACCTGTCCGAGTATTAGGGCCTGGCAGATACTGCTCGCCACGTCATTGGTTTCCTGTTAGCTAGAGAAACAAGGGTTCGTAATCCATTGGATGGCGTGGCGATCGACACTTCACAGGATGCCATTCAAGTCAAGAGACGATGGTACAACATCCGGTTGATGACGAGGCAAGCGAAACCTGGCAGGTCCTGCCAAGTTTAACGTACGCGGGGCCCAGCGTGGTGAGCGCATCCCTGAACAGCACCGCGCGATCCTCGATTTTGCCGTACGAGTAGTAGGGGACACCACACACAGTGCACCGGGACATATTTAATAGATACGGTGTGCCTATGTCCACGTGAAGGCTTTCATGAATATGCTACTTGAATGTGGAGCTCTGAGGGAGGTCCCACAGCCAACAAGAGTCACACCATACACACTGCACGGGGTCATATTTGATAGATGCGGTGTACCGTCTCCACGTGAAGGCCATATTAATGTGCTTTACTGATGATACCAGGCCTCGGTGCGGGGAAACGCACTGGTGCTCTACTGGCCTGCCTTGAAAAACACGCGTACTCCGACGTCGCCAAGGTAGATGGTTATCTGCAGCGCGCGCGCGAGCACCCGGCCCGGGCGCCAAGGGCTTACACTCGTTCCCGTTTCCGCTCAACTTGAGCGGTGTCTGACACACAGAGGCACCCTACACACCCTAAACACCCCCTGACCCCCTTGAAACGGGCTACACAACTCCTACACGCTCCCCCTATCCCATACAAAGCGCTCAAGTTGAGCTGAAAAGTGGACGAGTGTAAGCCCCTGCCGGGCGCCACGCGAAGTACTCAGCGAACGCGACGGGATCGTAAACGGACTCCGCGCCGACTCGCTCCCATGGGGGCGTGGCGCCGAAGCCGTATCGCCCCCCGATACCCAGCCCGAAGCCGGTTCCAGGGTTGAACGCGGGATGTACACGGTTGTGGGTGGTGGTGCCGGCGTAATGCTCGCGTGTCAGCCGCAGGCGCGCGTTGAGCGTGGCCATGTGCCAGGGGCTTTTACACTCGTCCACTTTTCGGCTCAACTTAAGCGCTTCGTGTGGGATAGGTGGTGCGGCTAGGGGTTGTGTAGGGGTCGTTTGGAAGGTGTGAGGGAGCATTAGGGGGTGGGTAGGGTGAGTCTTTGCGTCATAATGGCTAAAGTTGAGCTGAGAAGTGGACGAGTGTAAGCCCCTGCCATGTGCTCCGCATCCTCCCACCCTCCGCGCGAGCCAACTGTGCTGCCAGCTGTGTTGCCTCCATCTTTGGCGCCTCCTGCCGCCCACCCGCCGACCCCGCCGTCCCGACCGGCACCACGCGTCACCGCGCGTGTCGCCGCCGGCGGCCTCCACGCCGCCGCCGCCGCCGAGAGGGCGACTCGACGCCGCATGCCGCCCACCCCGACTCTCGCCGACGTGGCGACGCGCCTGTCACAAATGCGTGCCGATATTTCCACGTCGGTTAGGCACCCGCCGGCCACACCACATGGTTTGTCCGACCGCCGAATGCCACGTCAGCACGGGGATTGTCCAATCACGCAACAACACGCGAATAACTTTGTCAAATCCCCTGCGGGCTGCGGCCTCCTCCCTCCCGAAGCCGCGCACTTCGGCCGCCGCGCGACGACGCCTTAGGCCACCGACTCGACCGGCGCACGACGACCACCTCGCTACCCTGTACCTCGAACTCTCTCGGCCAGAACCGCAAAGTCACTACCATAATCAATCAAGAATGGCTTCTCTTTCAACACCAACTGCAATGTTGCGAGTAACAACAGCCGTGAAGCGCACGCCGACGCCGACGGCCGCTCGTAGCGCCCTACCAGCGACAAGGACCGCCGCCGTCGCCGCAGCCGCTGCCAAGGCACCTGCCCCAATATATAGACGCGCTGGCGCCCGTCGTGGCGCCGCGGCTGTGCGCCGCGCCACCGAGGACGACACGGAGGAGGACGACCCGGCGGACCCTGGCGGATTCTTCGGCAAGGGCGACGACTTCGACGGCAGGGCTGGGTGCACGGGCACACCGGTACACTATGAGCACACCGTCATGGAACAAGTGGTCATTATGGGGAGGAGAATGCGGCGAGAACGTTCATGTACACTGGTACACTTCGCGCAAATATTCTTACACCACGAGCAAACTGTCAAACACTATGAGCAACCAGTCTGGGAGCGAATGTAAGGCCCTGGCGATGGGCAACACTGGCCCGTTCCTGCGCCCCGAGGGCTCACCCTTCTTCGCGGCGTACACGGACCCCACGGTGTGGCGGCTGATGCAGCAGGTGCTGCGCGCGGGGGACGTGGTAGGGCCTGACAGATGTTGCTCGCCACGTCATAAGATTCCACTGCACTCACTATACGAGGGTCTGCAATGTGGAGGATGATGTAGCAGGCAATATATGTCAGGGCCTGACAGATGTTGCTCTCCACGTCATGTGATTCCATTTAACTCAAGGTACGAGGGTCTGCAATGTGGAGGATGATGAGGGGCCTCACGGATGATGCTCGCCACGTCATTCGATTCCATTTTACTCAATATACGAGGGTCTACAACGTGGAGGATGACGTGGCAGGTATTACCTGTCAGGCCTCACATATGACGCTCGCCACGTCCTGTGATTCCAAATAACTTACGTTAGGAAAGTCTATTATGTAAAGGGTGACGTGGCAGGCATCGACTGTCGGGCCCTGGGAGGTGGAGCAAGTGCTGCCGGACAGGGCGCTGGCGATGGTGGCGGATGGCTGGACGCTGGCGGGGTCCGGTACCAGCTGACGGTTTGCTCACAGTGGAACTGTACCCATTTGCCACCTCGTCTCCCCCCTCCGTATATGACCCTGTATTGCTTGTACCATCTACGTTGGTGTGACACTGATTGTTTGCGCATATCGGACCTCATTATCTATCCCTCCTTGCCCTCCTCTCGCTACGTTCTTGACTGTTCCCTCGTCGTGACCTGGGCCCTACTCAACGGTGGACGTGAGGCCATACCCGGACTACTGCGACAAGCACGCGTGGGGCGCCGTCAACGCACAGCTGTATGCGCCTATGCAGGCAGGGAGCAATGCATACGGGTACACTAGTACACCACGAGCAAGCAGTCAGGCTGAGCTGAACAGCGAACGAGTGGCCAGGCCAGTGATGAGGATGCGGCTAGTGTATAATGATGGACTGGTACACAATGAGCACACAGGTTGAACGAACAGGTTCTGAGCTGAGCTGAGGATGAGTGCCTAGTACCCTGCGCTCAGGCGGACAGCCTGGCGAAGAGGATGAAGGAGATGGCCACGCTGGCCATGTTCCCCGAGCGCCTCGGCAACAAGTACACCACCGTGGAGTGCAACGAGTACTTCCTGGACGAAATGCAAGATGAGGTGGGGTGCGTAATTGTGCTTGTATCCAACAGGGATGAAGAGGAATGAAGGTAGTACGAGTAGTACGAGTAGTACCTCTTGCATCAAATCAGCGAGTAGTACCTCTTGCTATCAAGACGCGCAGAACACGATTCCAACCTGCAGCACTGAGTAGAAAATAACGAATCCACTGTACCTTATGACATCAAGCATGGTAATTTAAATGGCTGATACCCTAATTACAGGTGGGGTGGGGCGAGAAGGTGATCCTGTACTGCCAGCAGGGCGGGGTGATCGGGGAGGAGGCGGAGGACTACGTGGATGGGATGCAGTCGGCGTCACTGATCGCGGCGCATGAGCTGGCAGCGCGCGGGTGGGGCTTTACACTCGTCCACTTTTAAGTTCAACGTAAGCACTTTTTGTGGGATACGCTGGGAGCCATCAGTCTGGCAGTGACGGAAACGGCTCAGGTTGAGCTGAGAAGTGGACGGCTGTAAGCCCCTGCGCGCGGGTGGGGGTCCGACTGCATCAAGCATATGGCGGGCGGCTTCCTCATGTGGGACGAGTACTTGGCAGGCGGGTTATTGACAACAAGCACTCGACTGACGTTGCATCAACGTTCCACGTCCGCAATTCCGTATGATCATTCACCCCGAAGGTAAGTCGTCCATTTTTTTCGGTGTGAAGGCGAACCAGGCCCGCAAGTCTGTGTGAGCATTCACCCTGAAGGTAAGTCGTCTCTTATTTTGGTGTGAAGGCTTGTTCTCGATGACCCTGCTACCTGAAGATGGATTGCGGGGAGGTGGAGGTGGAGGAGGAGGCGGCGTGAGCCTGTTTGCCAGAATAACTGATAGCACCCAGTATACTCCCAGGCATCAGTTTATCGGTCGATCACGCCACGGGTTAGACCTCACATCGTGTGACGACACTCATTGTACATACTTCGCTATTGAGACCATATTAATCGAAAATGCTAGAGCTCTATTAAATAATCGGACCAATAAATCGGTAAAGAATTTGGCGAGCCCGGGAAGCGGGCACGCCATTGTTTCGCCAAGCACAGCCCACGTCTCTGAGTGAGCTGCTATATACGTTCACGTGTGACTGTTGACCCCCATTTGACCGGCACAGACATGGTCCCCCTCAGGGGCTTACACTCGTCCACTTTTCAGCTCCACCTGAGCCGATTGTGCCGCAATATACACCCTAGGCGCCACTTAATACCCCATAACAACCCCTGGCGCCCCCTAAACACCCCCTAAAAAACCCAAGAATGTAGCCCTTATCCCACAGAAAGAGCTTACGTTGCGCTGAAAGGTGAACGAGTGTAAGCCCCTGGCCCCTCGTCCCACGTCTCTTCAAGTGAGGTGCTAGTTACTTGTCTCTGTCAGCCACGGCCATCCACTCCTTGATGTAGCAGCGCAAGTTGAAATTGTAACCTGCACTTGAAAGCGGTTCAATGTACATCAGCTTCAAGCGCTGAAGCCAAGCACAATCAAAGTCATCAAACCAGGGTCAATCTGCACCGTCCTACCTTGATGCTCTCGTATATGAAGAAGTTAATGGCGGCCCCGGGTGCAATGGTCACTCACAACAAGCATTCGACCGTAATCGGAGCAAGATTGACCTGCAAGGTGGTTGCTCATTCCGATGTGCGACGGTGGGGACAGATGAGCAGATTCGCCGTCGGTCGAGTGCTCGTTCACAATAAATATCCCCTGCCCCGATAAATATCCCCACGTCCCACGTCCATATCCTGAGCTGCTAGCTATTTGTCTTTGTCAGCCACCCACTCCTTGATGCTCTCGTACACAAAGAAGCTGATTGCGGACCCGGGTGCAATTGTCATTGATGACAAGCACTCGGCATATCTCGAAGCATGACTTACCCACATGGTGAATGCTCATACAGACGAGCGGATGAGGAGGAGGAGGAGAAAGAGGAGGAGGTTCAGCATCGGTCGAGTGCTGGTTCCCAATGAAGCCCCTACCTGGCGCAATGGCCATCACGCGCGGCAAGAACCCCGTCATCAGCGCCCCCACCCCCTCCTTCGCCACCACGCTGCGCATCACCCCAAATACCCCCGTGGCCCCAGGCAGTCCCCCCCCAACCCTTGCCGTCGCCCCCGACCCCGCGAACCGCAACGTCTGCAGCCGCGTCTTCGCCATATCGATGGGGTTGGTGGCGACTGTAGCCACTGCCGCCGCCGCAGTGGCCGCGCTGTAAGGCCGCAAGTTGACATTGGAAGCGACATTTCAAAAACGATTTAACGCATTTTAAGTTCAAGCGCCTTGGGGCTAGATGAACGTTGGTAAGGGGATTATGAATACCGAAGCCAGTTGCTTTCAACACGAGTGTCAACTTGCAGCACCCCACCATGCCGCTGCTGACCGTCGGGGGAAGATTGTCCTTGTCATCACCGTACCATGCCGCTGCGATTGAATCGCGTCCATGCTCGTACGTCACAAAGTAGATAATGTTCCACGGCCACCACGTGAAGTTCGACGCCCAATACCCCCGGAACAGCCCCTGCACGCCCTCCTTGGCATAGAGCCCAACAGATGTTTCTCGCTACGTTATGATTTGCAACCTGGCTCAGTAACGAGGCAAGCTGCGTTGGATAGCGTGGCAGGCACCGTCCAGCAGGCCCGAGTTGCCACGTCATCCAAAACATTTTACATCTGCGTTGAGTAAGATTGCGAACCGAGACGTGGCGAGCAACAAAATCTGTGGGGGCAAGCGCTGACCTTGGCGATGATGGTCTGGTACGCGTTAAGGAAGTGCTTGTACTGCCCGGCGCCCGACGCACCCAGCACCTGCTGCGCCTGCAGCCGCTCCTTTACGAAGAGCCTGGCAGATAATGCTCTCCACGTCGTGCAACGCATTTTGAACCCCCGTACCTGTTCCGCGGCGAGCAACATCTGCCCGGCCCATTGCCCTTCGAGTCATCCAAAACAAAATGAACCCTCATTTCTTGGGTCTTTCGCTCAAAATGTATCTGACCACATTCGCCTCCGCTTCCTCCTCTTCCTCCTCCTCCTCTACCTCCTCCTCCTCCTCCTCCTCTGTCTCTTGCTCCACTTTCCATGACGTGGCGATCAATGTATGCCAGTCCCTACCTTGACCACGTCCAGCGGCGTATACACAATCCCCGCAAATGCCTGCGCCACCATGCCGCTCACAACATACGTTGCCGTTGGGCCCATCAGGCAGGGCCATCCCTAAGTGGCATTGTCCAGCTTAGCCGAGGGTCCATTTAAGCTGAGTGTTCCTGATACCACTGGAGCATATAACATGGTATATTTTTCAGCTGGCACTTGAGCCGTTTGGCCCTGGATCCACTGGATGTGTCCCATTCCATTCACAAGAGGCACGTGACTTGTGCCGAATATGTGCGCAGGCAAGGGCCCTGCCAGCACGCTGGCGGGCACCAGGATTTTGGCGCTCTCGTAGCCGCCGAAGTAGGCGGCGCTGGCGAAGGGCACGCCGGTCAGCAGGGCCTCCCCTTGCCAATACGTCGCGTGTTGGTGAAGTCCCAGTGTGTCAAGTGCCCACGTGGTGGTGGGAGTGGTATTGCCTCCACGAGCGAACTCAAAGGAAGCATTGCGGCAGCCCTGCCGGAGAATACTGCGCCGAACCCGCGGTAAAACCCGAAGGCGCCCTCGCGCGCCAGTATCTTACGAGCGCCGTCGAGCACGCCAGTGTAGGCGGCCGCGTTGGCGCTCCCCCGCACCGCACCCTGCACCTGCATCTGCGTCTTGATGGTGTCGAAGGGGTGCGTGGCGAAGCGGCTGGTGACGCCGCTCACGCCGCCGGCTAGCATCAGCGCGGGGATGGACATCGGCGGCGGCGGAGCTGGCGGCGGTGGCGGCGAAGGATACGGCGACGTCGACGGCGGCGACGCTGGCGGAGGCACGGGGACCGCTGTCTGTGTCGCGGCCGCCATGGCGAGAGACGGCGAAAGGGAGGTGAAAAAAAAACGGGGTGTTGCGTCAATTGAGAACACTAGACTGGCGCGTTGTGAAGCGGCCGGGGAGCGGATGACGGATAGACGCAGGTGTTGTGCGTTAAATGTGACGGGCGCTGTGTCTGCCGCGCGTGCCAGCGGTTGTAAGCACACGGCGCACCGGCGGGTACGCAGGAGTGGTTTGTGCCCCACAAGAATAAACACGTGGCACTTCATGACGGCACGTGCCGAGGACGTTGTTCGTTTTTTGGGGGGAAAATGCAAAATGGCCATCTGACATCTGTCGACGCCGCGCTGGTTAGAACGCGGCGGCCCACGCCGCGCGGAATGGAAGCGCTGCCCTCTGCGTCGCTGCTCGTCGCGAAGCGACAACCTCCTGTTGGGAGAAGACCTCTCTTCGGTCCGGGCTGAGCCGTATCCTAAAAACTACATTCCTATTTCAAACTTTCCAAGAGGTACATCTCAGCGTCATTGTGTCGCACACGCACGATTATGCTACATGAGTCGCCTCTGCACCTCATTGCAGCGCTGCTGCCCCGTCGGTACGTTGTCGGCAGTGACGTCAGTGACGTTGAGCCCGCGCGCCGCGCCCTCCTGCAGTGCCTACAAACAGGTACTCCGTTGAATTATACTGGTGTGCTACTTTATCGCTGCCGTTGCCGCCGCTGCCGATGATGCCGCTCTCACCGCTTCCTCTGCTGCCGCAGCTCATGCCTCCTCCACCGCCACCGCCGCTGCAGTCGCTGTTGATGACGACGCTTCTACCGCTTACATCTTCGCCTTTGACACCCCCAAAACTGCCGCTGCGAGCCGCTTCCGCAGCTCGTTGAAGCGCATCTGCTCCGTTGCGAAGTTCTGTTCAGTCACATCCGCAACGTCCAACCCGCGCTCTGCGCACTCTTGCAGCGCCTCGTTGTAGCGGCGCCAGTTGATGTTGAAAGCGAACATTCGCAATCAGTGTATAATATGACTAAGTGCTGCAAACCACTTAGCCACTTAGCCACTTTGACTGCCGAGCCGTCCAGATGAATAGTTCTGATGGGTCGAGTGTGATTTTAAGCGTTTGAATATAGGCGCTTTCAACACGGGTTCTGATAGGGTTCAACCTGCACCGCCCTACCTCGTGCGTCTTGACGCGGATGCTCAGTTTGCCGACCATGCCGGTGTCACTGGGAATCTGGTCCCCTTTCTTTGCCAGCTTCCAGGGCCTTGGGCGTACGATTGCGTAATCATAACATGGATTTGTGTTTCCTCAGCTTGACAGTGAGCCGTCGGTTCCTGGCAGCTTGGAAGGCTCCAGAGCTATCCTCTCTTTTGATATGTACTCGTACCTCAAAGTTGCTCAGATTGACCCGAAGCTGAGTAGAACAGAAATATTAATTAGGAAACCATGTACACGTACACATCACACCAGCACACGAGCACGGGTACTTGATTTCGGCTCGTCTGAACGCCGTCGGTACCCGAGAGCCAGACAGCACTTGAGTTATCCTATTCTGTACCTCAACGATGCTCAAGTTGAGCTGGGAATGTTTTTTTATGTAAGGACCCTGCCGGCTTCCAGTCGCCGATGAGGTACCTGATGAAGGGGGTGATGGGACAGTGGTAAGCCAAGGTGACATGAGACGCGTGAGTTGATATCAAGTGGGGTGATGAGAGGTGGGGTGAGGTACGATGAAGATGAGGTGATGGGCGAGGTGCGGTGAGGTGTGTCGAGGCGAGGCACGGCGGGGCGAGTGGGCGAGAGGCGAGGGAGCGAAGGGGCGAGAAGGAGGGAAATCGCACCACGCGTCTTGGAAGTCGACGTTCTGATCTTCCGTGTGGTACAAGTCGGAGGTGTCAATATCATACTCCGCGGCCTTGGCGAGGTACTTGTCGATGTTGCGGCCGATGCCCAGCGGGAGGGTCATTGAGAACAACAAGCACTCGAGACCGAGATGCGAGCATGACCTATCGGGTGCCTTCAGGGGAATGCTCAAAATGTCGCGCTCGCTGCGAAGGAGGAGGAGGCTCAAAGGCGAGCTCAGTGTGTTCTCGCATTAACCCCCCTGCCCATCTTGGCGAGGCCGATGAGCGCGACGCGCGCGCCCAGGACGATGGGAAGCGCCAGCGCGCCCTGCGTCAGCGTGATATCGGGGAAGGGGAGGCCGGCTACGGCCCGCGGCGATGCGTTGGCACGGGTGCGGCGGGGGCGGCGCGCGGCGTGGGTGGAGGGCGCGAGGGGGGCAGAGGCGTCGCCCCGCAGCTGCTGCCGCGGGAGGGTGGGCCGCCGCCCGACCTCGGGGGCGACGCCAAGCAGTACCGCGGCCATCTTGTGTGCTCCGAGAGTTCGAGCAAGAGATAAGGTGGTTTCGTCGTTTGACTGAGTCGGCACCCTCCAACCAGAAAAACCATAAAATCGTATTTTGTGTGGCGCTGACACTGGACTCTCGCGCCACTGATGTGCGGCAGGCGACACGAAACACCCCCGCCAGTTCTCACCCCAATGTCCGATGCGCCGCAGTCCGCGTTCGATTCACACGCCGCGGCATCGCCGTCGGGCATGTCGGGGCATGGCTTTGAAAGCGACGACTCGGCATCGGTCAATGCCAACGAGGACGAAATCTTGGTCACCGATGAGTTCACTGTCACGGAGGTAGGGACTGTTCGCCACGTCAACGAACGCACTGTTAACCCTCGTTTCTTGAGTTAAACGTCAACCTATGAGTACCTGTATGACGCGGCGAGCACACCCGACAGTCCCTAAGCGAAGAAGAAACCGCACGCGCGTTCGACGTCTCGTTATTGCAGCCTCAGTGTCGTTGTTGCCTCAATCTTATTTATGATTGTGAGTGGCGCCGGCGTCGCCCTGACGTTCTACGTGCTTGACATCGGCGGCAGCGAAAGCGCGGCGGTGACGACGGACACGCGGGTGTCGCACACGCTGTCGCTGGGCGGCTACACCGTTGCCTCTTTCGGCGGTAGGGCCGCCACTTGTCACCCCCTCAATGGCCGCCCCGCCACCTGTCACCGCAAATTTCAATAAAATATACCCCCCGCCACCTGTCACGCACCCACTGGCCGCCCCGCCACCTGTGTCGCCCCCACTGGCAGCCCCGCCACCTGTCAATCCCACTAGCCGCCCCGATGACACTGGGTGGCTACACCGTGGCCTCCTTCGCAGGTAGGGCCGCAGCAGATACTGCACGCCATGTCACAGCGGCATCGT
>Ga0307489_10003167_pt1 | contig 10948 bp, 6 predicted proteins | sample SB12metaG_FD_202247 | JGI IMG/M metagenome (GOLD analysis project Ga0307489, IMG submission 202247) | Sea-ice brine microbial communities from Beaufort Sea near Barrow, Alaska, United States - SB 1.2 | ecosystem: Environmental > Aquatic > Marine > Coastal | place: USA: Alaska | collected 2017-05-06
ATTCAAAACAGAGCTGCCGGGCGTTTTGCAGGGCGTAGATTTTGGCGCCCACGCGCGTCAGGACCGCGTCAAAATTCTTGAGTCATACACCGTCAAATTTGCCGTCTCATATACGCCAACTGCAACTGGTCTATTGGAGTTTTCCGCACAATTGCGAGGAAGTTGAGGCGTGTTCGCAGTTTGTATGGGCAAACAGTGTAAAAGTGTGTTTATGGGATTCCGCCATTGTTGATCTTCGACGGGCCAAATCATTATCGACTCGCGGTTTCGGTCATATGGCGAATCGATTGTCTATACACCCATTTCGGTAAAGATTTTGAGTTAATAGACGGTCGATTCGCCATACGTCGTCCCCTCCAATAATCCTTGGTGGGGGCAGGCACGAAAACGAAGAAAACGCCACTGTAGTTGGCTATCTGCCTGGCGGCATGGCGGAACGCCGCGCCGGCAGCGGCGGTACTTCCGCTACTACAAAGGCTTTGTTTCGCTCACGGGACGACGCTCCTCTGGCGGCGGCGGCAAATTCGGCGCGACGGCGTTGGCGGCGCGCATTGCGTGTCCCCATATAAATAATCAAGAGTTAACTCGTCAAACGCCATGCGCGCCGCACACGCCATCGCGCCAAATCTGGCGCCGCCGCCAGAGGAGCGTCGTCCCGTGAGCGAATCAAAAGCCTTTGCACCAGTGGAAGTACCGCCTCTGCCGGCGCGGCGTTCCGCCATGCCGCCATGCCGATTGCCGATTACAGTGGCGTTTTTCTTCATTTTCCCTGCTGCGCCCCAACAAGGATTCTTGGAGGGGACGACGTATGGCGAATCGACGGTCTATTAACACAAACACAAATACCGAAATGGGTGTTGTCACCAGACGCCAGAACGTCACATTGGTGCATTTTGCACCGTCATCGTCAGACGACAGTTACTACGATTTCCTTCCGCTATGTTCAAAATAATTATGACATTTAAAGACAAGCCCACGTTCGAACATGTAATTTTCGGACATTTTAACTCAAGACGTCTTGAGTTAACGTATATTTTCGAACGTGGGCTTGTCTTTAAATGTCATACTTGTATTACAATTGTCTACTAGAGCTCTGTCTACGACAGTGGTCGGACCTAGAGTGGTCGGACCAAATTATATATAAAGTCTATCATGCAAGCCCTCGGCGGTGGAGGTTAAACGGTACCGCCGCCAAGGTATTATAATAAGGATGAGCGGTTTAGACACTGTTCATCGTTTGTGCTTGCTCAAAGTAGTAATAGTAAGGAAAGTCAAAGCAGTAATAGTAAGAATAGTAAGTGGTACGATTACCCCCATGATAGCTCGCGGCGTTCGTGCTTGCTCAAGTAGAGCTAGGTCTAGTAAAATAATAATCATGAATTAGTGGTAGTATACCCCCCATGATATATCGGCGGGTGCCGTGAAAATGTCACATAAGACATTTCCTCACTCAGCCCCGCGCTCTCTGCGTTTTGTTGTTGCGTTTGTTTGTTGGAGTTCATGAACTTCCGGGTACGCGTTTCGCGCTTTAGATTGCACTGTACGATCTCGCGTACGCGGCGGACTTGTCCGACCGAGGGCCGAGCAGCGCCGAGCGCTCGCCCCTGAAGACTTGCGCCTCGGCGAGCTCCACGGCGGTGCGGCAGCGGCGGCGGCGGAGCGCCGCAGCCAGCGCGAGCACGACAAAGGCGGCGGCGGCGGCGGCGGCGTACGCCGCGACGGCGGGAACGCCCCCGAAGGTGCGTTTGGTGGTCTCGCCGGCGGCGGCTGAAGCTGACGCCGACGCCGACGCGTCGTCCTCGCCCGGAATGTTGTGGGCAGTCGCGCGGATGTGCGCGGGGACTCCGCTGCCGTCCGCGACAGACGAGGCGCCGAGCGATCCCGCGGTCCCCTCTGTCGCCGCATCAACGTCGGACAAGCGCCCGGCAGCGGCGGCGGCGGCGGCGGCGGCGGGCTTTGCGGCGGCGTCCATGAGCTGCGCCTTGCGGGGCACGGAGTTCTTCTTGAGGCCGGCGGCGTAGAAGCCGCGCATGACGGGCTCCACGCACTTGGCGGCGGCGGCCTTGCACACCCCCTTGGCGGTCTGCTCGCGAGTGATGCACGCGTCGGCGGCGGCGGTGCTCGCCGCGTAGTCGCCCACGTGCAACGTGTTGGTCCATGCCACGCACGTGTCGAGCGCGGACTGCACTGCGGCGTTGCAGTCGTCGGCGCAGAAGTGGTTGGACTTGACGGAGCACGACGCGAACTGCGCAGCCGCGAATCGAACGACGTCGGGCTCGCGCACCGCGTCGTCGAACATGTTAGTCTCGTGGTCGTCGTGTAGCGGAACCAGTAGACCGGCGGCTGCGTCCGCGGGGGGCGTGTCGGCGGATCCGTGCCCGTCGCGGTACTCAGCGAGGAGCGCGTTCACCTTGTCGGCGTTGTGGTGAATTTCAAACCGCGAGTTCTTCCCCATGCCTGCGATATCGTGCAGGTGGTAGTACATGAAGTGGCCGCACGGCTGGCAAGACGCCTGCTCGCTGGTTCCCGGGACGGTGGTCCGGTGTCCCTTGGGGCCGCGGGTGTCCGGATCATCGTCACACGTGCCGTGCGAGATCCCGCAGTACTGCGGCACCTCGCCGTAGCGGCGCAAGTTGAAATTGAAAGCAAAGCTTGAAAGCAGGTGATCACATTCCAGTTTCAAGCGCTCATATCCAGGCACTCTCAACGTGGGTTGTATTGGGTCAACCTGCAACGCCTTACCTCGCTCTCCACGGAGTACGTGCACGCCGCATGCGCCTCAGCGTCGGCCTTGCGGTGCGCCCACTTCTCGCACACGATGTTCATGCGCGCGACGGCGCCGCGGCAGGACAGCGCGCACCCGTCCAGGTCGCCCTTGAGCACCGCGTGCCGCTCCTTGCTGTAGCGGCGCGAGTTGAATTCGAAAATTGTATAATAAAATTGAGGCATAATTGAAAAAGCAGTTTACAGTGCGAGTATCATATTTTAGTTTCAAGCGCTGAAACCAGGCGCTTTCAACACGGCTCTCAACAAGTTTCAACCTGCTCCGCCCTACCTCGTGAGCGGACCCCACGAACTTGAACACCTGGTAGCTCTCGTGATGCACGCTGGGCGCCAGCACACAAGGCTCGCCATCCTGCATCATCTCATGCGCTTCCTTGCAGGAGGGTCATTGAGAACAAGCACTCGACCGAGATCGGTGTATGACTTACCTTGGCTTGCCTTCAGGGCGAATGCTCATACTTAGTGACGACGCGCGGACTCGGTTTGTCGGAACACAAGATCGGTCGAGTGCTTGTTCTCAATAACCTCCCGTAGAGGAGGAGGAGGAGTCAGATTCAACGTCGGTCGAGTGTTTGTTCTCAGTCTTCTCAGGTTCTCACTACTCCCCCGCGGAGGAGGAGGAAGCAATTCAACGTCGTACGAGTGCTTGTCCTCCATGAACCCCCTGCCTCGAACGTCGTGCCCGGGGGGCAGGCTGGGTCGTGATCGTCGGGCTCGGTGCTCTCGGTGTAGTGACGCAAGTTGAATTTGAAAGCAAAATTGCAAGCGTTTTATTTAGGCGTTTTCTTTAGGCGTTTTATTTAGGCGTTTTATTTAGGCGTTTTAACGTATTGTAGTTTCAAGCGTTGATCAGTTGACCCCGGGCGCTTTCAACATGGGTTTCGTAAGGTTTCAACTTGCACCGCCCCACCTCGGAACTCTCGTCGTCGTGGACGTTGCCGAGCGAAGCCCTGACGTTGGCCTTGCAGGCGGGTCATTGAGAACGAGCACTCGGACCGAGATCGGAACGGTGCCCGCATGACCTTCCTTCTATCAGTGTAAATGCTCATACATCAATACAGGCGCGCGGTATCGGTTCGTCGGAACACAACGTCGGTCGTCGGTCGAGTGCGTGTTCTCAATAACCCTCCCTGCCTTGTTGTTGATGATTTCACGGGAGAAGGCGTCGGTGTCGGAGACGCCCGAGCCGGCGGTGTAGACGGCGAAGACGTCGGACTGGACCGCGGGATCCTTGATCCACTCAGCGGGGCAGATGTAGGCGCAGGCGCGGCCCATCACACCGGTGCCGCACGCGGGCTGCGCGGTGACCACGGCGGTAGGGAGGCGCCACTGCACGCGGTCGGAGATGGCGAAACGGTCCGTCGCGGTCGCGGGGTTGACGAGCGCGCCGCACGCCGCTGGGGTGTCGAGCGACTCGAGGGCGGAGAGGCTGTCGGCGATGCTCGAGGCGGCCGCCGTCGTCACGGGCGCGCGCAGCGTCACCGTCAACTTCACGACCATCACGTCGCCGTTGCCGGCGTGGGCACGGGTGGTCGCGTACGACAGGATGCTTTCGCGGCGCACGTCATCCTCCGAGACGAGAAACGCCTCGTCCTGAGCATCCGCCGCGGGCGCCTTCTCTCCGGCGGCGGCGGCGGCGGCGGCGGCGGCGGCGGCAGTCACGGCGTGCGCCACGGCGCAGTCGAGCGCCTTGAGGCGGAGCTGATCGGCGCAAAGGCTTCGTCCGCAGTCCGCCATGCTGGACGTCTGCATGACGGAGTCCGGACATCCGCCGCAGAAGAAGTTGATGCTCTCACGGAGGGTGACCACCACCTCCACCTTGTCGACTTTGGCGGTGCCGCCCCGGCCGCCGCGCTGCTCGGCTCCCAACACGGGCACGAACGCGGCGCCGCCGACGTGGTAGTGCGTCAGCGCCGCCGCGGCGGAGATGGCGGCGGCGGCGGCGGCGTCGTCCGCGGCGGTGATTGCGGTGTCCGCGATGTCGACGAACTCCAGGTTGGGCGCGGAGACCAAAACCTCGGCAAAGTCACCGCACATGCGCGAGTTGCCGCCGACGTGCAGGGAGACGAGCTTGGGGCGCCCCCCCGCGACGGCGGCGGCGACGTCGCCGCCGATGTCGTTGAAGCCGACGCCGACGGTGTGCAGGTGCTCGCCGATCTTGGGAACTTCGGTGGAGTGGAAGCGGTTGCCGCCGAGGAGCGCGGACTTGGTCGCGGCGGTGCCGTCCAGCAGACACGCCGGGAGCTCGCCCGTCAGGTCGTTGAACGACACGTCCAGGTGCATCGAGCGCATGGAACAGGCGTCGGCGGCGCTGAGCACGCCGGCGAGGCCCTTGTGGCTCCAGTCGATGCTGGAAAGCATGGTCCTGCCAAAGCCACCCTCCTCGGCGAGAGCGGCGGCGTGCTGCCGCACCTCGACGGGAGGAACCGCCGAGAGAAGGCTGGCGCACCTCGCGGCGTCGCCACCCGCGGAGCACGTGCGCTGCGCCGCCGTGAGCGCGTGGGAGCACTCGCGGGAGTCGTGGAGGCCGCCGCGGCGCGGGACCATGCCGCCGCACACGCCGGGGAGGGCCGTGAGCGCCGCCGCGCAGCCGGCAGAGCACGACAACTCCTGGAGAGCGGCGGCGACGCACGCGCCCGCCGCGGAAGCGAGCGCCGCGCTGCCGCCGCACACCGCGGGCTGCGACATGGCATCGTCGATGCCGGTGTAGGAGAGCGCGCCGATGGCGTGGGTGCACGCAGCCTCCGCCTCGTGGAGCTTGTCGCCGGACCAGGAGGCCGCGGAGCAGTACCTCGCGGCGGCGGCTCCGGCGGCAGCACACGCGAGAGCCTCGTCAGTGTCAGCATCCTGCGCGTACTGCGAGGCGTGCTCGCGCAGGGAGTTGCCATCCTGTGCGAGTTGCGCGGCGTGCTCGTGCAGGGCGACGGCGCACGCCGCGTGCACCTCGCTCACGCCGCGGCTGCCCAAGTCGGCAGTCGCTGACTCGTGCGCGGCGTAAGCAAAGAAGTCCTCCTCGGCGTGGATGCCGACGCCCACCTCCCAATCGCCGCCGAGCGCGGGGCTGAGCACCGCGCCGTTGGAGGAGATCACGCCGAAGCGACCGGCGCGGGCCACGCCCAGTGAGCGGGTGATGTACGCGTCAACCTCCGCGTGCCCGAGCGCGGCGGCGGCGGATGCGCGCGCGGGGTAGATGCTGAGGGGTGCTCCGGTCGCGCGGACATGGCCGAGAGCCGCCGACGCCTCGGCGCTGGTGCCGAAAACGAAGTTGAATAAACCCTCGATCCACTTCCAGATCGTGGTGAAGAAGTCCTCGATGAGACTCGCCGGGTCCAAGGTCCATCGCCCGTGCAGGGTCCATCGCTCGTTGAAAATACGAACCGGCATCTTGTACGAGTACCAAGATGCCGCCTTTTTGGGGTCGAACGTCCCGGTGACTTGGAAATACTCCACCTTGAAGAGATCGAACTTCTGATGTCTGAACAAGCCCCATATCTGAGCTGTGTCGAGCTCACCGTTGACCATGCAGTTCACCTCGAGTAAATTGCAGATCCCAACCAACGGGGTCATAAAGAACTTGAAACCGTCATAAACCCAGTCAACGACCTTCTTGCCAATCTTGACAATCTTGAGGATTGCATCGATGACAACCACGTAGACTTTGATAGCAGCCTTGGCGAGCTTGAGGGCGGCGAGGGCGGCCAAATACGCAACCTTCCGAGCAGTCTTCACAATCAAATCCGCGGCTGCAAGCAGCCCCCCCTCTATTTTTGCCCCGACGCACCCGCTGGGCGACATGGACAGGCATGTGAGGCAAACGGTCTTATAACACGACGACCACCATCTGCACGGGTACCACCATGTAGAGCAGGCGCAGTCGTACGAAGACACTCTGCAAGACATTCTAGCCTGCCGCACGTGCGCGTTATACTGATAGGTTATCTGAGCCAGGCTGGAATCCCACGAATTCAGATCGGCTGTTTTCTCGTTCAACCAACGTTGGGCCGGAGCAATTTTGTTCTTCTCCGTTATGAGGTCATTCTCTGCCTTGACCATCCACGTCTTTGTTGTAAGGAGAAGACCGTTGATCGTGTCCACTGCGATGAGCGTTGGTGCCGCGAGAGCGAACATTATGCTCTTGACCATGGTGACCATTACCGCGACGAGGTTGTTCATCGCGTCGGGGCTCATCTTAATCACGACCGTCGCCGCCGGCAGATCGTTCATGTCAAACGTGGCCAGCTTGCCGATGTCCAGCGGGGTGATGTCAATGCTTCCCATGAATGAAAACGCGTCACCGCTGAACCCAAGCTCGTTGATGACTCGCTTTAGGTCCGACGGCTTCATGTCGAGTGCTGCCAGGACCAGATTGACGATCGAGCCGATAAGAGATTTCGCGGTCTCTTTCAAGAAATCAACGGCTTTCGCCAACGCCTGGATAATCACTGCGGTGGTAATCGCTGCCCCAGGTACCAAATACATCATGGTCCCTCCGGCATTCAGGATAGTCTTGACAAACCCAATCGCCGCAGCGATGATGAGGTCGACGATGCCAGAGATAATTTCCCACACGTTGACCTTGCAATAAAAGCCCATGTTCAAGCCTTGCGTCGGGATGATCGCCAACTCGATGCTCAACGCGGGGAAGCTCATGAAACGGATCGACGCGCTGAGTGCCAGGTAGTTGTCGTTGAGTCCGTCGAGAAATTCAGCGCTGAGCCTAGCGCCGAGGTGCATGGAGAAGAACATGCCATCATAGTTCTCGTTGATCGGGAGCCCGGACATTGGTTTCTTCTGACTCGGCGAAGCATTCTCGTCTCCAAACGCGAGGAGCCGTCTCGCGGGGTGCACGCCCTCCGCGTCATCCGCGTCTCCGCCGGTGTAGGGGCTCAAGGCGGTGGCGTTGATGCGAGTGCCGACGTTGTTTTCGTGTGCATCCTCGTAGACCAGGCGTTCGTGTGCATCCTCGCCGACCAAGTCGTCGGCGGCGTCGAGGGGGTCGATGCATTCCATCTGAACCTCGGAGTCGAAGGGACGCCATGCGATGATGCCGCACGGCGTGGGGTTCTTGTACATGAGCGACGGCGCACCCACGTCGTCTCCGCCGTACAGGGCGAACATCTGGACAGTGTAGGTGCCCGCGACGAGCGTGACGGCGTGCTCAAGCACCGGGGGAGTCGAGCCAACGCCCGTGAAGTACTCGGTGCTGTCCACGACAACGGCGCCGTCATCATTGGCGATGACGAGGGACACGGCGAACGCGTTGCCGCCGTCAGCCTTGAAGAACCACTGCCCCTTGAAGTCGATCAGGACGTGAGCAGTGACGCGCTGGAACAGGTTCGCGGCGCCCGTGAGGGCGTTGTCGGGCGACCTAACGCACGCCGCAACCGCCGCCGACATGTTGTCTGCCAGTTCGAACAGGTGGCACTCGCCGGCATACTCGTACGCCGCGAACGCCTGCTTGAGCCCGCCGTTCGTGAGGTCGCGATGCGTGAAGTACGCGGCACCGGAGGAGACGACCGCGACGTCAATGGCCGGACCGGCGTGATCATCGGCGGGGTTGAAGGAGGAGGCCGACTCCGAGCCAGAGCCGGCTTGCCCGAGGCGGCTGCCGGAGGGCGCGCGCCGGCTCAGCCGAACCTTACTACCAAAGCCATCCTCGCCGAAGCGCATGACTACGGGGGCGGTGTCGACCCAGGTGCCGAGGTCGTTCGCGGCGGTGCCACGGCTGTGGAAGCGGACCGCATTGGCACCGTTCCCGGCGCCAGTGCTGATCGTGAAGTTAGCCTCCGGCGCGCTCGACTGCAGGTAGCGGAACGCGACGGTGGCCTTTTTCACCGCCGCCTCATCGAGGCACGTGTTGAGGTCGAACTCGATCCACTCGTCGCCGGGCTGCTCGGCGTGATCGCCCGCGAAAAAGGCGTACCCCGAGCCGCCGATGGAGTTGGCCGCGCACGGCATGTCGGCGGCGAGGAAGGACACCTCGGTGTAGTGCCGCATCATGTTTTGTAATTGAAAGCAAAGTTTGAAAGCAGTTTATTAGTTTCAAGTAGAGCTTAGATCCAGCCAGACGCTTTCACGTTTCAACGTAGTGGGTTTCATCGGGTCAACCTGCAATAAACCCTAAACCCTAAACCCTAATCCCTAAACCCTACCTCGGACTTGGACAGCGCGCGGTTGAAGAAAGCCACCGAGTCGATCTCGCCCTGCATAGCGCGCGTCACCTTGACCGTGCCGTCGCCCGCCACGACGGCGGCGCCCATGTACACGGCGGACAGGGACGCGCCCGGCGCCGCCTGGAACTTGAACGCCGCCGCGTCGCCCTCCGCCAGGGGCTCACACTCCTCCACTTCTCGGCTCAACCTGAGCACTTTTTGCACTTTTTTGTGGGATAAGCTGTCTGGGTGTGTGGCGTCAGTGACGACAACGGCTCAGGTTGTGCTGAAAAGTGGACGAGTGTAAGCCCCTGCCCTCGGCGCAGTGCAGCGGGAACGAGAACCCGTCGATGTACACGGTGAGGATGTCGCCGTCGGCGTGCTCGGCGTCCACCACGAACACGACGTGGTGCCAGTGCCCGTTGTTGAGGCGCAGGTCCAGGTTCTTCGGGGCGGGGGACTCCGAGTGGCAAACGGTTTTGCCGCCGTACACCGCCTTCATCTCCAGCGCGCCCGCGGGGGTGATGCCCGCGGTCAGGGGCGTACACTCCTCCACTTTTCGGCTCAACGTAAGCACTTTTGGCTAACCACCCCACTTTGAACCCTAGTTTCTTGAGTTAAATGACATCATATGGGACACACTGGGTGGCTGGAGCGAAAGAAAAGGCTCAGGTTGAGCTGAAAAGTGGACGAGTGTAAGCCCCTGCCCATGGTGACGTACGATGGCGGTGGCACAAGGCGATCGCTAGCCTGCCCGGCACCCGTCTTCCACTCTGCTTCCACGATGCCGGGATCCGCAAACGTGGCAATCACCTCGCCATCCTTGGGGATGGCGCCGACGGAGCGCACGTAAAGCGACAGGGTGCCCGCGGCATGCGCTGCGCTGTCCAGATGCGACGCGAGCACCCGCCCGAAGGTTACTTCGCGGTCAAACCTGAGGGCGAACTTGCCAGCCTTCGCATCCACATCCAGATACGCGGCGGTCTCCTTGGTGTCATCGGGCGTGAACTTCGCATCGTCCTGCGTCTTGCCGCAAGTAAACTCGTACAGCGTGGCCTCGACGCTGTCCTCGTCAGCCTCGGCCCTCCAGTCGCAATCCGAGACGAACTGATCAGACGCCGTTTCGAGACCCGTGTCAATCTCCTGCACCGACTCGCCGCAGTCGCTGCCGCCGTCAAACGTGAGGAACATGACGCGGCCTTCGGTGGCGCGCTTGGTGTTGGTGCCCGCCATGGTGCACGTCCCGTCGCCGACGAGGCGCATGGTGGGCGTCTCGTTGTAGCGGCGCAAGTTGAATTTTAAAGCGAAGTTCGAAAGCAGTTGATCATGTTTTAGTTTCAAGCGCTTAATTAGTTCCAGTCGGTTTCAACGTGTGTTTGAGAGGGACAACCTGCACCGCCTTACCTTGACGCTGCTCCACTCGTACGCCGCCGTCTTGATACCTCCCCCAATCGCGGATTCCACCGCGTTGATCACATCCTCCTTGCAGAGCGGCTTGGTCGGCACGCAGGACTCGAGGCCGGTGGAGCCCGAGCCCGAGAAATCCTCGGGTGCCTGCGCTTAGGGGGTGTTCAGGGGGTGTTTAGGGGGCGCTTCAGGGGTGATTCGGAGGTGCTTAGGGTGACGGTGCTTTGTTTCTAGAGGTGATTGCAGATCAGTATGCGATTTCAGGTGCCAGTTCCAAAACAGTTGGGGTCCGCTTTTTTATTTCAGTTCAGTATGCGATTTCGACCCACAAATTTCAGTTCAGCACGTCCCACTTGGGACTCTGACTTTCTGAAGGCGCAACCAATTTGACATGATCTTGAACATGATCGAAACGTAGCCATCGGGTTCAAATTGAGTCTGAGTACTATCCGTGGATTCAAATTGAGCCTGAGTGATGTCAATTTGAACCCATCGGAAGGCGCGCCCGTTATGTGACTGCGTCATTCAAGTTGCAGAGTAAAAGATGGAACAGACACCGCTTGGCGCTACCTGACCGTCCGCGAAAAAAACAGGGCGCCCGACGA
>Ga0307489_10003168_pt1 | contig 10946 bp, 7 predicted proteins | sample SB12metaG_FD_202247 | JGI IMG/M metagenome (GOLD analysis project Ga0307489, IMG submission 202247) | Sea-ice brine microbial communities from Beaufort Sea near Barrow, Alaska, United States - SB 1.2 | ecosystem: Environmental > Aquatic > Marine > Coastal | place: USA: Alaska | collected 2017-05-06
GGCTGAAGCGGTGACGGCGTCAGCGGCGGTGGAGGCGGCTGCACGGGCAGAGGCAGCGCTTACGGCTGCTGTGGAGGTGGCGACGGCGGAGGCGGCTGGGGTGTCGGCGGCGGCGGCGGTGGAGGCGGCTGCAGAGGCAGAGGCAGCGCTGACGGCTGCTGTTGAGACTGCGGTGGAGGCGACACGGGAGGAAGCGGCGGCGTATGTCGTGGGGTTGGAGCAGAGGTTAGCCGTGGCGGAGGTAGCGGCGGCGAGGGCAGGGACGACGGAGGAGGCGGAGGGTGCTGCAGCGTCGGCGGAGGCGTCATCTCCCGAGGGCGGCAACGAGGTGGCGGCGGCGGATGCGGCGTTGGTGGCTGCAGTGGAGGCGGCGGTGGAGGCGACGCGGGAGGAGGCGACGGCATACGATGAGGGGCTGGAGCACAGGTTAGCCGTGGCGGAGGCAGCGGCGGCAGGGTCGGGAGCGGGGGCGGCGGCGGCGGGGGCGCCGCCGCTGACCGCTGAAGTGGAGGCGGTGGAGGCGAGGGAGGCGATGGCGGCGTCAGCGGCGGGGGTGAGGGCAGAGACGGCGGCGGAGGCGGATGCGGCGCTGAAGGCTGCGGTGGAGGCGGCTATTGAGGCTACGCGAGAGGAGGCGACTGCGTACGTCAAGGGGTTGGAGCAGAGGTTAGCCACGGCTGAGGCAGTGGCGGCGGGGGCGGGAGCGGGGGCCACGGTGGCGACAGAGGTGGAGGCAGCGGCGGATGCGGAGGCGGCGCTGACAGCTGCAGTGGAAGCGGCGGTTGAGGCTACGCGAGGGGAGGCAGCGGCTTACGTTGAGGGGCTGGAGCAGAGGTTAGCCGCAGCTGAGGCGGCGGGGTCGACGGCGGGAATGGCGACGGCCGGGGCGGGATCATCCGCGGCGGCGGAGGCTGCAGACGCGACGGCGGCAGCTCTGGAGGTGGACAATGCGGCGGCGGCGGCGGCAACCGCCAATGCTGCGCTAGAATCGGAGCTCGACACGGAGCGCTCGCTTCGAAGTGAGGAGGCGGGCGCGGCGGCGGTGGCGGCGACTGTAGCACAGGCTGCGCACGAATCTGAACTGGAAGCTGAGCGAAAGCTGCGGAAGGAGGAGGCGAATGCGGATGCGGCGACAGCGACTGCAGCCATAGCGGAGCTCGAATCCGAGCTCGAGGCGGAGCACAGGCGTCGTAAGGAGGAGACTGACACCGCTGCGGCAGCATCAAATGCAGCCACTGCAGCGCTGCAATCTGAGCTGAACACTGAGCGCACGCTTCGCATGGAGGGGGCGAGCGCAGCAGCGGCGGCCGCGACGGCAGCAAACGTAACGCTTGAATCCGAGCTGGAAGCGGAGCGCACGCTTCGGATGGAGGAGGCTGATGAGGCGTATGCGGCGGCAGCGACAGCAACAGCAGCCATAGCAGCGCTCGAGTCCGAGCTGGAAGCAAAGCGAAACCTTCGGACGGAGGAGGCGGCACCGGCGGCGTCGGCAAGGCCCGCTTCGGACGGCGGTAATGCGGCGAAAGCGGCGGCCATAGTCACGCTCGAATACGAGCTGGACGCGGAACGCACGCTTCGAAAGGAAGAGGCGGATGCAGCAGCGATTGCATCGACCGCACTCCTATCCGAGCTTGAAGCTGAGCGAAAGCTTCGCAACGAGGAGGCAGGTGCGGCAGCGGTGGCTAGCGACGGCGCGGAAGCAGGTGACGCGGGGGCAGTGGCATCCATCGCAGCTCTGGAATCCGAGCTTGAAGCTGAGCGCACGCGTCTACAGGAGCAGGCCGGTGCGGCGGCGGCGGCGACGGAAGCAGCCATAGCAGCGCTCGAGTCCGAATTGGAGGCCGAGCGCATGCTTCTTCGCAAGGAGGAGGAGGGCGGGGCGGCTGCACCGAAAGCCGGCAAGCCCACTTCGGACGGCGGCGATGCAGCAGCGGCGGCCACCAAAGCCGCGCTGGAATCCGAGCTGGAACTTGAGCGAAGGTTTCGGACGGAGGAGGCGTGTGCGGCGGCGGCGGCAGCGGTGGTGGAGACGGCAGCCAGAGCAGCGCTCGAATCCGAGCTCGAAGCGGAGCGAAAGCTACGCACGGAGGATTCGAATGCAGCGGTGGCGGCATCGACAGCGGCCAGAACATCGCTGGAATCCGAGCTGGACGCTGAGCGCACGCTTCGCAAGGAGGAGGCGGAGACAGCGGCGGAGGCGACGAAGGCGGCGGCGTTGGCGGTGGAGGCGGTGGCGGCGGCGGCCAAATCCGATCTGGAAGCTGAGCACACACTGCTCAAGGATAAGATGGGCGCAGCGGCGGCGGCGTCAGACGCAGCCAAAGCAGCACTCGAATCCGAGCTCGAGCTTGAGCGAAATCTTCGAGAGGAGGAGGCTGGTACAGCGGCATCTGTATCAAAAGCCGCCAACGAAACGCTCCAATTCGAGCTGGAAGCGGAGCGGAAGCTTCGAAAGGAGGAGGCTGGGGCTGCGGCGGCAGAATTAATTGCAGCCAATGCAGCGCTCAAATCCGAGCTGGAGCTTGAGCGAAAGCTCCGAAAGGCGGCGCTAGCGGCATCAGAAGCAGGGGCTCACACTCGTCCACTATTCACCTCAACGTAAGCACTTTTTGCGGAATGTTTAGGGTGGTTCCCATGACGAAACGGCTCAGGTTGAGCCTAAAATGGACAAGTGTAAGCCCCTGTTCAGAGGCTGACACAGCAGCGCTGGAATCCGAGCTGGATGCTGAGCGCACGCGGACGAAAGCCGCCGCGGTCGCTTTGGACGGCAGCTTTGAGGTCGGGCGGTGCAGGTTGACCCTATCAAACCCACATTGAAAGCGCCTGGAACCATGCGCTTGAAACTGAGATGTGGTAAACTGCTTTCAAGCTTTGCTTCAAATCTAACTTGCGCCGCTACGTGGAGGTGGAAGCGGCAGCCAAAGCTTCGATGGAATCTGAGCTGGAAGCTGAGCGCACGCATCGAAAGTCGGAGGCGGGTGCGGCGGTGGCGGCGGCGGCAGCGGCGGCGGCATCTGACGCAGCCAAATCAGCGCTCCAATTCGAGCTTGAAGCTGAGCGCACGCTTCGCAAGGAGGAGGCGGGTGCGGCGGCGGCGGCGGCAGGCGCGGTGGCAGCGGCATCAGAAGCTTCCAACGCAGCTCTCGAATCTGAGCTGGAGAGGGAGCGTACGCTTCGAAAAGACGAGGCGGCTGCGGCAGCGGAAGCGGGCGCAGCGGCAGCGGCAGCAGAAGTATCCAATGCGGCACTCATGTCTGAGCTTGAAGCGGAGCGCACACTTCGCAAGGAGGAAGCCGCGGGTGCGGCGGCGGCGTCAGAAGTGGCCGGCGCGGCGGTTGCGGCGGCAGACGCAGCCACCGCAGCGCTCGAATCCGAGCTGGAAGCGGAGCGAGCACTTCGCACGGAGGAGGCGGGTGCGGCAGCAGTGGCAATGGAAGAGGCGGGCGCGGCGGTGGCGGCGGCAGATGCAGCCACCGCAGCGCTCGAATCTGAGCTTGAAGCTGAGCGTGCGCTCCGGAAGGAGGAGGCGGGAGCGGCGGCGGAGGCGGGCGCGGCGGCAGCGGCATCAGTCGCAGCCAAAGCAGCGCTCATGTCTGAGCTAGAAGCTGAGCGCACACTTCGCAAGGAGGAGGCAGGTGCGGCTGCGGCGGCATCAGAAGAGGTGGGCGCGGCAGCGGCGGCTTCAGAAGCATCCATAGCGGAGCTCGAATCTCAGCTGGAAGAGGAGTGTGCGCTGCGAAAGGAGGAGGCGGGTGCGGCGGCGGTGGCATCAACAGAGGCGGGCGCTGCAGCAGCGGCGGCTTCAGAAGCATCTATAGCATCGCTTGAAGCTGAGCTGAAAGCTGAGCGTACGCTTCGACAGGAGGAGGCGGGTGCGGCAACGGCGGCATTTGACGCAGCCAAATCAGCGCTCGGATCCGAGCTTGAAGCTGAGCGCACGCTTCGCAAAGAGGAGGCAGGCGCGGCGGCAGCGGCATCAAAAGCATCCAAGGCACAGCTCGAATCCGAGCTGGAAGCTGAGTGCACGCTTCGCAAGCAGGAGGCTGACACGGCTGCGGCAGCATCAGAAGAGGCAGGCGCGGCGGTAGCGGCCGCAAACGCAGCAACTGCAGCACTGGAATCCGAGCTTGAGGCTGAGCGCAAGCTTCGAAAGGAGGTGGCTGTAGCCGCGGCAGCAGCAGCACAAGATGCTGTGCAAGGCGGAGATGCGGCGGCAGCGGCAGCCATAGCAGCGCTCGAAGCGGAGCTGGAAGCAGAGCTCACGCTTCGCAATGACGAGGCAGCCGCGGCGGTGGCCGCATCGATAGAGATGCGCGCGGCGGCGGTAGCATCAAACGCAGCCAAGGATGCCGCGGTGTCTGAAGCCGCTGACGCCCGAGCCGACGCTCAGCGTTGGGCGTCCCAGGTCGCGGAGTTGCAAGTGCGTGTCGCTGCCGCCGAAGCTGTCGCCGCTGCCTCCGAAGCCGCCGCCTCCTCTCCTCCACCTGCTGCTGCCGCCGCCGCCGCCGCCGAAGCAGCAGCCGCCGCTACCACCCTGGTGGCTGAAGCCGCTGAGGCCAGAGCAGACGCTGAGCGGTGGGCTTCCCAAGTCGCGGAGTTGCAAGTGCGTGTCGCTGCCGCCGAAGCTACCGCCGCCTCCTCCTCCGCCCCCTCTGCCTCCTTCGCCTCGGCTCCCCCAGTCGCCGCCGCCATCTCCACCCCCGCCTTCGCAACCCCCGACCTCCCCCCCGCCTCCGCCCCCGCCGCCGTCGCCGCCGCCGCCGCCAGGATGTCGGACCAGCAGCCTTTCCTGACACGGCAGCACTCGCACACACACGACTGGCAACAAACGCACCGCCAGTCTCTGTCAGCGCCATCACACACGCACAACATGGACATGGATGGTTCTGAGCATGGCACGACGGAGCCGGCCACCCCCGTGGCACACCCGACGACGCAAGCTGGACGCTCCTCCACCTCCATCCCCGGCTTTCCCACCTTCGTCACCTCCCCTTCCACCCCAGTCAACCTCACCGCCACCGCCGCCGCTGACGACGTCAACGACGCCGACGACGCTGCCGCTATTCCCGGGGCTGAATCGCCTGAAGTGGCCGAGGCTATGGCGTATTTCCAGGACCTCAGCAACATCAGCATACGGACGAATGAGGACGAGGTGGATGAGTTCGAGATGGATGCGGATGAGGAGGTGAGAGCGACAGAGGAGGAGGAGGAGGAGGAGGTGGAGGTGGAAGCGGCAGATGAGCAGGTTGTGGGGCAGGCGACGAAGGAAGTGGAGGAGAAGAAGGAGCAGGAGGAAGAGATAGAGGAGGAGGAGGGGGCAGCAGGAGGACAGGGCTCGTTTTCGTCTTCCATGTCCTCCTCCGCCTCCGAAGCCGCCTCCCCCGCTGTCAAAGCCGCCTCCGCCTCTGAATCTTCCTCCGCCCTCTCATTCACCCAGGAGCCTACAGCAGCCAAGCACGAGTCGCCGCCGCCGCAGCCCCCACCGGCGCCCCCGCCCGCGCCAATGCCCCGCGAATCAACCGGCCACTCCGACCACTCAGACGGCGATGGCGACGCCGTGACCGCTTTCGGTCAGGGCAGCCCGGACTCCGGCAGCGGTGGCAGCAGTGGCCGCATTTCCGGGACGCCAAGGTAGGTGCAAGTTTTTCGCGGTTTGTTTCCAATCTTTGCGTTCGATTTCTGTGCTTAAAGCTTAAAATATGATGAACCGCTTTCAAACGTTGCCTACAATGCAATCTTGCGCCCATACGCTGAGGTTCGCCATGTCCTCCGCGGAACGGCTGGCTGCACTGGCGGCGTCGAGCGGATCCCCGGACACCCCGGCCGGGCTCAAGGGATACACCAGACGGTCAGAGGACGGGGGGAAGCTTGGTGCTGCCGGGGGTCGAAGGTCCGACCGGCCTTTGGCGCACACCCTCACATGGGATCCAGCAGTGGACGACATGGAAGAGGAGAAGTTGCAGGAGGCGGCAGAAGAGGAGGAGGTAGGACTTGGCGGATGTTTTCGCTGCTCAAAGGGTGCCGTTTAACTCAAGAGACGATGTTTGAAAGTTCGCTGGATGACGTGGCGAGCAGTTTTCCCCAGGCCCTAGGTGGAGGAGGAGGAAGAAGCGCAACAACCCAGCAAGCTGCAGCAGCTGCAGCAGGAGGAGGAGCAGCGGCAGCAGGAGGAGGAGGAGAGGCAGCAGCGGGCGGGTGAGGAAGAGTAGGGCCTGGCGTATGATGCATGCCACGTCATCCTCCACATCTCAGACCCTCGTGTCTTGCATTCAACGGCGTGACATGACGTGCGAGCAATATCTAAACGGTCCATTGCCCGCCAAGTCATCCATATCATTTCGAGCCCTCGTTTCTTCTGTTGACTGGCATCACATGACGTGGTGAGCAATATCCGCCAGGCCCTAGTCGACACGCAATATGAACCGTCGTGTATTGTGTCAAATAGCTTCACATGACGTGGTGAGCAACGTCCGCCAGGCACTAGGTGGCGGGAGGAGGAGGAGATGGAGGCTCGTCAACAGCGGATGGAGCGGGAGGTTAGCGAATTCGACGAGGAACAGGAACTGCGGCAGCGGGAGCGGGCAGCTGCGGCGGGCGTACCGCCGCGGTCGCCGCGGCCGTCGTCTCCGCCGTCGTCGCCATCGTCGCGCCTGGTAGCGCCCGGAAGAATATTGCCTACCACGTCATTCTCCAGATCGTGGACCCTTTAACATAGGCCGATGTCGGTATATCGCTTCCCGCGCCAAGCGCTGACGCTTTGTCCGCAGCTCTGTATGGCCATTCAACCTGGTGCCTGCTTTCCCGCGCGGAGCGCTGACGCTTTGTCCGCAACCATGCATGGGTATTTCACCCAGGCGATATACCCACATCGGCCTATTGATTCTTGAGTGAAATAGCATCATATGATGTGGTGAGCATTGTCCGTCTGGCCCTAGTGGGAGGAGCGGGAAGAGGATTGGCAGCAGCGTGAGGCGCGGGAGTCGCGAGAGTTCGACGAAGAACAGGAGCGAGCGGCCACGGCGCGGGTGCCGCGGCCGCCGTCGCCGCCGCCACCGTCGCCGGACATCTCATACCTTGTGACAGACATGCTGGGGCGGGTGGGGCTCGGCAGTGATTGCTTGCGATGTCATAGGATGTCACTCAACGCTACGAAAGAGGATTTAAAGTCCGATGATTGACGTGGCGGGCAATATCTGCTAAGCGCTAGGAGTGTGTGTGATGCCATGTAACTCAAGAGACGATGGTTCGAGGTGTGATGGCTGACGTGGCGGGCAGAACATGCCGGGCCCCAAGCGCAGGCCCCCAAGACGGCGGGCGTGGGCGGCACCACGGCGGCGCCGAAGTCGTCGCCAGAGTGGGGATATCTGGTCGACTCATCGGCGAAGCAGTCCTCCCGTTCGCGGATGTCCCAAGGTAACTGGGGCGAAGATGACCTAGCTGGCCACGCCAACCATGGTGAGGCGGTGCTGGTTGACCCCAGGTTGAACCCAGGTTGACCCGGGGTGGCCGCGCTTCGTGCCTGCCCTTGAAGCTAAAGCATGATGAATTGGTTTCAAACTTTGCTTTCAACTTCAACCTGCGGCGCTACACCATGCCAACCACGCGTCTAGCCCCGCGTCGCTGCCGCCGCCGCAGCCTTTCCGGCCAACGATGTCTTACCTCGCATCGCCGCCGCCGCGGCAGCCCGATTGGACGGATGTGGGCGACGAAGCCGAGGTAGGGCAGTGCAGGTTGACCCTATCAAACCCACGGTGATCACGCCTGGAACAAAGCGCTTGGAACTAAGATGTGTTGAACCGCTTTCAATTTCCGCTTTCAATATCAACTCGCGCCGCTACACCGAGTATAGCGATAGCCAGCGCTTGAGTGGTAGCAGCAGCGGGATCGGGAGGGACGGGTATAGCGAGAGCCAGCGCGGGATTGGGAGCGGCGGCGGGCGCGGGAGCGGGGGCGACGCCGAGCGGGAGCAATCACCGTTCGATGAACAGGTGCAGCTTCGGATGCGGGCTGAGGCAGGGGAATATTGAGAACCAGCCGAGGACTGACATTGGATCTCCACCTATCCTTCTGTGCGTCTGTATAACATTCACCCTGAAGGTCACGCATGCTCCGATCTCGGCTGACCCAGAATCTCCTCCTCCTCCTCCGTTCATCTGTATGCACATTCACCCTGAACGTAAGTCATGCTCCGATCTCAGTGGAGTGGTTCGTTTCAGTGACCCTGCTGTGAGGCCGCAGCGGATGCGGCGGCAGATGCGGCGGCAGATGCGGCGGAAGAGGCGGCGGATGCAGCGGCATTTGCCGCGGCGGATGCGGCAGCGAGCGAGTATGAGCCAAGTGAGTACAGCGAGACGGGCGAGGAGGGCGAGTTCAGCACGCTGGAATCTGGCGCCGCCACCTACCCTAGGAAGAAGAAAAAGGGTGTGCTCAAGAGCATGTACAAGAGCTTGTTTAGCAGCGGGAAAAAGAAATGAGAATATCTCTGACCTCTGATTGATTGTATGCTGTCTAGCGGGTGAGTTGGCAGAATCTGAGAACTGCTACGCATCGTAGCCGTCTAGTGACGTAGCTGAGTAGTAAGTGTGTTGTATGGTACTCATAGCAATTATCAAAGTAGACTAAATTAGGTAGTATTGGAAGTATTAGGCCGCGTTATTTTAATTATTCATTTATTTGTTCTTGGACACCTCGGTCTTCAAGTATTCCCCGTAACCATCCACCATGGTCTCCTTATTGCCATCCCACCCCGGAGGCTGCAACACAGGCCAGTCGCCGCGGCACCCCATCTTTACGTAGAACCCCTTCTTGCCCGGCAGCTGTGAGTCACCCTCCACCGTCGACGAGGGCCCGGCAGACAATGCTCGCCACGTCAAATCGAATCAAGCAACGAGGGTCTCAACCGCGGAGGAGGAAGAGGCGGGCAATATGTACCAAGCCTTGCTGTGAGGTCACCTGACTCAAGTAACAAGGGTCTAAACTGTGGAGGATGACGTGGCGGGCGCGACCTGGCAGGCCATACCATTGTAAGGATCGCGGACAGCACCTGGACTGCCACCCCCGTGGTCTCAGCCTCACTAACCACATCGGGAGAGCTCAGGATCAAGTGGATGTCAGCCATCTCGTAGGCGCCGCGTTGCGGCAACACGGCGCCACCCGCCTCGCCCGCGGTGGACGCGACAGACCCGCCCAACCCCGCCGCAGGGCCTGATGGATAGTGCTCGCCTCGTCAACCAACGCATTGTGAACCCTCGTTTCCTGAGTTAAACGCCATCCTATGACGTGGCAGTCATCTGGCATGGCATCCATGTGACGTGGCATTCATATGGCATGGCATCCATGTGACGTGGCATTCATATGGCGTTGCGAGCAGTATCCGTCGGCGCCTACCCCGCCGCCGCCCCCGACGCCGCTGTCAACTCTGCCGCCGTCGCCGTCTTCGCGCTCTCCACGTCATCCAGCCACACTGTGAACTGCCCGAAGACAGGGCCTGGCAGATATTGTCGCAACGTCATATCAATGCCACGGCATAAGGATGCCACATCCAATGGATGCCGCGTCATATGCATGCATCGCCATATGGCTACCACGGCAAATGGCTGCCATGTGAAATGGACGCCTCGTCAAATGAAGCCACGTCATTTGAATGCTATTCAATTCAATACACAAGTGCTTGAATTGCGTGTCCATGACGTGGCGGGCAATATCCGTGGGGCGGGGCCCGGGCCCTGCCCGAAGAGGTAGTCCCAGCACGCGCCCCGCGCCGCGGCCCCGCGCCCGCCCCCGCTGGTCGCAATACACAACCGCAAGTAGGTGCTGAGCTCTCCAAACACCGCATTCTCGGCCACCACGAGGCCGGCCTCGCCATCCTTGGCCAAGATCTCTTCGCGTGTGCTTTTAGAGACCTGCTCAATGGTATCAGGGGTGGACAGCTGCGTGTACTGGAGCGCCTTGGTGTAGGGCCTGACATGTATTGCTCGAATCTCATCGGATGTCAATGAAGAGACGAGGGTTCAACATGCGTTGGATTTTGTGGCGAGCAACTTCTACCGGGATGTTTGAGGGCATGCTATGACATGGCTCAGTGGCGAGCAGTATCTGCGAGGCCATACCGTGGCGACTGCCTTGGAGACGGCCGCGTTGGTTGCCTCGTTGTCGCCGACGAACGAAAGACTGACGCCCGTGAGCAGCGGGAGCAATACGCTGGCCTTCTCGGCGAGCGCCACCTCCACGTAGCGGCGAAAGTTGACATTGAAAGAAGACCTTGAAAGCAGTTTCTCATATTTCAGTTCAAGCGCTTTCTCTGCTCGTAGTTCCAAGCGCATCCAGGCGTCAACGTGGGTATGCTACGCGCAGGGTCAACTTGCACCGCCTCACCTCCATTTTGGTGGGCTCGGGGGTGTCGGCCCCGGTGGACCCCTTCGCCGCTTGCGCCTGTGTGCATAAAATGGGGGGCCAATGTGTCAGGCCAGGGAGGAGGATGCGGCGAGTGTGTACGAGGGTACACCAGTACACTGAGCGCCAACGGACATGTTGAATGGGACGGCGCGTCAGGCCCGCTACCACAGCTGTGCCGTCTGTACCGGCTGACAGTCAAGCTGGAAGTGGACAGCGTGTCAGCCACGTGGAGGATGCGCCGAGTGTGCAGCACTGTAGTGATACACTGGTGCACTTCTACACTAGGAGCAAACAGTCTGGTGAAGTTGGCGGGAGTTGAGCAGGGTCAAGGCACACGGGCGCGGACCGTGTGGGACGTGCGCCGCCCCGCGTTAACCACCGCGCGGCACCGTGTCGACAGCCGCGCGCCACCGGCGGCCAGGGGCTTACACTCGTGCCCATTTCCGCTCAACTTGAGCTTACTTTGCCCCTGTCCGCTCAACTTAAGCTTACTTTGTCCCCCAAACGACCCAGACCAACCCGTGGATACGTCCCAAGGTGCTCAGGTTGAG
>Ga0307489_10003169_pt1 | contig 10945 bp, 18 predicted proteins | sample SB12metaG_FD_202247 | JGI IMG/M metagenome (GOLD analysis project Ga0307489, IMG submission 202247) | Sea-ice brine microbial communities from Beaufort Sea near Barrow, Alaska, United States - SB 1.2 | ecosystem: Environmental > Aquatic > Marine > Coastal | place: USA: Alaska | collected...
AAGCGGCTGATAGCAGGGCTAGGCTGGGCGAAAGCCTGGTGCCTCCTTGTGCACGCGGAAGCATCTCTCTATACTGCCTAATCTGTGAGCTAGTAACTTCTAACAAGCTGGAATTTGGTGATTCGGCCAAAAGTCAAATGACATTCGGTGAGTATCACCAAACGCCTACTTACTACGAGTAGTACGAGATGTAGATATAGTACGCTTTACAGACTAGGCACTAGCTTCAAGCATGAAACCAAGCGGGGTCGACCGGGAATCAGCCTGCACCCCTCTACCTTGGCGTCATACAAGCCACCAAAGACCTGCGTGCTGAACACATAGGACCCCAGCATGGGCGCCAGGGACCAGGGGCTTACACTCGTTCCTATTTCAGCTCAACTTGACCATTTCAGCTCAACTTGAGCTCTTCCGTCCACCGTATAATCCAATTCAACTCATGAATGTGTCATGGAGTTGCTCAAATTGAGCTCTAATGTGAACGAGTGTAAGCCCCTGCCAGGGACAGCCCGCCGTACACTGCGCCGATGTGCTCCGGTCCGAATATCTCGGCGGTCGCCGTGGGCATCAGCGACCAATGAGAGCCCATTGCTAGGGCCTGCCAGACATTGCCCGCCACATCATCGACACGCATATGACAAATACGACAACAACGAGCAAAGCAAAGCAAAGCGAAGCATGGACCAATCACAGGCTCGAATCGGTTTGATCCGAGCCTGTGATTGGTCTATGCTTTGCTTTGCTCGCAACACTTTGGCGCACTCTGTCATATTAAACCCTACTTGCTTGGATGACATGGCAGCATATTATGACGTGACGAGTGATGTGTGCATCCCTACCCAGCGCGTAACCGACGAGCGCGACGGACGTGAAGACTCCCGCGGTGGTTGGCGCCACTACCAGGATGTAGCGGCGCAACTTGAAATTGAAAGCAAAATTAGAGCAAAATTGAAAGGAGTTCGTCATGTTTTAGTTTCAGGCGCTTGCTTCTAGGCGCTCTCAACCTGGAGTTCACTCGGTCAACCTGCACCTCCCTACCAGAATGGCCATCCCCACCGCCACCATCAGCTGTGCGACGATGAGGTACACCAGCCGAGTAAACCCCGCTCGCATCACCGCTTCCGACGCGGCGCCGCCTCCCAGGCGCCCGATGAATAGCGGCGCAAGCTGAAATTGAAAGCAAAACATGACAGCTGTGTGTCAAATGATGATTTCAAGAGTTTAAAGCCTGTCCGTTTGAATTGGCGGAGGGGGTTGGTGAATGCTCATCATGTGAAGCGCCTTGGGGGTCGATGAATGTTAATAGACACAGAAACTGAAACCCGGCGGTTTCGACGCGGGTTTGAATAGGCCGATTTCGGTATATCGCCTGGGTGAAATGCCCACACAGAGTTATGGACATAGCGTCAGCGCTCCGCGCAGGAAAGCGGGCGCTAGGTTGAATGCCCATACGGAGTTGCGGGCAAAGCGTCAGCGCTCGGCGCAGGAAGCGATATACCGTAATTGGCCTATCTGCCGCACCCTACCGAGGCAATTGCAGACGGAGAAGAGGGAGACGAGGGCGGCGGCGGCGGAGGCGGGGGAGGCGGCGGCGGCGGAGATGGCGTCCATGTTGTTGACCAGCGTCATGGCCGCGCCGGAGGATATGGCCAGCGTGATGCACAGCAACCGGGCAGCAGGGTCGTTCAGAACAGAGTGACAAGATATGATCCGATATCGATATGGGAGATCGATATGGGAGATCGATATGGGAGATCGGACATGGGAGATGACAGTATCGATATGGTCATCTCCCATATCGATATGGGTTATCTTGTCACTCTGGGTTCGGTGAGAACAGCAGGGTCATTGAGAACAAGCACTCGAACAGCGATCGGATTGTGACATGCATACCTTCAGGGTAACTGCTCGTACAGTTATACGCACTCAGTTTGTTGGAACACAACTGTGGACGAGTGATTGTTCTAAATGACCCCCCTGCCAGAACTCCACGGTGAGGAGAGAGGCCGGCAGTGTGAGGTTGAACACCGCCTGGCCCTTCAGCGGCGGCGGGCCCCGGGCCTCAGACCAGGGGCTTACACTCGTCCACTTTTCGGCTCAACATAAGCGCATTTTGTGGGATAGGGGTGCTTAACTTAAGCGCAATTTGTGGGATAGGGGTGCATGTACGAGGTGTTTGGGGGGTGTTTAGGAGGTGTCAGGGTGTATTAAGGAGAACTAGAGGGTTTTTTGGGTGTATTTTATGTCAGAAGAAACGGCTCAGGTTGATATGAGAAGTGGGCGAGTGTAAGCCCCTGCCTCAGACGCCGCGTCGGTGTCCTCCGCGTCCATTTCGTTGAGAGTGCGCTGGCTGCTGCTGCGCGTGGTCCACATGGTGCTCGTTGCCGCGCGTTGATTGTGGAATGAAAGGTACGCATCCTCCCCCTCCTCCCCCTCCCCCTCCTCCTCCTCCTCCTCTTCCTCCTCCTCCTCTCTCCCCTCCCCCTTCCGCCCCCACTCCTCATCCGTCTCCACCATCGTGTCCTCCTCCGTCTCCTCCACCGTCTCCGCCTCCGTCCCCGCCTCCGTCTCCTCCTCCTCCCCCGTTTCCACCCTCATGTATCCCTCCTCCCCATGACCCGTCCCACCCTCCTCCTGCGAGTAAACCGAGTTACCATCACCACCAGCCTCCCAGAATGACACGCTTCCGCCGTTGACAAGGCTCCAGGTGTCGCCCTCCACACTACCACTGCCCCACTCCCCGCCTCGCCGCCACCCCCTGGCCGTACCGCCAATATCCTTACGAATATCCTTCGGAATATTCTTCGGAATATCCTTCGGAATATCCTTCGGAATATCCTTCGGAATCCCCTCCAACCACACCTCGTCGGGGGATCCGCGACCGTCCACCAGGGCCCAGGATGAACATTGTTCCAAGCTCGCACTTGAGTATCTTTGACGTTGAGGTGATCAGTTGGATAGCTAATGTAGATTAAGGCACGAACGGGTTGAAGTTCCAGCTGAGAATTACATTGGTGTCAGGTCCTCCTGCCTTCAATCTCTCTGCTTTCACTCATCAGAGGCACCAAAAGTTCGTCGGTATCACCTTCAGCCGGCGCCGCCGACGCCAGAGGCGGCGGCGGCGGCAGCGGTAGCGGGGGCTTGGCGGCGGTGGGGCGCAGCGTGAGTGCCCCGCCCGCCGCCAGAACCGCCCACCAGGGGCTTACACTCGTTCACTTTTCAGCTCAAAGTGAGCGCTTTCTGTGGGACAAGGGGTACATTTAGGGGTTGTTTACAGGGTGTTTAGGAGGTGTGAAGGGGTGTCAGGCGGGGTTTAGGGTTTCTTTGTGTTATGCCAGGCTCTGGTCGAGCTGAAAGGTGGACGAGTGTCAGCCCCTGCTGCCCACGGCAACAGCAGCACCAGCAACATGCCGCCCGTCAGCGCCCAGTTGTAGCGGCGCGAGTTGAATTTCAATGCAAACTTGAAAGGAGTATATCACACTTTAGTTTCAAGCGTAAGTACCAGGCGGTTACAACGTTGGTCTCATAGGATCAACCCGCGCTGCCTCACCCAGTTGGCCCAGCGCGGCAGGTGGCGCCCCAGCACCGCGGGGTCGTTCAACATCGCCGCCGTCACCCAGGGCCGGGCAGATTATTCACATGATGGATGCCTCTTGATGCTTTACTCAATATACGAGGGTGTACAATGTGTTGCCTGGCCGGCAACATCAGCCGAGGCCTTACAGACCAAAAGGAAAAGGTGAAACCGTGTAGAAACTCTACAAGCAAGCAAAATGTGAAAGTGTGTAGGTACACTATGAGCAAGCAGGCGTCCCATACCATGAGCACCCAGGCCACGAGGGCCAGCACCGCCCCCTCCAGCCGCCGCAGCTGCAAGTTCGTGAACGCAGCACCGCCGTTCGCCCCGCTGCCGCTTGCGCTGCCAACTTCGCCGCTGCGTAAGGCCACGTGCAATAACGCTTGCCATGTCATAGGATTGCATTCAATGAGTATAAAATAAAATGGAATTGAAACTGAACTGTGACGGAAGATATGGCGGGCGAGCATGCTGTATGTGTCTCTGCCCCTGCCCCTGGTCCTACCCTCGCTCCGCTCTCCGCCCCTCGCATCCCCACCCCCGCCGCCATCGCCATCTCCGCCGCTGCTGCTAATCTTTACCCGCCACCGCCCCCTACCCCCGCCCCCACCCCGGCCACCTCTGCCCCCGCCGCTGCCCCCGCCGCCATCGCCCCCGCCGCCGCCGCCGCCCCCCCCGCCGCCGCCGCCGTCAGTCTTCACCATGAACGGAGAAGCCAACACCGCCACCGCGCCGCCCACCACCGCGAGTAGCAGCACAAACGCTGTGGGGCGATTCGCAATTCCCACCGGAATGAACGCGTCGTACAGCTGAGCGAAAATCGCGCTGGATAACCCCAGGTAGGCCTTCAGCAGGCCCGTCATGTAGGGAGGTTCACTATGACGAAGTGCGTGAAACCACTTGGACACTTAGCAACAACTAGTACTAAGTCGTCCAATTGGAGGGTTCTGATCGGTCGAGCGGGACGACTTAGCACTAAGTCTCACTGAGTGTCTCAGTAGTTTCACGCACTTTGTCATATGAGCATGCGGTCAGCCGAGCAAACAGTCAGAGGACACCGGGCCGAGTAAAAGGCGAAGCTGTAATACGGGCACACTTTGAGCAAGCAGTCAGATGATACCAGATTGAGGAGAGGGAAAATGTTCAATGCCAAACAGTCAGATATTCCCTACCGCGATGATCCCCCCCGCTAGCGGGAAGTTGTGCATGCTCGTCAATAAAGCCGCAGTGTAGTACCTGGTATGACAAAGTGCGTGAAACCACTTAGACGCATAGCAACAAGTAGTACTAAGTAGTCCAAATGGAGCGTTCTGATTGGTCGAGCGGGCACTAAGTAGCACTAAGTCTCACTAAGTGTCTAAGTGGTTTCACGCACTTTGTCATAGATATTTCTCGCCACGTCATAGGATGCCATTCAACTCAATGAACGAGGATTGCGAATGTGTCATGCTGACCCGGCTGGCAATGTGCCTGGCAGATATTGCTCGCCACGTCATAAGGATTCCATTCAATGAATGACACTAGCAGAGATTCCTCGTATTGTCATTTGCGAGCAACATCTGCCAGGCCAAACCGCAGTGTCGTAGAGGCAGTTGCCGTTGGCGGCGACCGCGATAATCGCTGAAGTCTTCCACAAGGGCGCAGCGCCGGCGCCGTTACCGTTGACCAGGGCCGCACACAGTAGTCCATCAGATGTCAACTTCAATCGTTTAAACGCGTAACCGATCGCAGCGGTCCTATTGTACTAGTATACCTTATTTGCCCCCGCCCCTCCAATACTCAGGCCACATTGAGGTAAATGTAAACTCGTCTTGGTAGGCACCCAGCTCCCAACTCAACCCCGACGCGTAACACCTCATACTCATGTAGGGGGGTCAGTAGCCATGATAGGGGGTTCAGGTGCCCATTATAAGGGGGTCAGGTGCCCGTTACAGGGGGTCAGGTGCAAAGTGTAGGGGGGTCAAATGCCGATTTTAGAGGGGTAAGGTACCCGTTATAGGGGGGTTAGATGCCCATCATAGGGGGGTCAAGTGCCCATATCATATGCTGGAGAATGAACGAGTGGCCCGGCCCCACCGTCAAGTCCGCTTCTGAAGCCAGCGCGCTTAGTGAGCACCCCCCACACACCGAGGTACCCGCCCGCGTGCATCATGGCGCCCACCAGCAGGGGCTTACACTCGTTCACTTTTCAGCTCAACTTGAGCCGTGTCTGACGCACAAAAACACCCTGCACAACCTTAGAACCCCGTAACACCCCCTTAACACGGGCTACACAACCCCTACGCGCACCCCCTATCCCATAAAAAGTGCTCAAGTTGAGCTGAGGAGTGGACGAGTGTAAGCCCCTGCCCACGAGCAGCGTCACTTGCGGCCCGCACCGGTCGTACAGCAACCCTCCCAGGATACCGAAATGTGTGCCTGGGTCCAGGGGCTTACACTCGTTCCCATTGCCGCTCAACTTGAGCATACTTTGCCCCTTTCCGCTCAACTTAAGCCGACTGTGTCCCCCATAAAACCCAACGTAACCCGTGCATGTGTCCCGAAGGTGCTTAAGTGGAGCTCTAACGTGAGCAATGTGTCCCGAAGGTCCTCAAGTTGAGCTGAGAAGTGAGCGAGTGTAAGCCCCTGCCTGCGTCCTTCATGAATCCAAGCAGGTCGACGTCACCCTGACTCGGGTACACGGTGCGCAGGTCCTCGCTGTACACGCTGAAGGAGTACGCCAGGCCGCCGCAGACCAGGGGCGCACACTACGCGTAAACAGTCAGGTGTCTATCGTGCACCGGTACACCACTGCCGCCGCCGCTGCCGCCGCCCCGCTTGAGCTTAAAACGGAACGATTGGCCAGGCACAGGAACGGAGTGCATGGGAAGGAAGGTACGAGTGACAGGATGCGGCATGTGTGTACGGGTACGCTGGTACGCTTTGAGCGAACAGTAAGGGGACGAGCAGCGACGGCCCTACCGCAGGCTTGCACCAGGGTCGCTGCCGCCAGCACGGTCCACGCGTTGGGGCGCGGCGCCAACCGTCCGACGTGCTTCCGCCAACTCGCCTCGTCGACTTCGGTTCCATGAGGATTACTTTCACGACCAATGTCAACCGCCAAATGACGCGGGCGGCGGCGGCGACGCTCAGGAGGCGGCGCGCGCTCCATGCTGCGCATACCCCTGAGACGCGGCGCCGGTCCGACACGCGTGATGCGGCGGAGCGAGCGACGCGTCTTCGGGTGTGAGGGGAAGGAACGACGCTTCAGACCAGATAAGAAGCGACGCGCTCGGAATTTTACCGTTGTGTTGGTTTTTCCAATTTTAACGCGGTTGGTCCGTCCAACGTTCGGTTGAATACTTGAATTCGAATTGAAAGGTCGCCGGGTCCAGCTGTCCGTCAGCATTTGAAATTTTCATTCAGTCCCCCAGGGAGGAGGACGCGCGTTTTGCTTCATCTGCTTCGTTCGCCTGAGCTTGTGACGCGTACACTCTGCACGTGATGCATGAGCTCGCAGCAAAATGCAGACGGCGCGCAACTACATCCTGCGGGAAACACTCCCCGTGTGTTCAGTAAAATGTCACCAGTACTCATTGCGAACAGTCAGGGGGGTGACGGAGGCGCGGGCAGTGTTTCCGTGCGGTATGATGACGCTGAGCACGCGCAACCCTGCAACTACTCAAACGCAAACTGCGGCAGCGTCGTATTTCGTATTGCAAGTGCAAACAAACGATGTCTGGTCTACTCCTCAATGACCTCCTCGTCGGGCGTGGCCTCCACCTCCTCCGCCGCCTCCGCCGCCGCCTCCACCGCGCCGTCGCCCCCTGCCGCCTCATCGTCGTCCTTGGACCAGGGGCTCACACTCGCTCACTTCAGAGCTCAACTTGAGGACGATCGGGACACATCGCTCGCAGTAGAGCTCAACTTGAGCACCTTCGAGACACATCCACGGGTCAAGTTGGGTTGTAAGGGGGACAAAGTGAGCATTTGAGCCAAAAGGGGCAAAGTAAGCTCAAGCTGAGCGGAAATGGGAACGAGTGTAAGCCACTGCCTTGGACTGGTTGCGCAGGTACTCGGGCTCGAACTCCGGCAGCTTGGCCATGTTCTTGAACTGCATGTCACCGCCCTATAGGGCCAGGTAGAAATTTCTCGCCACGTCGTATAACATTTAAAGACAGGCCGACGTTCGAAATGTAAATTTCGGACCTTTTAACTCAAGACGTTTTGAACTAAACTACATTTTCAACTATATTTTCGAACGTGGGCTTGTCTTCAAATGTCTTGTCTTCAAATGTCTTGTCTCAAATGTCATAGGATGTTATGTAACGAGGGTTCAAAATGCGTATCGATGACCGGACGGGGAACAGGCATGGCAGACATTGCTAGCCGCGTCATCGATACGCGTTTTGAACGCTGGCAGATATTGCTCGTCACGTCAAATGATGCCGTTTGAATCGGGAACCGATGTTGCAAAGCGCGTATCGATGACGTGGCGAGCAATGTCCATTGCTCACCGTGTCACAGGATGCCATTTAAGAAGTCGAGAAACGACGGTTCAGTATCGATGATGTGGCGAGCAATGTCTGGCGGGCCCCACCGCCCAGGATTTTGTCCAGGAACGTCACCGCCCCAGCGACATCCAGCCCCTCGTTGCAGCGGCGCGAGTTGAATGTGAAAGCACAAGTTGCAAGCGGTTCATCAAGTTTCAGTGTCAAGAGATTAATTCCGGGCGCTTTCAACTCGGGTTTGATAGGATCAACCTGCACCGCCCAACCTGGTGCGCGGCGTAGCGGTTCCTCTTGCCGGACTTCACGGCCACCAGGCGCGGGGCGTCGCCCTTGGAGCAGGGGTTTACACTCGTTCCCATTCCCGCTCAACTTGAGCCCATTTTGCGCATATCCGCTCAACTTAAGCTTGCTTTGTCCCCCATATGACCCAAATTAACCCGTCGATGCGTCCCGAAGGTGCTCAAGTTTAGCTCTATCGTGAACGATGTGTCCCGAAGCTCCTCAAGTTGAGCTCTGAAGTGAGCGAGTGTAAGCCCCTGCCTTGGAGAGGCCGAAGGCGGCGATGAAGTCGCCCTGGGAGTTGGCGTCGACCCACACGAAGGAGAACGGGTCGTTGCGGTACTTGGCGGCCAGCTCCACCATCACCGAGTTCTCCTTGAACTCGTCGCCCGCGGGGGCGTCCACCACGGCGATGATGCACGTCGCGCTGCCGCCGGATAGGGACCGGCCGATTTTGCTCGCCGCGTCATGGGACGCCATCTAGCTCATGTATCCAGTCGTCACTCTGCTCCAGTCTGCCCAGTCTCCGTGTTGATGGATGTAATACTAAGAGTGAGTAGCAGACCGGAGCTATGCTCCTAGTCTGGATACAGGCTGTACTAGTACTGCCGAAAAAAGAAGGTACGATCCATGTCAGATGACGGGCGAGTGATGTCTGGCAGGCACTACCTCCGAAGCAGTGAGTGTTGATGGTGTCCTCGTTGAGGGCATTGTACTTAGTGTTCGCCTTTTTGCGCGGCCGCGTCGGCTGCGGGAACTTGGGAATCGCCAGCTGTGCCTCTTTCTCGATGCCTGCCTTGCACTCGTCCACGAATGCCGAGCAGGAGGGTCATTGAGAACTAGCACTTGAACCGATATCAGAGCATGACTCATGACTTACGTTCAGTGTAAATGCTCACACAGACGCATGGACTCGGTGCGTCCATTCAACGTCGGTCGTGTTGAACAAGCGCTTGAACCGATATCAGAGCATGACTTACGCTCAGTGAAAATGCTCATACATACGGATGGACTCGGTGCGTCCATTCAACGTCGATCGAGTGGTCGTTCTGAATAACCCCCCTGCCTTGGCAGCCTTGATCATGGGACCGGCCTTGGACCCCAGCTCGAAGGGCCTCACTGCAGTTCCCGTGTTTGGTCACCTTCAGCCATTTCTCATAACCCTCAATCCCCGTGGAATCACCTCAAAGATACTTACATTGAGATAAAAAAGATGGCGAAAGACAATAGAGGAGGATGCGGCGAGTAAGTACACTGGTACGCTATGAGCACACACGGTGAGAGCGGCGGCGGCCCCGCCAGCTTGTCGGGCCCGATGGCGGCGTGGTACCCGCCGTCCGTCTTCTCGGACTGCACGTACACCAGGGCGGGGAACTCCGTCACCTTGAAGTTGCGCGCGATGCCCGGGTCCAGGGGCCTACACTCGTTCACCTTCCAGCTCAACGTAAGCGCTTTTTGTGGGACAAGGGGTGTTTAGGGGCTGGTTATGGGGTAATTATGGCGGGGGTAGAGGGGGTGTTTATGGCTTTAGGAGATGTTTTGAGTGTCACAAACGGTTCAGGTTGAGCTGAGAAGGACGAGTGTACGCCCCTGCCTGGGTCGTCCTCGTGCTTGGCGTGCGCGAAGATCACCGAGCGCTTCTTACCCTCCTTCATGTGGGGGCACAAGTTGAAACTGAAAGCAAAGCCTGAAAGCAGTTTATCGTGTGCACTACGCAGTTCTGGTGGGGTGGTCAAACAGGGATGGCACGTAGCGCGGTATGGTCACGATCGTTGAGTTAATAGACCATCGCCCATATAGATTCAACCTCCCAATCTCGGAGTTTGATTTGTTTGATTTACACTGTAATTCACTTGAGCGACCGTCTATTACCTCAAGCCAATCCAAATCCCCGTTTGCCCCCCCCACCAGAACTGCGTAGCAAGTATCAAGCGGTGAGACCAGGCCCTTTCAACACGGGTTTGAAGTTGCACCGGCCCACCTTGAACTTGACGGCCACGGAGGTGAACCACGACGGCACCGTCTTCTCGCCACTGGTGAAGAGGATCACCTTGGGCGTCTTCTCAAAGTGCAGGAAGTTGAACGCGTCGGCGTACGACAGGCGCCGCGCCAGCTTGTCCTCCCCGCCACCCTTCACCCAGGGGCTTAGACTCGCTCACTTCAGAGCTCAACTTGAGGACCTTCGGGAACACATCGCTCACGTTAGAGCTTAACTTTAGCACCTTCGGGACACATCCACAGGTTAATTTGGGTTACATGGGGGACAAAGTCAGCTTAAGTTGAGCGGAAAGGGGCAAAGTAAGCTCAAGTTGGGCTGAAATGGGAACGAGTGTAAGCCCCTGCCTTCACCCCCAGCCGTTCCTTGATGAAGCTGACGATGCCCGCCTGGTCGCGCGGCCCGGGGTAGTCCTAGGGTCAGGGTCCACCAGATACTGCCCGCCACGTCATACGATGCCGTTCAGTTAATGAAACGAGGGTTCAAGCGCCTTGAGTGACGAGGCGGGCAGTATGGAGGAGGAGGAGGAGGAGGAGGAGGAGGAGGAGGAGGAGGAGGAGGAGTAGGAGGTGGAGGAGGAGGAGGAGGAGGAGGAGGAGGAGG
>Ga0307489_10003171_pt1 | contig 10943 bp, 15 predicted proteins | sample SB12metaG_FD_202247 | JGI IMG/M metagenome (GOLD analysis project Ga0307489, IMG submission 202247) | Sea-ice brine microbial communities from Beaufort Sea near Barrow, Alaska, United States - SB 1.2 | ecosystem: Environmental > Aquatic > Marine > Coastal | place: USA: Alaska | collected...
CAGCATCGGCTCTGGGCAAGGCCACACACTCGTTCCCTGTTTCAGCTCAACGTGAGCCGTTTTGTCCCCGACCCCGCCGAAGAATCCCTTACACCCAGTCTCCGATTAGACTATCCCCTGAACCCCCCGAATCCAGCCTCTCGACCAATCAGGGACACGGGGAGATGACGGACTGTCCGTTGACCAATCAGGGACCATAAACGATTACGATCAGAATTGGCGCGAAAACAGCAAAACATCCGGCCAATCAAATCGAAGTAAATCACTCGCTCGACCAATCATATGAGGGCCTTCAGGCACTTATAAGTGCCGGAGACTGGCTTTGAAGGTGCTGAAGTTGAGCATACAAGGGAACGCATATAAGGCCTTGGCACTGGCTACAACCTGACCTGCCACGATTGTCCGCCTGATTCGACGTGCTCGGAGGTCGGCTTAACCTTGGTAGGGCGGTGCAGGTTGACCCTACGAAACCCACACTGAAAGCGCCTGGATCTAAGCCCTTGAGAGTAAAATATGATGAACCGCTTTGACAATTTGCTTTCAAATGCAAGTTGCGCCGATACACCCTGGACAACCTGCCCATCAGCCGCGGTCACTACCGCTTCTCCGCGCATAACGCCGAGGTGGGGCGGTGCAGGTTGACCCTATCAAACCCAAGTTGAAACCGCCTGGAACTACGCTCTTGAAACTAAACTGTGATATACTGCTTTCAACTTATGCTTTCAAATTCAACTTGCGCCGCTACACCGAGGTACTTGTGTGCCCCGGCTTGGAACTGTGCAAGAAGGGTAAGACGTGCGCGTGCGCTGGGCAGGGGCTTGCACTCGTCCCACTTTTCAGCTCAACCTGAGCCGTTTCTGACACAAATACACTGCAGACACCCCGTAATATCCCCTAACACCCCCTGACACCCCCTAAAAGTCCCCTAAACAATCCATAAGTACACCCCCGACCCCCCATCCCACACAAAGCGCATATGTTGAGCCGAAAAGTGGACGAGTGTAAGCCCCTGGCGCTGGGTCGTCCGCAGTCGCAGTCGCAGGCAATGCCACATCCACAGCAACAATAAGCGCCGTCACCGCGGGTGATGCCTTGTGCGCTGCGCACAGCTCGGGACCGTTCTGCATGCTATGCGAGGCAGGGGCTCACACTCGTCCACTTCTCAGCTCAACTTGAGCGCTTTTTTTGGGATAGGGGTTGCGCGTAGGGGATGTGTACCCCGTGTTTAGGGTGCGTAGGGTGTTTTCTTGTGACAGACACGGCTTAAGTTGAGCTGAGCAGTGGACGAGTGTAAGGCCCTGGTGCGAGGACGGCTATTACCGCGAGGGGAGTTCCATTGGCTCTGGCGGAACCGGCTGGGGCTTACACTCGTCCAGTTTTCAGCTCAACTTGAGCGCTTTGTATGGGATAGGGGGTGCGCGTAGGGGTTGTGTAGCCCATGGTAAGGGGGTGTTTAAGATGTGTGGGGTGTTTTTGTGTGTCAGACACGGCTCAAGTTGAGCTGAAAAGTGAACGAGTGTAAGCCCTTGGGAACCGGCTGCTTGAGCTGCCACGATGACGTTGATGTGGTGGCTACCACGATGACCTTCGTTGTCTTAATCATCGTGATCATGCTCGCCGTCTTCGTTTTTGGGCAGCGCATCCTAGACGTGTTGCGCTATGTGTCTCGCGCTCTCGGGCTCGAGGTAGGGCGGTGCAGGTTGATAGTATCAAAACCCGTATTGAATGCGCGCCTGGTTTCAGCGCTTGAAACTAAATATGATGAACTGCTTTCAAATGTTGCTTTCAATTTCAACTTGCGCCGCTACATCGAGGCCGCCTTCTCGAAGCTCACCCGCGGTCGCGGTGGATCCTCGCAGGCAGGGGCTTACACTCGTCCACGTTTCGGCTCAACGTAAGCGCTTCGTGTGGGATAGGGGGTGCATTAATGGGTTCTTTAGGGGGAGCTTAGCGGGTGGCAAGGGGTGTCTGGGGTGTGTTTTGTGTCAGAAACGGCTCAGGTTGAGCTGAAAAGTGGACGAGTGTAAGCCCCCGCTCGCGGGTGAGCTATGTCTGGTGGCGCCTGGTTGTGATGCAGATCTGGTACATGATGCAGTCGATGTCGCGCTTCGCCGATTCGCAGAACATCAATTTCCCGGTAGGGCGATGCAGGTTCACAGTGTCAAAACAGGTGTTCAAAGCGCCTACGGTTCCAGCGCTTGAAGCTACAACATGATGAACCGCTTTCAAACTTTGCTCTCAATTTCAACTTGCGCCGCCACATCCCGGAACCGTTTGTCACCTTCATCAGGGTGATCCACATGATCAACCTCGATCTCGGCATCATACCGTCAACCGCTTGCGTCGTCAAATTCGACTTTTACGACATCATGATGATGTGGTCGCTGCTTCCTGTCGTTGTCGTCGGCATCGGCGTGCTCCGTGTCGCGGTTCTCAAGCTCCGACTCAGTGCCAGGCAGGGGCTTACTCTCGTGCACTTTCCAGCTCAACCTAAGCCGTTTTGGTCATACCTCCCGGTGACCCCCTGTTGATAGACTGGGGGAAAGTCATGCACCCAACGTATCCCCAAAAATGTGCTTACGTTGAGCCAAAAAGTGGACAAGTGTAAGCCACTGCTGCCAGGACGTTGAGGCAGATACCGAGCGCCGATGACCATGGCAAGGCGGACCGGGCGGATCAGCAAACTTTCCGCCGCGAGGTCGAGAGCGCCATGGTAGGGCGGCGCAGGTTGACCCTATCAAAACCATGTTGAAAGCGCCTGGAACCACGCGCTTGAAACTGAGATATGATGATCCACTCTCAAAAATTGCTTTCAAATTCAACTCGCGCCGCTTCACCATGGCTGGCGCCATGCTTGTGGTCTGCATCTTTCACAGCTCGGCAGGGGCTTCCACTCGTCCACTTTTCAGCTCATACGGAACCGTTTTGTCACAGACAGCACCCAACGTAACCCCCAAACAGTGCTTACGTTGAGCTGAAAAGTGGACGAGTGGAAAACCCTGCAGCTCGGTGTGCGCGGCGATCATTGACTTCTTCAACTGCGACCCCCCAACAGGTGAGACTGGATACGAGGCAGGGGCTTACACTCGTTCACCTTAGAGCTCAACTTGAGCAACCTCCAGGACACATTAATGAGTTAATTTGGGTTATACGGTGGACAGGGGAGCTCAAGTTGAGTTGAAATGGGAACGAGTGTAAGCCCCTGATACGAGGTGGCGCCGGGGGGCGTGAGAGATAGGTTTCTGGTGAAAGATTACGGCATATCGTGCAACTCTGCCAAGTACAAGTCCTACTTGCCCTACGCCAGCATCATGTTGTTCGTTTACGCCGTTATGTTCCCGTGCCTCCTCGCCTACTACGTCCGCATGCAGCGCGCTAACGCAACGGCGGCGGGGTTGGCCGGGCCGCTGAGTTTCCTCACCGGTCATCTCCGGGCTCCGAGCTGGTGGTATGAGATTTTCGCGCTGAACGTCCGCTTGCTTCTCGGCGGTGCGTTGAGCCCGGTGATCCAAGACACGGGCATGCACATGACCGTCGTGCTGATGATTCTGATGGGCTTTTCTTACGCGACCCGCGAGATCAACCCGTACCTCAACAAGGCGGGGGGGCATCGAGAACAAGCACTTGACCGACGGTGAATCTCCTCCTCCTCCTTCGCGCGTCTGTATGCGCAGACGGCGAGCCATTCAACAATTTCGGTCAGAGTGCTTGTTCTCAATGACCCTTCTGCAAGGGACACCAGGCAATCCTCAACATCATCCTTTTCGCCGAGCTCACCACCGTCGTCTTTGGCCTCATCATCAAAACGGAGTTTCTCAGTCCGGCGGGTGAGACGAGCATGTCAATATTGACCTTGTGTTTCGCGCTCCTGGTGTTTGCACTCGCGTACTACGCCTACCGCCACGAGGTGGGGCGGTGCAGGTTGACAGTATCAGAACCCGAGTTGAAAGCGGGCCTGGTGTCAGCGCTTGATACTACAATATGATGAAGCGCTTTCAGCTTTGCTTTCAAATTCAGCTTGCGCCGCTGCAACGAGGCCATCAACCGTCTGATCCAGGCCATCGCGGAGCGCACAGCGTTTACACCGCACGAATTTGCGAGGCTGTACAAGGTAGGGCGGTGCACGTTGACCCTATCAAACCCACGTTGAAAGCGCCTGGAATTAAGCTCTTAAAACTGAAATATGATAAACCGCTTTCAAACGTTGCTTTCAAATTCAACTTGCGCCGCCACAACAAGGGCATGAACGTCATCCCGCTGAACGAGGTCGGGTGGTGCAGGTTGACCCTATCAAACCCACGCTGAAAGCGCCAGGATCTAAGCGCTTGAAACTATAATATAATAAACGGCTTTCAAAATTTGCTTTCGAATTCAACTTGCGCCGCTACAATGAAGCAATCCTGAGCTCGGCGGAGTCCATCCACCGCAGCGGATACAGGTTGGTGTGCGGCAGGGGCTCACACTCACCCACTTTTCGGCTCAACTTAAGCGCTTTCTGTGGGATAGGAGGTGCAGCTTGGGGTTGTTTCGGGGGTGTTTAGGGGGTGGTAGGGGGTATAAGGGGTGTTGAGGGTGTGCGTTTGTGTCAGAAACGGCTCACGTTGAGCTGAAAAGTGGACGAGTGTAAGCCCCTGGTGTGCGGTGCCGGCGGCGATCCAGACGAGCAAGAGGCGGCGTGGTAGGGCGGTGCAGGTTGACCCTATCAAACCCAAGTTGAAACCGCCTGGAATTAAGCGCTCGAAACTAAAGTGTCACATACTGCTTTCAACTTCTGCTTTCAGATTCAAGTTGCGCCGCTACAGCGTGGGCGTATACGCACGACAAATTGCTTCCAATACACTTCGTCTGGCAAGCGCGCGTGACGTACCGTATGGCAGGGGCATATACTCGTCCACTTATCAGCTCAATCCGAGCCGTTTTTGTCACCTGAAATCCATGAAACCACCCTGGGTATTCAACAAAAGTGCTCACGATAAGCCGAAAAGTGGACGAGTGTATGCCCCTGCCGTATGGCGTTTCGTCGATACGCCACTGAGCTGGCTGCAAATGCGACGGCCATTGCCAGTCGCGACGAGGTGAGGCAGGTTGACCCTGTGAAACCCATGTTTACAGTGCCTTGATCTAAGCACTTGCAACTAGAACATGAGAAACCGATTCCCAACTTTGCTTTCAATTACAATTTGAGCCGCTACAACGAGACGCCGCCCGCGCTCAACTTTAAGGAGTTCGACGAGTTGCTGCTATCGATGTTTGGCAGGGGCTTACACTCGTCCACTTCTCAGCTCAATCTGAGCCGTTTCTGACACAAAATAGACCCTAAACACCCCCTGACACCCCCGGGACACCCCATGAGAACCCCTACAACAACCCCTAGATGCACCCCCTACATCTCCAAAAATGCTTACGTTGAGCTGAAAATTCAACGAGTGTAAGCCCCTGATGTTTGGCCCTTTCCACAACTTCGTCCCTGCGGCAGGGGCTTACACTCGTTCACGTATATATAGCTCAACTTGAGTACATTCGGGACACATTCATGGGTAAAGTTGGGTTCTGTGGGGCACAAAGACAGCTCAAGTTGAGCAGAAACTGAACGAGTATAAGCCCCTGCCCGGCGGAAGAAAAGCGCGCCGCGTTCCGCGCCCTCGCCATCATGTCATCCGTCGAGTTCGGCGAGTTGACTCGGGAGCAGTTCCCGGCTGCGGTGGTAGAGCCTAGCATCAATAGGCCGATTTCGGTATCTGGCTTCCTGCGCTGAGCGCTGACGCTTTGCCCGCACCTCTGTATGGGCATTCAACCTGACGTCCCCATTCCCGACGCTTTGCCCGCAACTCTGTATGGGCATTTCACCAGGCGATATACTGAAATCGGCTTATTGCTCGAGATTTCCTTCAACGCATTAGCCAACCATCATTTCTGGAGCTAGGTGCCACCCTGTGATGTTTCAAAGTATTTGCTCTCGGCCCGCTGCGGTGGCGATGCTTCTGTCTCGGGCCAATGCTTCCGGCGGCGGCGACGGCAGCGGCGAGGATGAAGCGACGTGCACGCAATTCGACTGCCTGGCGCTGTTGGCGCACCTTCTGAACGAGCAAGTGGTGGTGCGGATGCAAACGGCGGCGAAGGCAGGGACGGTTGGATAGTGCTCGCCACGTCATCAAACGTAATGACGGGGGCCAGGGCGAAAGCCTGGTGCCTCCTTATACACGCGGAAGCGTCTCTATATCTCTCTCTCTCTCTCTCTCAACCCTCGCTTCCTGAGTAAAACGGCATCCTAGGACATGGCGAGCGCCGTCAATCAGGCCCTAGGCGAAGGCACACCTGCGGAACGACGATTGGGGCGCGCAATTGTCGGCGGGGGCTGCAATTCGTCCACTTATCACCTCAGCCTGGGCCATTTATGTGACTGAAACCACCCGATTGATCCAAAGTGTCCCACAAAAAGTGCTCACGGTAAGTTGACAAGTGGATGAGTGGAAGCCCCTTGATGGCGGCGCTGGAACAGATTGCGAGCGAGGTGAGCCAGCCCGAGTTCGAACGTGAGGTAGGGCACAGAGTGACGCGTTGTCACATATCGATAAGGAGGATGACCATATCGATACTGTCACCTCCCATATTAGCCCATATCCCATATCGCTGTCTAGGATGACCATATCGATATGGTAGATGACCATATCGACGTACCGTAGCCTAGATCGATATCGCATATCCCATATCGATATCCCTTTCGATATCCTATTGGTGTCCGATCTCCCATATCGATCTCCCATATCGATCTTCCATATCGATCTCAGATCATAACTTGTCACTCTAGCGGTGTTGCTCCACGCCAAATTGACCCCAGGTTGACTGCGCGTGGTTTTGGCGCTTGCAGCTATTATACGATGAACTGCTTTCAATGGGCCGAATTCGGCATATCGCTTCCGGCGCCGAGCGTTGACGCTTTGCCCGCACCTCTGTATGGGCATTCAACCTGACGCCCGCTTTCCCGCGCGGAGCGCTGACGCTTTGCCTGCAACACTGTATGGGCATTTCACCCAAGCGATATACCGAAATCGGCCTATTGCATATTGCGCCGCTACACCGAGGAGTATCAAGATTTGTGCAAGTCGCTCCAGCCCGCGACGCTCCGAGACCGGTGGGGCCTGGCAAAATTTTATTTCCTTTGCTAACAAACTTTCATCGAGCCCCGTCGTCGTAGAGCTATTAGGTTTTCAGGCCATATCAAGGACAAAGAGTCTGGCTGGTAGATGATACCATTACTCTCCACGTGATATGACAGAATGCCTGTAGCTATAGATTTTCGGGTCATGCTCAAAAATTCAACTCTATTTTCTTGAGTCAAAACACACCATATCACGCCGTATCATTCAAATGGCGTCTTTGGAGTGTTATGGCGTGTTTTGACTCAAGAAAATAGAGTTGAATTTTTGAGCAAGGGCCAGAATGTATAGCTTCAGGCACTTTGTCATAGGATGCCTTTAAAATCAAGAAACGAGGGATGACGTGGTGCGCAATATTCGCTTGCCCCTGATGACCGGTTCGACCAAAACGTGCTGCCGCAGCTCCTGCACCAGATGTCCCGCGTGGCCGACCCCGTCTTCAAGGTAGGGCGGTGCAGGTTGGACCGATGAAACCCACGTTGAAACCGCCTGGAACTGAGCGCTTGATACTATAATATGATGAACCGCTTTCAGCTTTTGCTTTCAAATTCTACTTGCGCCGTTAAATCAAGGAGCATCTCGCTGATTGCCTCAGCGGACTATCGGCGGATGGCAACCTCGAGGTGAGGCAGTGCAGATTGACCCTATGACACCCGCGTTGAAACTGCCTGGAACTAAGCACCTGAAACCAACATGGGATGAACTGCTTTCAACCTTTGCTTTCAAAACCAACTTGCGCCGCTACATCGAGGGCGAATGCCACCTCCACGCGGAGGATTCCGTCAAAAGTGTGTCCCGGATGGAGGTCAAGGTCAGGCGGTGCAGCTTGATTCTATGAAACCCATGTTGAAACCGCCTGGAACTCAGCACTTGAAACTAAATGTGATATACTGCTTTCTAAATTTGCTTTCAAATCCAACTTGCGCCGCCACATCAAGGTCCTAGAGTACCGCTCCTCTGGCGAGACTAACTTCTGCACATCCCTCGTCAGCGACCCACTTCGCGCCACGGTAGGGCGGTGCAGGTCGACCCGATGAAACCCACGATGAAAGCGCCTGGAACTAAGCGCTTGAAACTATGATACGATGAACTGCCTTCAAAATGTGCCTTCAAATCAACATGCGCCGCTACACTACGGTGGTGTGCACCAACTCGCACGCGATGGTGAAGGCGTTGGAGGCAGGGGCTTACACTCGTCCACTTTTCAGCTCAACCTGAGCCGTGTCTGACGCAGAATACACCCTGCACACTCAATAACACCCCCTAAACCTCACAAACACCCACTAAACAACCCATACACGCACCCCCTATCCCACAGGTAGCGCTGAGGTTGAGCTGAAACGTGAACGAGTGTAAGCCCCTGGCCGGAGGCGGTAACCACCGGCATACCTTCCCTCACTAGAGTCCTCCGCCTGAAAAACAAGCTCGCCGAGCTCAAGAAGCCGCTGAACATCCACGTCAACCTCCTATTCCAACCCCCGGACACCACCCCCGTGACGGTCGAGATCCAGTTCATGCACGAGGTATGGTCTGGCCGATTAGGCTCCAAATATCCTTCGACACGTTTGCCAAGCCTCGTTTGTTGAGTTACGTTGCAACCGCCCGAAAGGCAGAGACGCTTCCGCATATATAAGGAGACAAGCACCAGAGAGAGGCGCTTTCACGTGTATGAGGAGGCACCAGGCTTCCGCCCTGGCCCCCGTCGAAGGAGACAAGGACCAAATTTCGCCCTGGCCTTGGGCACCCGCGTGATGTTTTGAGCATGTTCTGCGGGGCCCTCGCACGAGGACATCCACGCTCTCGCCAAAGAGACGCACCATCTGTACACCATCGCGAGGGCGAGAAGCGCAGAGGAGCTGAGCGCCACCGCCCCCGCCGACGCGGGCGACCTCGAGGAGGGCAGTGCGGAGGCAGTGCATGCCAACCTCCGTCGACCTCTGCCGGGGCGGCAGAGTGTGCACAGTCGTCAAGCACAGGAGTAGATCCATGACAGGGTAAAGCGTGGACTACAACCAGAGTGGCAAGGTGGACTACACGATTTGGCCACCGCCGGCGTGTGTCCTTCGAGGTAGATCTGGTATTTTGAAAGCGGCAAATGTGCATAAGCAAGCGCGGCAGCTAGAGCTCTATAGCTCGACTAGTAGGCCTCGCGTTGTCGCGTGGCATCGAAATCGAATATATTATTACAAATTGGAACGCGGCTGTGGATGGTAAGGGCTGGGGGGGTGGCGCGACAGCGCGCTTGTGGTGCCTTACGTAGTAATGGCGTAGAACACACGTCGCTGCGACGCCGTGCGCAAACAAACATCGTGAAGTCCGGGGCGGCGCAAATAGAAGCCGACAGTGTGCTCTCCCGCAACCATCAACAACTAGAACGGAGCTGAGAGCTGAAAGGTGGATCGCGCGAAGTTCAGAAGCCCCTCCTGAGTAGCGTGGAGGAGTTGCGCGCCACCGCCTCTGCCTCCTGCTCCTCAATCTCCTCCCCCTCCTCCTCCACCTCCCCCACCTCGACGGACCTGATCCATGAGGTCATCGCCAACACACGCGACCACCACCAGAACCGCCTCCTCACCCCCTTCCGCAACACGCCCGGCACTGACATGCTCTTCTGCTGCTCGTGCGACAACGCCACATGGAACGAAGCCGTGCCTCTGATCCCCAGCGGCCAGTGCCCAAAGGTCTGGCCTGCCGCGAACTGGAACTGCCCCAAGCAGCACCCCGGTTTAGAGGCAATCTCGTCAGGGGCTTACACTCGTCCACATGTTTGCTCAACCTGAGCCGTTTTTGTCACTGAAACCAGCAAAGCACCACACCACATGGGACAAGAAGTGTTCACGTTGAGCTGAACAGTGGACGAGTGTAGGCCCCTGCTTCTCGTCGCACTTCAAGGACGTCGCGTGCGAAGGGTAGAGGAAGCCCATGACGGACCTCGACGTGCTCCCCATGCGCATCGTGTACCAGAAGATGCGCGGCATCCCAGAGCTCGGTCTCCCAATGACACCGGCTTGACGTACTCGAACCACGTCAGGTAGATCACAATCGTGAAGACGATGAATACAGCGATCAAAGCGGTTGTCCGCCATGTCAGAGCGTGGACCGGGTCGACTCGATTAGGCATCACATCGACCGCCGATGGTTCGCCAGCTGACAATGTCGTAGGGGACTTAGAGGATTTCGAACTCCGAGGGTGTAGCGGCGCAAGTTGAATTTGAAAGCAGAAGTTGAAAGCATTATATAACACGTTAGTTTCAAGCGTTATTTTCTTGGCGGTTTCAATATGGTGTTGATAGCGTCAACCTGCACCGCCCTATCCCGAGGGATACTTGTTTCGGCAGCTCTCGCGATGGCCTCCGCGTCGACCACTTGCTCATAGCTGGAATAGGCGGGGACGAAGTCGCCCCCGAAGTCCTCCTCCTCCACCTCCTCCACCTCCTCCTCCTCCTCCTCCTCCTCCTCCTCCTCCTCCTCCTCCTCCTCCTCCTGCTGATCCCCCCGACCCGTGTCCTGCTCCCCCCGGTCCGTGTCTTCCCCGCTCGCGATGTCCTCGACCTCGATCGTGACCTGGGTGGCGCGCGGTCCGGGCGCCGGCACCCGCCCGGACCCGGGCGTCAGCCCCAGCCGGTCTCGCAGCTGCCCCAGAGTCTCCTCTCCCTCCTCCACTTTTACCTGGGTGGCCCCAGAGGCCTCGGCCCCTACCACTGGAGGTGCGCCGTGGTGAGGGCGGCAAGGGCGGCGGCGGCGCGCTGCTGATCGCGCACAGCAAGATCAGCAAGATCGTCCCCCTCG
>Ga0307489_10003174_pt1 | contig 10938 bp, 16 predicted proteins | sample SB12metaG_FD_202247 | JGI IMG/M metagenome (GOLD analysis project Ga0307489, IMG submission 202247) | Sea-ice brine microbial communities from Beaufort Sea near Barrow, Alaska, United States - SB 1.2 | ecosystem: Environmental > Aquatic > Marine > Coastal | place: USA: Alaska | collected...
GAAACCGACACACCATGAGGGCGGTTCATCACCCCGTGGGGGGTAATAGTCAGCCATCCCGACGTGCACCTCTACGCGAGCCCCATCCCCGCCGTGGTCTAAGAATATGACCCGGGAAATTTGTTGTTCTGACCAGCGACCGACCGACCGAAAATGGTTTCGATGATGACGATGACGTGTCAAGAATACTCCACGCTCCCACAGACTCATTGCCGCACTCCACCCGTCGCGTCGCGCCAACGAGCGGCCGCACACGCAACCCCCGCGCGGAGCATCACCCCGTGAGCTCGCCATGCAGGCGCTGCCGGCTCTGCGCGCCGCGACGGCGCGCGGCCTCCAGCGCGCCGCGTCCACCACGTCCAAGCCATCCTTCACATCGCGGGCGGTGCCTACTTGTTGCACCACCCCAGGGAAAGATGGCATGAACCAGATGGCGCGTGCAGGGTTGCTCGTGTTACGCGCTAATAGCAGCCGCAGCAGCGGCGACAGCAGCAGTAGCGGTGGTAATGCCGGCAGCAGCAGCGGTGGTGATGCTGGCAGCAGCAGTGGTATCGCGGCGTCGCCAAGCGTCGCCAGCGGCAGCAGCACCACGCGCGAAAGCCCCGACAAGGTGTCGCGCGAGATGCACGAGTGCTTCGAGCTTGTGGAGCGCATGGGGCGCGGCGCGGTATACCTCGGCAAGGGGGTTATTGAGAACGGGCAATCGACCGACGTTGCATCACCTCCTCCTTCTCCGCGCGTCTGCACGAGCATTGACTCTGCTTGCTGGAACCACATGCTCCGATGTCAATCGGGTGCTTGTTCTCAACGACCCTCCCGCTTGGCAGCGCGCGCGTGCCCGAGGATCACCCGCACTTTATCGCTGCGCAGGACCTAGCGAGTAGCGTGGCGGTGGCGTTGAATTGCACCACGTGGTCGGGGCTCGGGGCAGGGCGGTGCAGGTTGACCCTAGGTCGAACGCAGGTTGACCCCAGGGTGACCCCGGATTGATCGCACATGGCGTCAGCACTTGAAGCTGAGATGTGATGAACCGCTTTGAAACTTCACTTCCGATTTCAACGTGCGGCGCTACACCGCGGCGGGGATGATGGAGGCGGTGACGCGGGGGGGCATGGCGGCGGGGAAGCCCGTGGCGGGGCAGGGCGGTGCAGGTCGAACCTAGGTTGCCCCGGGTTGACCCCGGGTTGACCGCCCGAGCTGACCGCGCTTGGTGTCAGCGTTTGAAGCTGACATTCGATGAGGCGCGTTCAAACTTTGCATTCACTTTCAACTTGCGCCGCTACAGCGGGGTTTATGATCAAGTTGGAAGCGGGCGGGGTGCGGCAGGAGACGCGGCGGCACCCGTATCTCCCTGACAATGTGTACTACACCGCCAGCTTCTTCTCCGCGCGCAAGCACGGCAGGGGCCGATGGATAGTGCTCGCCAAGTCATAGGATGCCGTTGAACTCAATAATGGATAGTGCTCACCACGTCAGAGGATGCCGTTTGACTCAAGAAACGATACGTTTGATGACGAGGCCAACACATTAGTGCTCACCACGTCAAAGGAAGCCGATTAACTCAGGAAACGACGGTTCGAAATACGTTTGATTGTTGGCGAGAATTATTCTGATGTGCTCGCCACGTCATAGGATGCCGTTTAACTCAAGCAATGAGTGTTCAAAATGGGTTTGATGACATGGTGGCGAGCACTATCCATCAGTCCCTGAAGCACGGGCTGGTGGATGCGGGGGTGCGCAACGCGTCGACCGACCGCACCGCGTTCTTCGCACTGCCTGGCGGCGTCGGCAGGGGCTCACACTCGTCCACTTCTCAGCTCAACCTGAGCCGGGTTTCACTGGCAGACAGACTCCAACCAGCCTATTTGACACAAACTGCTTACGTTAAGCTGAAACGTGGACGAGTGTATCCCACACAAAGTGCTCACGTTGAATTGAAGAGTGAACGAGTGCAAGCCCCTGGGCGTGGGAACCTTGGACGAAATCTTCGAAGTGCTGGCGTTGTTACAGCTGCGGCGCATTGGAAGCGCGGAGCCGGTGCCGTTCCTCGTCATGAACTATGATGGGTGTTACGACGGCAGGGGCTTCCACTCGTTAAAGTTTCAGGTCGACCTGGGCGTTTTTTCCACTGAAACTGGGAGATCACGTTGCGTCTTACACTTCTGCTGCGCATCGAGCTCCTCCTGCCGCGCCACCAGCCAGCGTATCCCGCAAAAGGAGCTTCAGGTGAGCCGGAAATGAGGACGTGTCTAAGCCCTTGCACGACGGGCTTCTCAAGTTCCTGGAGGACGAGATGGTTCAGTACGGCGCTTTGCGCGAGGGGGAGCTTGCGCCGCACTGGAAGGTGTGCAGAACCAACGAGGAAGCGCTGGCGTACCTCGAGTATTTCTACGGTCCATCGTAGTACCTATGGATATAAATAAGTAGAATAAGGTATCACGTGTAATACTATTTAGAGGGAGGAGGAGGAGCAGGCGAGTGACGATCACGCCGCTGTGACGCAACGCGGCTTCGTGATGAGTTGCTTCGTTTCTTACACCGTTTGAGGGCTCTGGACTGAGAGCTCTAATCGGTCAATCGTTCGGTCGTTCAAGCAGATTGTCTTTCATAGCGTGCGCGATTACGCTGATCATAGTTCTGGTGAGGGTGGCAAATGGGGATTTGGTTTTGCTTCAGTTAAGTATCCTGCAGTGACATAGCCCTGCTCCATTCATCAAATGCCCCCTTCATTGATCGTCGACACTGTCAAGAGTTGTCGTTGCATCATGGTGCATGTGTGCGTGTTGTGCGTCATCGAAATTCGACTCATTCCGCGGCTGGCCTGGCAGCTCGGCGACGAAAGTCTGGTAGTCAGACTGTTTGCCCGTAGGGCCTCGCTACTTCTACTGTCCCCTCACCTCGATATTCCTGGTCCCCGCCGCCGCCAGCACCGCCTCACAGGGTCATGCACTCGTTCGCTGACTGTTAGCCCATAGTGTACCGCGGAGGTGGAGGGGGCGGGAGGGTGAGCACTTGAGGCGGAGGGTGTGCCTTATGACGTGGCAGGGATAATAAGGCCTGACAGACAATGCTCGTTCATGTGATTCCATTCAACTCGAGCAACGAGGGTCTACATTGTGGAGACGACGCTGCAGGCATTATCTCTCAGGTCGTACCCGGGCCGGGCTCGCGGGCGCGCGATACCTCGCCGGTGTCGGGGGCGCACATCTCAGAAGCGGCGGCGGCGGCGGCGGCGGAGGGCTGCGGGTAGATGCGGAACGACGGGGGATAACACGAAGAGCACACGCCGTGGGTGTGTTCACCGCCGCCGCCTTCCAGGGCTTGGTGCAATTCGATGGGCAAACAGTCAGGGAACGAGACGGTGTGGGAGGCACAGGAGGAGGAGGAGGAGGAGGAGGAGGAGGAGGAGGAGGAGGAGGAGGAGGAGGAAGAAGAGAAGGAGGAGGAGGAGGAGGAGGAGGAGGGGGAGGAGGAGGGGGAGGACGGGGATGAGCAGGGGGAGGACGAGGAGGAGCAGACGGAGGAAGAGGCGGACCGGCCAGGCTAGGGTGGAGGACACTGCGAGTGTGTACGAGTGCACAAATTCACTACGAGCAAAGAGTCAGGGAGCCCTGCCTCCGCCGGCGCCGCGGCGCGCGAAAAGCCACGCAACGGGCGGCGGAGGCTGGAACTCGCTGGCGCTGAGCGCGCTAACGACCACCGCGGCGAGCGCTAAGGCCAGTTACCAGGGCCGTAAACACTCCACTCCAACACTTGTCCCCTGTGTTTGCCGCTGTGGCTTGTTGTCGTTACTCTTATTGTCTGCACGAACTCGCGGTACGAGCTGTGTTGTCCTCGAACCCACTCAAGTTATGCCTCCAAGGCGCGGCAAGTTGGGCTGCAGAGGGAACGCCGTGTGAGGCCACGGAGATACACAGAGACACGCGTCCGCGTATCTGAGGAGGCACCAGGTACCAGGGGGGTCGGGGTACGCACGCGACCGGGAAGCGAAAAATTGGACGTTGGGCGGGACGGGGACCCGGCGGTATCCGAGGGAGTGGCGGCGGCGGGACCCCGCCACGTAAAGCGCGAGCTTCATGGCGAGCACATCGGGGCGGCAGCAGGTCGCCGTGGAGGCGCTGACGTGGGGGCTATAGTACGCGTACATGCAGAGGACCAGGGGCTCACACTCGTTCACTTTTCAGCTCAACTTGAGCCGTGTGCCCGTGTCTGTCACCAGAAAACACCCTGCACACCCTATGACCCTAAACACCCCCTAACAACCCTTGAACTCGGGATACACACCCCCTACGCGCACCCCCTACTATCCCAAAATATAATACAAAGCGCTCAGGTGGAGATGAAAAGTGGACGAGTGTAAGCCCATGCAGAGGACAAGTGCGGAAGCACGTGCCACACAACTCACACACATATCTGCCGCGTTGTTCCAGTCACAGCTTTCATCCAATCGGCAGGTGGCGGACTATTTTCGCTGACGGCTTTGGTGTTTTCCACGTTTGCCTTCTGTCTGGAGCTTTCTGTAACGGAGCGCAGGCTCTTCACTCCTTTACGCGCCGCCGCCGCCGCCGCCGCCGCCGCCGCCGCCGCCGCCGCCGCCACCGCCGCCGCCGCTTGCAGCGTACCCACGCGTCGCTCCGTACCACCTGATTCCACCTGGCTGAGCCGTCCCCATCTATAAGCGAAGACACAGCCACAACTCTGATGACAGAACTACACCACCGTCCCTGCGCAGTTCTGGTGGGGGAGGCAAATGGAGATTTGGATTTGCTTGAGTTAATAGACGGTCGCTCATATAAGTTACAGTGTAGATCAGTCTCCCGTACACGGGAGACTGACTTTTGTATGGGCAACGGTCTATTAACTCAACGATCGTGACCAGACCGCGCCACGCGCCATCTCCATTTGCCCCCCCCTCCAGAACTGCGTAGCCCCTGCCAGCCTGGCTGCACCGTTTGGTGGAAGCCCCTAGTATACCTGTATCCGCACGCCCGGCGACCCACACGTGCCGCCACCGCTGATGTCGTCGTATGTTGACCGCCGGTGCGTCGACGCACGCGCGCGCCGCGCTGCTTCCGGGCCCCGCGCGCCTCATCCCTCACAGTCCACTCACTTATGAAAGAACTCCCCAACGTGACTGGAGCTCTGCAGACCTCACCGACCCCTACGAACCCCCCCCGGCCTCCGTCTCCGCCCCTGTCCAACTTGCTGAGTTGCGGTGTTGCGAGCGGTGAATACCGGCGGCATACGGCGAACGACCTCATGGCGGCCTCCACGTTCGCCGCGGCGTGACAAGATATCCCATATCGATATGGGAGATGACCATATCGATACTGTCATCTCCCATATCATCAGCCCATATTCCATATTCCATATCGATATCCAGGATGACCATATCGATACGGCAGACAACCATATCGATATACTAGTACCATATCCCAGATCGATAATAATGTATCATATCGATATCCCTATCATATCTCATTGATATCCGATCTCCCATATCGATATCGGATCAATTCCTCGTCACTCTGCCTGAGCCCCATGGCGGCACTGCATCAAGTGCGCTTCACCGCCGCATCCGCCGCCGCCGCTACCACCCCCGAATACGCCTCACCTTCGGCCTGACGATCGAACGCGCCGCGGCTCGCGCATGCGGATGGCATTCTCCGGAAGGAACAACCTTACCAGATAATATAGCAACATAATTCGCAATTTTGCCCCCGGTAGTTAGTTCGATTGAGTCCCCCTGATTTTCACTGCGAAAATATACCAAATCAATACACGTGCGGCAAAATGTTTTCGGGAATCCCGGCGAAAGTCGTGGCCACACGTGCAAAACACGTGACCACACGTGTTACTGAGTCGTTCGAAAGCACCAAGGTGCTGCCAAAAGGGTGAAAATCACCCTTCGCGAGTCCACGTGAATTACGGGGGGCAAAACTGCGTATTACATTCAAACGAAGATCCCCGTATGGCCCTCTCCTTCTCCTCTATCCAGCTATCTCAACCGCACCCGCCCCTCCGCCCTCGCCCCCAACCCCGGCCTCGGTCTCGGGGCCCAAGTGTTTCTCCGCGTGCTCTCTCACACACGCCGCCACCTCGGCGTCGTATTCCTCCATCGTGATGCCCACTTTTTCGCAGAACGTCTCACTGGTGAACCGGCCCATGCTCGAGGCGGGGAACCGCCCCGCCTGGCCGTACCTCTGTGTATCGGCGCAAGTTGAAAATGAAAGCAAGGTTTGAAAGCAGTCCATCGCATTTTAGGATCAAGCTAGAAGCACTGAGATACAAGCGCTTTCAACATGTACTTTTTTGGTTGAATCTGCACCGCCCCACCTCTGCAGCAGCCGCACCCGCGGCACCAGTCTGCCGGCGAGGCTGTAGGTAGCGAGGTGCATCGTCACAGTCAAGCTGGTGTTTGGGAAGTTGTTCTCAACAAAGCGCAGCGTGGGCCGCAGCTTGCGGTCCACGCTCAATTCCAACACGATGGGAAACGTGGTGATGAGCTTCGCCGCCCCGTCCCGCCCCAGCCCCAACTCCTCCGCCAGGTACCTCACCTTGGGCGCGAGATTGTGCTCCGCGTTGAAGCCTAGCACGCTGGGGTACTTGGCGATAACCTTCACCGCCCCGTCCCACCCTAGCCCCAACTCCTCCGCCAGGTACCTCACCTTGGGCGCGATATTCGTCTCCACACTGTAGGTCAGCACGCTAGGAAACTTGGTGATGAGCTTCACCGCCCCGTCCCGCCCGAGCCCAACTCCTCCGCCAAGTACCTCACCTTGGGCGCGATGTTATCTTCAACGCTCATGCCCAGAACCTGGGGGCACTTGGTGATGACCTTTACCGCCCCGTCCCGCCCCAGCCCCAACTCCTCCGCCAGGTACCTAACCTTGGGCCCGAGATTGTGCTCCGCGCTGAAGCCTAGCACGCTGGGGTACTTGGCGATGAACCGCCCCGTCCCACCCCAGCCCCAAATCCTCCGCCAGGTACCTCACCTTGGGCGCGATGTTGTCCTCCACGTCGAAGCCCAACACTCGGGGATACTTTGTGATAAGCTTCGCCGCCCCGTCCCGCCGCAGCCCCAACTCCTCCACGAGGTACCTCAAGGCGGGCGTGAGGGTCTTACTCATGCTGTAGCCCAGCACATGAGGATACCTGGCGATGGCCTTCGCCGCCCTCTCCCGCCCCAGCCCAGCCTCTTCCACCAGGAATTGAAGCCTCGGCGCGAGCTTTCCCTCCATGCTGTAGTTCGCCAGCGGCGCATATCCCTCCATGGCCTTCAGCGCCCCCGCCCGCCCCAGCCCCACATCCTCCGCCAGGAACCGAAACACGGCGTCTCGATCTCCCACCGCGTCCTCTTCTCCCTCCCCGCCGCCTGCCGCGAGCGCGCCGCCGCCGTCCTGGTCGCCGACGCGAGCGACGAGCAGCCCCGTCGGCGGTGCCCGCGCCCACCGGGCCACCGGGCGCGCCGCCGCCCGGCGCCGTGTCCCCGCCCCCGCCCCAGCCCTAGGGTCAGGTGGATAACGCTCGCCACGTCATTCAACCAACGCACTTTCCGTGGCGAGCAATATCCGCCCGCGTCTCTGCAGGTAACTGGCACAGGACGACGTGGCGAGCGATGTCCGCCAGGCCTTACCCCGCCTGCGACCCCGCCCCCGCCCCCGGTCGCGCTTTTGAAACGAGCGGCCGCGACGATGGGTTTGTTACATAGCAGCGTTGCACGCCCACGCGGCTCCGACTCCGCCCATCGCGCGAGCGGTATCCGGCGATTACGCGCCCGTCCCCGCGTCACGCACCCACCACCCCCCGCCGCCGCCCCCGTCCCCTGAGCCCAGCCACCAGACCGCACCCGGCCCGTCCCCCGTGCTCGCCACGCCTCGAGGTCGGCAGGGTAGCGCGCCGCGCGGAGAATGGTGAGGGCTTTGCACGCGTCAAGTTTCAGTAGCTAGAGAACTCGGCAGTCGGCACCACCCGCACCGGCAATCGGATCTGCGCAAACAGCTGGAAGAAAAAGAAGGCGGACAAATGCGGATGCTTTACTCGTATCAAGAACGAAGAACGGTGACGCGTGGCGCAGCCGATAACCACATTACCTGGGATGCATATACATGTCAACACCTCTATGAACAGCCGCCAAAGATTTCAGTAGTTCCCGCACTCCCAAGCTAGATAACAGTTTTGTCACACACGCTGATATTCGTTTTACTTTCCAACCGCCGTGGGTGCCGCCTCCGATGGCACCGCACTGTTCGTGGGGCCCAGGCGGAAGCCTGGTGCCTCCTGGTACAGGCTGACGTGTCTGTACCTCTCTCGAACCGCACCGTCGAGGCCCTTTCCGTCTCCTCTACCCATCTATCTCACACGCACCCGCAAGCTCCCCCCCGGCCTCGCCCGCAGCCCCAGCCCCGGCCTCGGGGGCCGGGGGTTTCTCCGCGTGCTCCCTCACGCACGCCGCCACCTCGGCGTCATATTCCTCTGCCATTATGCCCACCAGTTCGCAGAACGTCGCATTGGTGAACCGGCTCACGCTTGAGGCGGGGAACCGTCCCGCCTGGCCGTACCTCTGTGTAGCGGCGCAAGTTGAAATTGAAAGCAAAGTTTGAAGGCAGTCCATCACATTTTTGTTTCAAGCTACGAGTACGAGTATCGGACATAACCCGTTTACAGAAACTATTTATTTCCGTAAATGCTCCGTTTACGAGGGGTTTTTGGGCGAAAATACCCGTTTACGAGAGTTGCGCCGCAGGCGCGATTTTGGGCGATTTTGGGTAATTTTGGGATGTTTTGGGCTTTTCGGGCCTGTTTTTGCATAAATACGCCGTTTACAAGGGCTTTTTCGACCTTAAATTTTCTTTTACAGTCACTATTTCCTGTAAACGGGTTCTGTCCGATACTCGTAGTTTCAAGCACTGAGATACAAGCGCTTTCAACACCTTTTATCTCGGTCAAATCTGCACCGCCCCACCTCTGCAGCAGCCGCACCCGCGGCACCAGTCTGCCGGCGAGGCTGTAGGTAGCGAGGTGCATCGTCACAGTCAAGCTGGTGTTTGGGAAGTTGTTCTCAACAAAGCGCAGCGTGGGCCGCAGCTTGCGGTCGATGCTCAAACACAGTAGCGTAGGATGCGCCAAGATGCTGTCCGCGGCGCCCTCGCGCCCGGCCCCAACCTCCTCCGCCAGGAACCTCACCTTGAGCGCGATATTACCTTCCACGTTGTAGCTCAGCACCTGAGGGCACCTGGCGATGACCTTCGCCGCCCCGTCCTTCCCCAGCCCCAACTCCTCCGCCAGGTACCTCACCTTGGGCGCGATGTTATTCTCCACGCTGTAGCTCAACACTTGGGGCAACGTGGTGATGAGCTTCGCCGCCCGGTCCCGCCCGAGCCCCAACTCCTCCGCCAAGTACCTCACCTTGGGCGCGATGTTATCATCCACGCTCATACCCAACACGCCAGGGAACCTAGTGATGAGCTTCACCGCCCCGTCCCGCCCCAGCCCAAACTCCTCCTCCAGGTACCTCACCTTGGGCGCGATATTATACTCCACGCTGTAGCCCAACACCGCAGGATATGTGGTGATGAGCTTCGCCGCCCCGTCCTTCCCCAGCCCCAACTCCTCGACTAAGAGCTTCCCCGCGGGCCTGAGATTCCTCCTCACGCTGAAGCCCAGAACAAAGGGCCACCTGGTGATGGCCTTGGCCGCCCCTGCCCACCCCAGCCCCGCCTCCTCCACCAGAAATTTGTGCCTGGGCGCGAGCTTGCCCTCAACGCTGTAATTACACAGCTGAGGAACCCTGTCCATGGCCTTCAGCGCCCCCGCCCGCCCCAGCCCCGCCTCCTCCGCCAGGAAGCGGAACACGGAGTCTTCATCGAACCTGTCGTCTCCATCTCCCGTGGCGTCTCCATCTCCCAAGGCGTCTCCAGCTCCCTCTCCGCCGCCCGCCGGGAGCACGCCATCGCAGTCCAGCAGCCCCCCCGGCGGCGCCTGCGCCCACCGGGCCACCGGGCGCGCCGCCGCCCGGCGCCGCGCCCCCGCCCCCGTCCTAGGGTCTGGTGGATAACGCTCGCCATGTCATCCAAAAAATGCACTTTCCGTGCACCGTGGCAAGCAATATCTGCCCTCGTCTCTTCAGGACACTGGCACCTGACGACGTGGCGAGCGATATCCGCCAGGCCTTACCCCGCCTCCGACCCCGCCCCCGCCCCTCGCCGTGCCCTTGAAACGAGCGGCCGCGACGATTGGTTCGCGACGCAGCAGCTTCGCCCCGTCCCCGCGGCGACGACTCCCATCGCGCGAGCGGAATCCGGCGCGATTACGCGCCCTTCACCGCGTCACGCGCCCACCACCCCAGGCCGCCGCCGCCGTCCCCTGTGCCCACACACAAGGGCACACCCGACCCGTCCCCCGCGCTCGCCACGCCTCGAGGTCGGCAGGGTAGCGCGCCGCGCGGAGAATGGTGAGGGTTTTGCACGTCGTCTTTATAATATTTCATATACAATAACTCGACAGTCGGCACCACCGCAGCCGCAGCCGCACCGGCAATCGGATCTGCGCAGACAGCTGGTAGAAAAAGAAGGACGGACAATGCTATAAGAAGAACGAAGAACGGTGACGCGTGGCGCAGCCGATAACCACATTACCTGGGATGCATGAACATGTCAACACCTCTATGAACAGCCGCCAAAGATTTCAGTAGTCCCCGCACTCCCAAACTGGATAATTATTGATATGGCGTCTCTTGACTCAAGAATCTTGAGTTCAAAAATTTGGGCAAGGGCCCGAAAATTTATAGCTTCAAGGCACTGTGTCATAGTAGATGGGAAGTGGGCGAACCGAAGGCCGCTGGTGGGCACGATCGGAGCTGCGTACACGCACTCTCACGATTGCTTTTTGAGCACTATATTGAACATTAAAATCAATGTAGGGCAAGTGATCGCCCCC
>Ga0307489_10003175_pt1 | contig 10935 bp, 5 predicted proteins | sample SB12metaG_FD_202247 | JGI IMG/M metagenome (GOLD analysis project Ga0307489, IMG submission 202247) | Sea-ice brine microbial communities from Beaufort Sea near Barrow, Alaska, United States - SB 1.2 | ecosystem: Environmental > Aquatic > Marine > Coastal | place: USA: Alaska | collected 2017-05-06
ACAGACTGCATGAGTTCAAAAGGAGAGCACAAAACACACAACAGACAACACCATTTCCAAGTCGTGGCTTCACTGGTGGAAGCACGTCACGCTGCTGGGTAGCACCTTACATCACCCAACCCAACCCACCCTGTGGTGGACTGCTGGGCTGTCATGTGTGTGACCAAGAGGGGGTCCAAGGTCCAGTGCGTTCACACTGCGACCTCCTCTCGCGGAAACACACTAGCTGAGTAAGTTCTGCACTGTCCTGCTACGAGTACCCCGAGTCGGAACCGGTGTGGGAGAGCACCCTTTGCCCACGCCATATTGAGAGCCTCACGGGACTCGGAACGCTATCACTGGATTGCCCCTCGCATTACTACTGACGTGCGCCGTAGTTGGATCCGGCGCTGGTTACTCGTCCTCATTTCGTTCGGCAAGAAATCATGTTCATCTACCTCAGCAAGAAAATCGCGATACCCAACGGCGTGAAGCTGAAATGCGTTTCGTGGAACAGCGAGCAGGGCTGGATAGCATGCGGAGGCGACAACGGTTTGCTGAAAGTTCTAAAGCTAGACACCTCAACTTCGAAGGGTGGTCAAAGTAGCAACCTGTCGATGAACCAAACGCTCGAAGGTCACAATGGGTCTGTGATGGTGGTCAACTGGAACGAAAATTATCGAAAGCTGACGACGAGTGACCAATATGGTCTGATTATTGTGTGGATGCTTCACAAGGGCATGTGGTTCGAGGAAATGATAAACAACCGCAACAAGTCGGTGGTGCGTGACATGAAGTGGACGTCAGACGGGCAGAAGATATGTATTGTCTACGAGGACGGAGCTGTGATTGTTGGCTCAGTTGATGGAAAGCGCTTATGGGGAAAGGAATTGCCACTGCAGCTCTCGCTAGTAGAGTGGTCCCCAGACGGGCGGCTCATACTTTTCTGCACTGTTCAAGGAGAATGTCATATTTATGATGGAAGTGGCAATCCTCTTTCGAAGGTTAATTTGTTTGCAAATGAAGGCCTCAACTCGTCACCACTTGTTGGAATCCATTGGTATGATGGAGCCGAAGGCTACGGTGATCATAATCCCCCGGCACTGGCCATTGGCTTTGAAAACGGTCACGTGCAATTGATGAGAGTGGAAACTGATGAACAACCCATATTTCTTGAAACCGGAATGCGTGCTTCACAGATTCAATGGAATAGGTCTGGAACAGTGCTTTCAGTCGCCGGACTGCATTCTGGCGGTGAAGCTCGCGACATTAGCATGGTACAATTTTATAGTCCGTTTGGTCAACATCTCCGCACACTTCGTGTCCCTGGTACCAGCATCAATGCACTATCATGGGAGGGAAGTGGGCTGCGTATTGCACTTGCTGTTGACAGCTACATATACTTCGCAAACATTCGGCCAGACTACAAGTGGGGATACTTTGGGAATACGTTAGTTTATGCCTTCAGCAAGCCGGACAAATTAGAGGCGTGTGTCATATTTTGGGACATAAAAACTAACAAAAGATATGCAAAGTATGTCAAACGGTTGATTGCAATTCGTGCATGTGGAGAACATTGCATTCTTGCAACTAGTGGAGAAGAGTCAGGGCAGTATATTCTCATACTGTGCAACGCGATCGGTTCTCCCATCGACAGCAAATACATCGAGGTTGAGCCTCTCTTTATCACCATGACTCCTTATCATGTGATGGCCGCCTCTGAATCATTTGTGTATGTTTGGCAATATCGCACTCTCGTATCTAAGCTGACCTCCGTCGATACAAGTGCAATGAATGTGAGCCGAAAAGATGGAAGGGAGAGGGTATTTCACATTGACAGTAGCTCGACAGCCGGAGAAACATCTGTCGACGGCGGCAAATCACGTGCTCCAACTGCAACAACCAACGATCCCATTTGTACAGTGGCTGCATCTAACAAGCTGCTTATCGTCGGGCGAGAGTCAGGTGCTGTGAATCGCTACAGTTTGCCTCACCTAGCTCTCGAAGGTCAACACATACTACGATGTCGTCCACAGGTCATGGCACTGAACTGTACGAGTACAAAGTTCAGCGTGATTGACATAAATGGAGTGTTAACATTCTTTGACCTCACTGCCGTCCCATCTGATGCAGTGCGTAGCAGTTCTTCGGTGGGCTCACATCTTAGTTTCGAGCGTAAGGATACCTGGGATATGCGTTGGAGTGACGACGACTCCGAACTTTTCGCAATGATGGAGAAAACCCGTATGTATATAATTCGTGGCACCGAGCCAGAAGAACCTGTGCTATCTTCGGGTCACATATGTGAATTTCATGATCTTCAGATTACGGCTGTTCTTTTGGATGACGTCATGCGTGGCCCAGAAAAACCGACAAAAGAGCAAGTAATAAACTTTGAAACAAAATCCCTGCGCGACACACGAAACCTCTTGCACGATGTTTCTATTCAGGATGCCTACCAATTCATAGAAGACAACAGCCATCCACGCCTGTGGCGTTTGTTAGCAGAACACTCGTTGGAGAAGCTGGACCTTGTGGTAGCAGACAAGGCTTTTGTGCGCTGCGCTGATTATCATGGTATCCAGTTTGTCAAGCGTCTACAGATGTTGGACGATGAAATCAAGCAACGCGCGGAAGTAGCAGCTTATTTCAAAAATATTGATGAAGCTGAAGCTTTGTATGCACAGGTTGATCGTGTAGACCTAGCAGTGGAAATGCGAATGCATTTGGGAGACTGGTTCAAAATAGAGAAGCTCATCCAAGCAGGGGCCGGTGATGACCGGACACTTATACTTGCATGGAACAACATTGGTAACTACTTTGCAGATCGTCAGAAATGGGTAAAAGCGGTAGCATACTATGCACAAGCAAAAAATACTGAAAAACTGGTAGAATGTTTCTATGCCCTGGAAGATTATCCTGGTTTAGAGAAGCTCATTAACATGCTACCTGAGGGAAGTCATCTACTCGGCACCATTGGAATGAAGTTCGTCAGTGTTGGACTTTGCGAGCCAGCTGTTGTAGCATACCTTCGGGCAGGGGATGTGAAGGCTGCCGTCGACGCGTGTGTACTGCTCAATCAGTGGGATCAGGCAGTGGAGCTGGCAGAACAGCACAAGTTTCAACAAATTGAGGGGCTGCTCGGAAAGTATGCTGGGCATCTCCTCGAGAAGGGAAAGAAAAGCGCGGCCATCGACCTGTTTCGCAAAGCAAATAAGCATACCGAAGTCGCCAGTCTGCTGACGCAGCTTGCAAAGACCTCTGCTGCAGGAAAGGTTTGCCCTCTCCGTGTTAAGAAGCTCTATGTTCTTGCTGCGCTGGAGGTGACCAAGTTTCGGCAAAAGGCGCTTACTGCAGATATATCGACAGCAACACGTGGAACTAGTGCACATGAGCAAACTGCTGCTGCACAAACCTTAGATGGGTTGATGACTCTCGATCAAGTAGCGAGTGAAAATGCCGCGACTGAAGGCAGTTGGCGGGGAGCCGAGGCATATCATTTTTGGCTACTTGCTCATCGACAGCTCTACGATGGGCAGTTTGAGTACGCAAGACGCACATCATTGATCCTTCAAGACTTTGAGGATTTACTAGATCCTATCGACATATACTGTTTCATCGCAATAGCGTGCTATTACAGCAGGCACTATGGTCGCTGCAGTAAAGCGTTCATGAAGCTGGAATCATTTCCTGAAATGTCAAGGGAGAAGCTTGAATCATACTCGGACCTTGCCACGTCAATTTTTGTCAAGCATCCTCCAATAGATCCTGCATCGTCGCGCTCCCGCAGAAATGATGAAGTCGCAGTGGTCAGCGATTCCAAATTGATTCTCACAAACATCTGCACGGCGAGTGGCAGGGACATCGGAGCTGCTGATAACATCCTGGCTTGTAAGAGTTGCAATCATCGAAGCATCATTGGAGAGCTTCGCGGTCGTGCAACATGTCCCCTTTGTCACTCCTCTTTCACTAAACATGACACATCAAGCTTGAAGGAAACTGAAAACGTAGTGGTGAATGCGGCCAAATCGCCCACCGCGCCGATGCAACGAAACCTGTGAAAGTTCCAGTAATGGTGCGTTGTCCTAGGCTGCAGAACTGTTGGTACTCGCTCCCGCGAGCGTGCTCAAAAACGGGAAATCACGAAACTGATCTGTGCATATTTGCTAGCGCTCATTGCTGGATGAACATGTTCCCCAATCCCTGGGAACCGCACGGGCATCAGCCTCGACCTGCACACTTTTAGGTTTTAAAGAGACGAACCACTTTTTATAGAACTAGGCTACTGTAATGACCACACAGCGCACGAACAAAAAAAGAAAAAACTAAATCTAAAAAATCCAGATTCGCGAAAACCAGCTACAGTAAAGCGCGCACTGGGCGCGCCGCCTATGACTGACAAATCTCAATATTCGACGAGCTGGTAAGCAAGTGGCGGTCCGGCAGTTATCCAAAGTTGAAGGGCCGTGGTCACATCGGCGGCGGCGCGGCGCGCGGACGGCCATTGTGTCAGCGCGTTTCATGTTGGCTGGGGTTACGAAAATGCAGCTGAAGAATCGTGAGTTAAATTTTCGCTTTGTACGAAGTTTTGGCAGAAATTCGTCATTTCCCATAATAAGGCGTGCATGACCATGAATTAGGAGGACCGTCTGACCTGTTCATTTTGTGTAGTTGGCACCCGACGATGTTCCCTAAACCTGATTGGCCGAGAGGGGGTGGGGGAGCTCAGACTCCCCCGCCCCGGAAAAACGCCATCTTTTGTTCCCAAAGTGACAATTCGGCGTCTGCGCGGCGCCGCCGCCAAAAGCACGGGGCGGCGCGCGCGCGCTGCGATGGGTGTACAATCCGCGCGGCGATCCTCGGATAGCTCCATCTGAGCGCCTGATGCAAAAATCCCGGAACCCGAGGTCAGGGGCGCGCCCGGTGGGCGCACCTGCCCTTGGGACATGCCCCCGAGCCTCGGGTTTCGGCCTCGTCCATGCGCGAAACCAAGCGCGTAGCTCAGCGGCAGAGCATTCGGCTTTTAACCGATTGGTGGCAGGTTTAAACTCTGCCGCACCTATAAGGCGTTTCCCTCCTTTTAAAAGCAGCTCTTTGCTTAGTTTCGCTCCCGGAGTGACGAGTGCCACGCGACGCCGGAGATGCACGGCGCGCCGCCCGCAGCCTGCAAAGGCAAATGCATGTGCATTTGACGAGGCAACCCCAGGTCGGCGAACCCCCATAGACGCGGTGGCGTTGCCACCTGCCGCCCGCGGGCGCCCCGTCACACACGAAAACAATCGAAACTCGCGATTTGCTTCATAACCGACGGTCTCTAACGCAAGAAAGTCGAGATTGGGACATTGTGGGTGCCGAGTCATACAAGTAATTTGTGTGAGGGTGTGTGTGTATTCAACAGCAGTTTAGGCTGATCAGCCAAACCACCTAGACTATGCCACAGTGCCTGAAAGTGTGAAATGAAATGAAATGAAATCGATCAATCACAAGCAGAGGAGTGGAGATGTATACATGCCACGGCGGACGAAATGGTTTTGACTCCCCAATGCGTATTATTTTGTTTTTTGTGATTAGTGGATTCCGGACATGTAATTTCGTTTCATTTCATTTCATTCCACACTTTCAGGCCCTCTGACATACAGATCAGTAATCAAAAAAGGAAAATATGAAAAACCTCTGACTTGCTGGGGACGTTATTGAAGACTAACGAGGCTTAACTAGCCACCTCGTAAACTACCTTAAGCTATATGTTAACTCAGGCTCTAACTGAGTTGCGTCCTCTCTCCAACGTATTCCCTGGTGACCAAGGGAGCCGTTTAGGATGTGCGCCATCGCCGACACATTGTCGCGGTCTCCGAGGAAGGTCCACCTCAATGTCGTTCGACTCCACTCGGGCTGCAGGCCAGGGGCAGTTGTATCACCCGCTTGCAAGCCCAAAATGCGCTCTAGCTCCTCCACTTGTAGCCGCTTGAATCGTCCGGGGGAGTTCACGATCGCCACCAGGCCTGATTCATCGTGGATGGATTGTCTGTGATGCGGTATGTCAACTGTGTGGTATGGGATCTAAAGGACAAAGATGGAAACGCCGCAGACATTCTTTGCGTCGACCTCTTGGCCCGCATGCCAGGGGAACCTTAGTGGTTACGAGCTTGACGGTTGTGCTGTGCTATCTGCTGCAGCCTGAGCATTACTGAGACTTGCCGCGCTTCCTTAAATTGAGCTCGCACCAGCAAGATGGGTAAATTGACTGTGGTCATCTGCGCTCACTTTTATCTTTGCCGTCTCCAATAGCCTGAGGTGCAGTTTGCTGTAAAAGTCAAGCTCAATTATCTGAGAATGCATCCGTGCCCGCTCCACTTTGTGCTCCTCAAATGCACCGTGCACGTGCTCCAAGATATGCGTCACCTGCTTCAGTCGACCAACAATCCCTTTCTCAACCTTGGATGGAGCAAGGCCAACAATGCCGCAGAGTTGTTGCACGGTGATAGCTTGATTAAATAAATCTGCGGAAGTCACTTCCACTGCATTGTATTCAGTCGTCATGCCATTCAATGCTGCCTCAAGCTCCTGCACAAGCCCCCGCTGACCTTGTTCCGCGCCGTGGGCGTCTCGGCAGCGACGATGCAGACGGGAAACTGCGGCAATCAGCGAATGGATGGCTCTCTCACCGTCGAGGCCACCTCGGCTGCCCTGTGGATGATTGTTCGGCACGGTGTCGCCGTAGCTGTACTGCATCCATGACTCAGCGCGCTTAGGTAGTGGATCCGAGCCCTCTGCAACTGCTGCGTCTGCGTCTGTTGCGACCTCTTCATGCGTCGCACTTGTGCCACCCATCGCAGCTGACGAAATTGCAGCGAGTGCTTCTGCGAGCGTATTGCGCTCACCTTTCACCGCGTCAAGCTGCGTATTTGCCGCTGCAAAAACACGCTCTGAGTTTGCCGCAGCAGCACCGAGTCTTGCCTGCATCGAAGAAGCCCTCCGCTCTGCCAGTGCTCCTTCGCGACGGCATACACTAACCTCTCCTGCGTTTTCCCTTTTCACTTCGTCAAGTGCGCGCAGGGATTCAGCGAGTCCTATGGATTGAGTCGTGACTTTCTCTTTGAACAACGCCACTTGCCCTTTCAATCGGGTGATCTCCTGATTCCTTCCGGATATCTCCAGCTCAGCTCGGTTGTGCAGATTCTCTAGCTCTCGGCGTAATTTCAATACAGTAGATTGCCCGTTTGCGTCATCTGTACCATTAACGTGCGCATCTGCTTTGGACGGGCTGACAAAAGGTGGCGACTCCCAACCACTGTGTTTGTGAAGTGCACCAGTCATTAACAAAGCACCGTCCTCGTTCGTTTCTGAGAACGCCCGATCTTCTGCTACTGTCAAGCCACTGCTAGTACGATTCGCAGCCGGCAACATGGAGAAGGCTCGAGTCGTTTGCTTTGGTGGCAGAGATTGCGTCGGATTCTTCTTCTTTGGCAGTGGACCGCTTCTGGATGCCATCTGCCCGGCCACCTTTGGCCTCGAAGATAATGGCTGGTAAGTAGACCAGTCATTCAGACCTTTGTTGTGGCTGAGTGGACCAACCTCCGTTGCCTTCGAATCGTGTTTACCGCTTTGCCTTCGCGGTTCATTAGCATTCCCAGAAAGTGCCTCTTTGGGGTCCCCAGCCTTCTCTTGCAAGTAAGAGGCTTGTTGCCCTATTTCGGGTTCGTCAGAAGTGGCTGGGACGGGCTGAGCTTCAGCAGACTCAGAGCCGTTGGTGTCAGAGATGTCAGGGAGGCTCGGAGTTGTTTCAAAATCCGCCATTGTCGCAGTTCTTCTCCGCGTGCGGCTCTGAGCGAAGCAAGTCAAGCACGCCCGCGTCCGGCTGCTTTCGAAGAATTGCGCCAAGCGCTGCAGAGGGGGGGTCGGGATGCTTGTTTCCTGCCTTTCCCCTGTATTTAGTCTGGATTCTCAAAAGTAGCCTCGATACTCAGCGTGACTGAACTGAGATGAGGAGATAGAGGTCTGAAAAGAGTTCAACAACCATTTTTCATAGACTGCTCATTCGTGCGCGTGGGACATGGGAGGGGGATCTGTGTAGTGCTGTGGATAGGACCCAGAGTCGGTTGCGCAGCATCGGGGCAGTCGTCAGTCTCGAATCCTTCTTCACGGCCCATTCTCGTGCGGAGGGAAGGTCACAGACGTCAAGGCCTTCATAATGAGAGGACCACACTCTTCTCACAATAAGCACAGCGCAAATGCTATGCCGACTTCCGCGCTCAACGCCCTGGTGAATAGCACCTCGCAGCTCGAAACCCTGCTTCCCCAGGAGATAAAAAATACAAGGCTGTCAGACTGCCATCTTCTTCAGCGCTCAGCACGTCGTGATATCATATGCAGCCAACTCGGTGCCTCACTTGCCGCAAATGCCGCCTCTCAGGCCGAAGTCAACGTGCTGAGAAGGCTGAGCGTCGCCCCGATTCGAGTCAGCCTCAAGGCCTTTTGTCTTTCCGAGATGCGTTCGTTGACAACCTGCTTCTCTTCAGAGATGGCCAGGTACTGCGGAGAGACCTGTTCATTTTGGAAAGCTCGAGATGAGCAACATTGGCCGGCGGGGAGGAACGGGACAGACATAGAGACTGAACTGAGCCGTACTCAAAAGAATCTGAGTGGACACAGTGGACACGCCACAGCAGGGAAAGCATCTTCACGACGTAATTATAGGACTGTTGCCCGTGCACGTAATCCACTCACTCTCTCTCTAGGTGAGGAAATCGCGAGGCTACGACGGCGGCTTGATGAATCTGCGCGACGGGTGACGGACTCTGGAAAAACGCACCAAGGAAAAGTGTCAGAGTTGAGGGCGTTGGACTATAACAAAGCCGCTTTTGAAATGACGTTGAACCAGCGGCACTGGGTGGAACAAACCACGGGGCGCCTCAGGCAGTCCTCAACATCTACCACACACCACACGCCCGGTTTCGGTCCCGGCGTGCGGTCCTTGGAAATCATCGATATCAAGGAGACACTGTCGCTCCGCAGAGGAGACGAGCGCGAAACTGTGACCTTTAGTCGGCAGGTGCGGCGAGAGAAGGAAGGGAGCGATTTACAAGGGGACGCGTACAATGTATAGTGCCTTACTCGCGGCAGTTCACATGTACGAGGGTCGGCCAGGTTGGTGTTGGTCCAATTCGTGGTTTCCTGCGAGCAACCAGGGCCCGAGGATCCGGTGTGCCAAAACTCTCACTGACCCTCGGGTTACGGTATGTGAATTTTCTGAGGGGGGGAAATGAGATGAGCGCCCGTGCGACGTCGGCGGACAATTCGCTACACTCACAAAGCTAGTTACGTTCTTGTTGCATTCTGTGTCCAGAGACCTGCACTGACGCATGCACATAAGCTCGTGGCAGTCTCTCGGCACACGTAGTTTTTCTTTTCAATGCGCAGCACACATCGGATGTCGAAAACAGAATTGAGGATTTCTGACCTTTCGCCGTACGAATTCGAGGAAGTCGACAATGAGACGGTTTGGAACAATGATCGATGGTGCAAGTTGACACCCGTATGCTGAAATTTGAACGCAAATCAATTCAGAGCTTGAAAGTTGAAACTAAAAATGATCGACAGCGGTACGCGCAGCCGAAAATAAATCAGAAATAAAAGACCCGCAACACCGCCAAACACCGTGAGCAGATGCCGGGAGGGTGGCGCGCCTTGGCAGCGGTGGCGGTAGTGCGGGTGTGCCAGAGGCTTTATGTCGCTCGTGGCGGCGTTCTGGCAGATTTGGATGGCGCCTCGATTCGCGCTCGACTTTTAGTGAGTTAACTTTTGAGTCATTTCATGTGGGGCAACGCAATGCGCGTCGCCAACACTCCCACTTCGCGTTCAAGCACCTAACTTCGAAAGTACCCAGCCCGCATGCGCTTCGCGACGCCACCAAAGTTTGGTACTTGACCGCGTGGTGGAAGACGCCCGTCCTCGCCCCGGCGGCGGAGTATGCGCGTTTAGTCAGACTCGTCATTGTTGGTAGTTGTGTACTGGGGTGTGCACAGTTTCGCCGAAACGTATCCTTGACCAAATGCCCATACACCGCACCCACGCCGCCGCCGTGGCGCAGATGGTCGTCTTCCACCACGCGGTCAAGTACCCAACTTCGGTCACGCGGTCAAGAACCAAACTATGGTGGCGTCGCGAAGCGCATATCAGCTAGGCATTCCCGAAGTTTGGTACTTGACCGCGTTGTGGAAGGCGCGCGTCTATCATGGTACGTGTTCCATTCCGCTAATTTGGCTTGTTTTCGAGATCAGGTTGACATCAGATGAATACAAGACTGTGATCCTTGCGCCGCTCAGCTTAGGCTACTTACATCAAATGCAAAAGGGTCGAATCTCGCGTCATCGACAGCAACCGTGTCAGCGTTTGCCTTTTTATTCATCGCACCCGCAATGGGACTTTCAGAGCCCTTGTTGACCATTGTGCCATATTTTCTCTTCGGTGAATCGGTCACCGGTTCAATTGTAGGCTGTCTTTTCGTAACTTCTTTCTGGAGATTGTATTCCATGTTGCGCGAGGTCAAGAGCTTGCGTAAAGCCTCCGCCACCAGCTTTATGTGCAACACATCTTTTTCGGGATGCAAATTATTCTCATGGACGCTATAAACGCGGTCGTATTGGTCCATGTACACAATATCGGCGTGCGTCTCGCCAATCATGTTTTCTGCTTCATCAAGTTTCGAAGGCGCTTCGTGTCGCTGTTGTCCAGCGTGTGCAGCAATGTCGCTGATTCTTTGCCACTTCTCTGCTCTGCAACTTTGTTCTGCATAGAAAGTCGCCAAGAAATCGATGAAATGTTTGAAATCGACGTGTCTGGCAGCGCGTGTGTGCCTCTTTGCGAGTATTCTTTGGTGATGCAGAGCTGATCTATAGGACGCGTTGTCGCTACTCACGATTCGCAGGTATGCTTGCATTTCTTTCAGATTTTGGT
>Ga0307489_10003176_pt1 | contig 10935 bp, 7 predicted proteins | sample SB12metaG_FD_202247 | JGI IMG/M metagenome (GOLD analysis project Ga0307489, IMG submission 202247) | Sea-ice brine microbial communities from Beaufort Sea near Barrow, Alaska, United States - SB 1.2 | ecosystem: Environmental > Aquatic > Marine > Coastal | place: USA: Alaska | collected 2017-05-06
CACCACCATTCACCACCACCATTCACCACCACCATAACTAACACTCACACTAGATTTCTCCATACCTACAGAATAGACATCATCTCGATGTAGCGTTCGGAGTGGACGGCGAAGTTGAAACAAGCGCGCTTGAAAATCCCCATGACGTAAAAGTGGAAGTCTCTTGAGACACTCTGAGCAGCCCTTGGCAGAAGAAGTTGTGACGAAAAGGCAGAGCGTGTAGCTTCAGGAGAGAAGAAGTTACGATGAACCGCGACCGCACCATCCGTTGTTTCTTCACATACCCCGAGAGTCGCAGTGATCCATTTCTTTGCGATACTAGATGCGATTGGGGAGGACGGGTATGCATTGTGAGAGATTTCTCGTTCAAGTTGGCTCAATATAGTTCGAGTATTGTTGACGTCCTTTGCATCTCCCGGTAGAACATCTTGAAGGATTTTGGAACACATTTCCAAAAATGGGCCCACCACACATTCGTCCCCCCGACACGTCTCCGCTTTGCCCATTAGAATGAAAGAAGGGGCCATCGAGATACGACCGATACATGAATGAATGCATTTCGCAGAGACACCCAGCTCCGTGAGTCGCTGTCCCATGATGACAAGGACAGTTGCTTGTGCGACATTCCCATAGAAATCCCCTCTTGCCTTCTGAATGTACTCGATGTCCAATACCAGCAGCTCCGGATAGTCGACTTCTGCCGTCTTCTGGGAATCGGGTGCCATTATGATGGAGACGTAACCCCTGTATACCAGCGGTAAGATCGTCGTAGCCGTGTAGTGTGTCCCCGGGGTGTGTTGCATTGGAGCCATGTCCAAAATTTGATGTCGTAACCAATGTACCGTGTTCACAACCCCCAGTCCATTTTGAAACCAAGGGAAAACGAGGGTTTGTTCCTTCAGAACATTTTCGGTCATAGTAGACATCCGAGTGCAGGCCAGATTCGTGTTGTTGAGGTACATGTCCAACTTGTTGAGCTCACCCGTTATGGAGTCCATCGTTTCACAGAATACCACACCAAGCTGTGAAGTAGATTTCGTCAAGTCGGCATCCGAAATACACCGTATCATCGATTTGAGACGAATGTAGGTCGTCTCGTCCAGTGCGTACTTGATGTCATCTGTGAGGTAAACGTTTCCATCCTCCACCCCGTCGGATGTCTCCGTAGACCCACTTTCGTTGCGATCCATGTCACTCGCGAAGCCCATCAACTTGTGCAAATTCAAACATTTCCCCCCACGAGAGTCATTCTCCACAAGCGACATGAGGCGACTGTATGCCTTTGGTCTTGCCACAAAGTGTCCCTCTTCTTTCCCACAGCATCCATTTGGGTTCGGAAGTTGGTGTGCACGCAACTTGTCGATCTTCTTCTTAGCAGCGTTCTTCTTGTCGACATTATTCCCCTTCTTGTGCTTGAGATCCATACCATTCCTCCTCGCGTATAAAATCCCACGTGAAACTTCCGTACCGACACAATTGCGCATGGCAAATGCGATGGTACTAAACACTCGAATCACGTGCCTCCAGTCGAACGATTCATCATTCACCGCCTCTTGTAGCAGTTCATCGTCCAGAATCCGTAAGATCTCCTCCTTGTGTGTATGCAGATGCATTTCTTCGAGTTGCTTCCGTACTTGTTTGATCGTTCGTAGCGCGTTGCGATATTCCGGACGTCCTTTTACACCAACGACGAGCTGTGTCCACGTTCTTTCAGCATGGTCACAGGCAATCGTGTCTTTCATTCTCGCGAGACACTCGTCGTTTCGTAGCTTGTTTGGGTACTTGAAGTAGAACCCGTCATCCAGTACGGCCTCGTGGTGTGCCGCTTGAACAGATACGACGGTATTGCAGCGCTCTTGTTGGACGATTATATTCATTTCACGCTTGCTTCGAGACATCGGATTTATTGCTTCCGAGTAGTACCCGTTGTGAGACTTGCTGTTGTGAGAGTTGCCATCGACCCCCTTCTGGGAGTGGAAGAGACGAGAGCGTGTAGTGACCGAGACAGGATCGCGTAGTGTATCGGAGACGTCGAAAGATTGTTTTATTTTCTTCATCATCTTTTTCCCACCGAATGAGCATGTTAACCGCATGAACTGCATTTCCACGTCCCAGGACTGTCTTTGAATTTTGTCTGCTTCCGCTTGAATGAACGGCGTGTTGACACACGAGATGGCGCGCTGTTGTACTTCGGTACGTAGCATCGTCTCGATCGTCCACAGGTTGTGTAGCACGGTTGTCATCCTCTTGACCAAATCCTCCGATTTCCAAGATTGCCACTGCAATACAGCGTCGTTGAATGCCTTCAAGTGTTTGCATATCTCAAGTCGATGTGTTTCGGTGACACCCCCTCCGTTGATTACGACCATTCTCGCTTTCTTGAATGAGCATTCCAGAATTTTCCCAGTATAGATGAGATCTTCCGACCCCGCACTATTGCCGTAGTAGGAAGTATGCACCGAAACGTCGAGACTTCGGAGAATACGTGACGAGAAGACTGAAGCATGTGTATCTATCGACTTCATATTGTCAAGTATTCTTGAGTGACGAATGAAGCGTCTCATCGCGCGAACTGCAATCGTCGAGAAAGGGCGCATCATGAGATCGAAGCTGGCCCCGAATTCTTCTATGGAGGCAGACGAATCGATGCGAGACGCGTACAGAGGAGTGCCGACTGCGAAGGTGCCTTCAGCAATTGCCTTCTTGACCTTGCCTTTCTTGATGACGTCGCGAAGGAATCGCACAAGTACTCCAGATGCGACAGAATACATGTTTTCTTCTGTAAGAGAATCGTATTCCCATTCTTCGTAGAATCGCCGCTTGATACCAACTTCACTGGAATCCGTCTTGCGATCGTCTGTGTTCATACCAAATTCGCCTTTCTGATGCTTCGTCTCACTCCATGAAGCTTTCTTTCTTGATGAGACCCTTTTCCATTTCTTTGTCGGTGCAGTGGCTGTGCTATTCGATGAAGATGTTGAAGCAGATATTGAAGTAGATGTTGAAGTAAATGATGAAGTGGATATTGAAGTATTTTTTGTTGTTTTCGCGACCGTCGTAGTTACAGTACGCGGTTTGGCGGTACCACGGACGCTCCCATATACGTACACTGCATCATAACCATCATAAGCACATCGTTTTACAGTCCGTGTCACCATTTGGTTGGTGTGGTGGATTAAATACCCAGTTCACATAGGCATATTTGAATGCAAAATAGTTGACTATTATTTTAATGTAATATGTACACACTTGTTTGATTGCAAATGTGATTTAATTCAATATGTTGACTAATATTTGGATGGATTAAATTGGTTTTATTGGATGGCTTTTATTGGGTGACATTCCATGAGTTAATTCATATTAGAAATACGTTTATTCATGAAATTGACATGTGATGAATCTTCGAATAATCAATTTCATATGTCTGTTAACCTAACAACACTCTTTAAAAAACATTGTATGAGACACTTGGGTATAAAAGAACTTAAACACATCTGGTCAAAATATGAAGAAGAAGCATGTCAAGTGGGTCGCGTTCTTTCTTGTTATGTGGTGTATAGAATCCAACACTCAATCCAATAACACCACAAATGGCACCAATAACGCGAATAATACCAATGGTACTAGTTCCAATAATAACATCAGTAGCAGCAACGCCATGAATGCGTCGTCCACTGAATCCAATGGCACCACGAATGGCACAATTGACGGGAATAATGCAAACGTCAATAATCTCGATGATAGTTCCAGTAATACTTCCACCAATAGTTCCACCAATAGTTCATCTAATATGAACGCAACCAATCTCATGAATGCGACATGTGACAGTGGCTTGACTCGTGCCGTCTGTCTATCTAAATCAGTTTGTCTTCCTTCATGTGAAAATGGGCACTTGTTCAAGTCAAATGATTGTGAGACCAGGGAGTGTATCGAATGTTCCCCCGGAAATTGGTGTGATGGTACAGATTCCTATGAATGTCCAATGCCAGGGATGACTTCACCCATGGGGAGCATTGGTGAAGAGAACTGCCGTTGCAATGATGGGTTCTTTGTCCACACTAACACTAACAACAGCAACGACAGGAAATGTATGACGTGCCCAGAGGGGTCTTGGTGTAATACGACAGATGCACATACATGCCCAGATGGAACTACATCAAATGTCTTCAGTTCTGAAGAAGTTCATTGTTACTGCATAGATGGGTATAATCACACTGCCATTAATTGTGAGGAACGAATCAACGTCAAACACAGTTTGTGTAATACTGGCCACTTCATGAATGCCAATAATTCATGCACTGTCTGTTCTCCGGGGTATTGGTGTCACGATGTGTACGAAAACAAGTGTCCAATTGGGATGTCAAGCCCATACTTGAGCACTGAACTTGACGATTGTACTTGTCATGAAGGATATCATAGATATCAATGTACTGCGGTTCTGTCGTTCACAGTGACTTTGTCTATGACAGAGGATGAATTTGACAAGGAAATGAGAATCGTTTTTATTAACACCATTACAAATGCTCTATCTCTGCCGAGTACATCCATGTGGATTTATTCTGTTTCGATTCCCACAATTTCTAGACGTTTGCTCAGTTCCACAATTGAGGTGGAATCAAGAGTAAACGTTCCTGTATCCATGGCATCTGATGTTGTTGAAAGGGGGAGTCATATTGATCTCGTTAGTTTACTTGCAGATGCTGGTATCTATGCAATTGTGGTAAGTATGATCACAGTGACATACCAAAACAAGATTGTCACGGTTCCGGGTGTTGAATGGCAATCTATTATCATCCCAATTATTCTATTTTTTATTATATTCTTTGGTTTAATGGCATGGCTTCACAAGAAAACAGACAATGAATACTACCCCATGCATAATGAACGAAATCTTCATAATCACCACACTACGTTTGTTCATAGTGGTGCATGGGGAACACCGAGAGAAAAACATGGTCTTGATATACAGGATGACGATCCAATTAAATTCTATCAGGATGAAATTCAAGTGATGAAAGGGCATTTTTACTCGAAATAATAATGAAGGAAGAAGACCAATGTATACATGGGAATTCAATGAAATATATGAATGAATGTGAAACAATGCAGTGCTTCTTGAATTTTAATAACACTCACTCATCTCAAAATCCACTCACTTATCTCACACTCCACTCACCACATATTTTCGCGTATTTCCTTGCATGGTTTGACCTATAAGTTAGAAAATACCCCTGTTTCACAAATGTCCCGTGCACGATGCACTACATCTAATGAGATGATGCTACTATCTAGAATATACCTTTCTGGAAATGTGTTGTCTTCAAAGTAGACCCACATTTGTGTAACTGTTCCACCTACTGGTATGTTCAGTATTTTTTTATAAATATGACCGTAACATACAACACCGATATCCATGTGCATGATGACACGTAGTGGTGGAAACTGTGACATAAAGTAATACACTACCAAATCGCAATCATGCTCCATATGTACACCATCGAATTATTTTTTATATACGGACCATGGAATTACATTCCAATGCGTTTCATCAAGCTTGGGCATAATTGCGGGTGGTCGGATGCGAAGCAGCGAATTAACACACACAGACACACGTTTTTTTGTTGTATATACTCACAATCAATTCGAAACGAACACGATGTCGTTCTTTACTACACTTTTCCCGTCCAGCACGCTACGGCACGACTCCTGGTCTTTGTACGGATGCCCGAAGCCGAGAAGCCGTGAGAGTCGAAATTCCCACGTCACGCGAGGTATCGTGTACAACATCTGCTTGTTCTCGAACGCGTCGTTCGTGAGCCCAAGCGATAGTTGCCATGCCCACGTGCATCCCTGTGTGTCACGCTTGACAGCCATATTCGGACTACTGCACAGCTCCCGGACGAAACAACATGAGGAGAGGTCGGTTCCAGACGTCGAGTGGCCATGAAGCGACACACTGTCTCCTATCTCGCCCCGGTCCACCTGGACCTTGAGGTCGTGCACAATCGCCTCCTGTAGAACCACGTGAAATGCTGCCTGTTCTGACAATTGCCACAGATCCTTACAGGTGAGCCGCAACCCCCAAACCTGTTGCATGAAGTACTTGGTCCATTCGGTATTGACAAGCACCACTCTGTCCGTGAACCAACCCACACCGAGAGAGTTTGAACCATCCATGACAATCGATGTCATCGGGTCCAAGGAGGACATGAGCGAGTTTAGTGAACCCCCCCCCTTCTTATGCAGCCCGAACACGGTGTCCGTGTCAACGTAGAACAGCCATGCATGGCCCTCAGATAGCAGGTGTCGGATCGCTTGGACCTTGACCCAATGCGGTGCCAATTGCTCTCTATTGCGCTCCTCTGCCCATTCGTCGCGATCCCTCACTAACCGATAAGGCACGCCTTGCGCGTCGGCAAACGCCTCGTGTGATTCGATCTGGCACTTCCACTGCACGCGAGCATGGTCAAGGTCCCCTGACCAGACGGAGAACAATAGCCCGGGTAGCCGGGATGATCCCGTTGCGTTCGCCGCGAGAACATCAGCAGGGGGGTTGAAGCGTGCTGACTCGATGCCGCGCTCCCATGATCGTGTAACGCTGCACGTCACGTTCCCATGAAGAATCGACTCGCGGTTGGTCCAATAGACAATGAATGCCGTCATGGATAGCAACGCTCCGGTCATGTACCACTGAGACTTTCGCGTGAAAGCGCGTCGAATGCACAACATTCTATTCCTCGTTCCCACCCTCTGAGTTAGATTTTCGTGTTGTCTGTGTTCCGGTGTGTCGGTTTTACGTTTTAGGGTTTGGTCGACGCCGTGCCACGATTTAGGAATTGGTATGTAAACAAGAAACATTTATTTCTTAATGAAGTTGCTAAAAACGCAATACGTAATTGCATGTGAGACGTTGCCAACCGATTCGAAAATAAGAAACAACATTTTATTACGGATATAATTTTTACAACCCGAGAAATCGTGACACGAAGATGGTGCTGAGAGTTGAGAGACCTTCCTATGCGATTACAATACCATGCACGTCATTTACACGCGGGCTTTTGACAAAGAAGTACACAAAGGACGAAATTACGGAGTCGGTGCATCGAGCAAAGACGATATCGGAAATCAATGCAGAAGACCCCATTGCAATGGAAATGGCTTGGAAAGACGCCCATGTCATTACTTGCGATGACGCGTGGGGAATTGGAATTGGAAGTCAAGTCGATTTTTACATGAAACGAGTTACCAGTGCATTTATGAAAGAGCTGCTCGAAAGCACTAGCGAATACATGGATAAACTTTCCATCGCAAATTTTATGACGCGGTATCATCGACAACGGCAAGACGATTCTTACATAAGACTTCTTCGAATGTACCTACTGGCATTTCCCGAGTCGTTTGAAACTCCGTCAACTCTGCGGGACCTTCATCTTTTACATTTCCCCGAAGGAAACCGATGGACATGCTACACCCCAATGATCATGGCTACGTCGTCTGTTCAAATTCCAGGAGAGGTAATGCTGACTCTTCTACAATGCGGTGTTCCCGCAAACGCTCGCTCTGTTCATGGAGACACGTCTCTCATATTGGCATGCAAATATTGGAGAGGTTTGGAAGACACAAAAGTTGACATCCTTCTCAACTACGGTGCAAACATTGAAGATCTCGACTCTTCGCTCATGTCGGCCTTTCATGCAGCTATGACAAGGAACAGTAAACCAACGATTATCAAGCTCCTGGCAGCGCGCGAGCAGAGAATTAAGGATTCCATGCAAGCGGGGGGGCACCGCTTGCGGCAAAATGGACTATCTGCTGGAACTGGAAACACAACAGATGAGGACGAATCAGATGATGACGATGGGATGTCGGATGATTACAGTCCGGGTGATGGCGAGGATGACCGACACTCAGGGAGGGACCTCGACGTGCTATTCGATGAGATTTCTCAAAAAGACTATGTGACGCGTGTTGAAAAACAAATGACTCTGCATGAGACGTATGGGTATAAGGATCCCGAATTCAAAACCAGGTTGAGAAACAAACACTTACTCTACCTGGACCCGCTGCAAATGGTCAACCTCCGCGACGAGTCGCTGCTTATCTACGCAACGAGATTCCTTAATGTTTCAAGGATTCATGATATTGAAAGTAACTTTAATTTCATAGATCTATTTGTGAAAGCTGGGGTGAAAACCGATGGAAATTGGGGCGAAAACAAGAATATTCCTACTCGCGTTGGACAACAGAAAGAATTGATGTCTGTTGGTTCACCGAAGGAGATGCATTTTGGTGTCGCAAAGTTCTGTGTGGAAACTGGCGACGATGAGGATGGCTCGTTGACATTCTCGGTCCAGAAAGAATTCTACAACACACAGGTTCACATTCAACTCAGTGAAGTTCTCAACTTCATCGATTTCGAAAGATCATATTTTCCATTCGCAGAAATTCCGTCAAATGAGGACATTCTACAGATATTCATGGACATGAGATTTGGAAAGAAATTTGACTACTGTGTAAATACTGGAGACTGTACTGGGGAAGACTTTCAATTTCATTTCTACGTATCAGAATTCGCGCAACCTTGGGAAGGTCGTCATGAGTATTTGAAGACAGGACTCTTGTATTCACATTCGATTCAAATTGATAAATTTTACCCAGAACACCGTGGCAAAATCCACATGCGATTCCCAAAAGGACCTCTTCCAAAGAGCTTGTTTTTCAATTCGCATGGAGGAATTGATGATCAAGATGATGAAGACGATCCATTTTATTTGGCTTTCACAACAGTGAACAAACGATCAACGTTCTTGCAAGAAAGCGTCACATTGCGTAACAGGGAGCAAAGGGGTCACGCATACAAGCTCGCATCAATGTTCTGCAACCCATTGATTACTGGACTGCGTGGACTCACTGCGCTACAACTTCTGGAGCTGAACCTGAAGCAAATAACGATGTGGAAAGGAGTGGAAAATCACGGCACCGCCTTGTTGAATCGAAGTGATCGCGGACTTCTCCGCAGGGTTCGAAAGGAACACGACGAAATGCTCATAATTGTAGATAGGAATGGACTGGTGCATAAAACGAACAGTATATTATTCGACGCCACGGAAAAGAAAATTTCGGATGCTTACAACAAAAGAAGGGCCGACATGAAACCTCGCTCTTCTTCGATGTTTCATGGCCTACCTGGCGATGTTTGCTCCAAGATCGTCAGCTTCCTGTAGGCTTCAACGTAGAGCTCCCCGTGGGTGGGTGGTGGCGATCAATGTGATGCAACCCGGAGGAAGTGGTGTAAATATGGGAACTCATAATAAAAGGTGAGAAACGCCGAGCATTGTCTCTTATGTAGTAGTTATGTTTTTGTATTTTTAAGTCATTTTATTGTCTTTAGGTTGAAATAAATTGCAGTCTGTCAGATGGTGACGTTGCAACCCCCGTAAGAAACAAAACACATTACGTAATACACGTTTCCTTCAAATTAAGGATGGGAAACCAACGTGTCACACACACACGGGAAAGGACCCACGTCCACGAATGGTTGACAAGTTGCATGATCTAAGCTATGTCGTGAGATATAGTCGCGTCTTGTTTAAGAAGAATACCTGGTTGAAAATGGGAGCACTGATTTCGAGTTGTCAATCGAACTCGGTAAAACCTAAAGTCCTTGAGGATAGTGATGGATTCAAGAGTCTTCAAGTAAGCAACTGGAATTTGGTGTCAGACACCAGGGAGTCTATCGGTTTGGCGTCATCGCCCCTTGCAATCGTAATGATTGAAATCGACATGTCGGAGAATGTGGGTGGGTCTTCAGACTTCTTCATCAATGAGTGTCTACGCAAAGGAAGCATTTATGGCACCATCGACAAGATGACACATGTTGTCGTACAACTGTTCTTCACGAACATCGGCGCAAAATCGATCACAGCGCGACAAAGCGATGACGAGACGACACAGTGCGACAAATCGACCGAATTATCAACTGTGGGTACCGTGATGGTCGACGCAACTGGTGTAAGTTACAGCTACAACTTGCCGGCGTCATGTGAGCAAATAGCATTTGAGTGTGTTAGTGGATTGATGGAAGCTTCGGTAAATTCGAAGCCATCGATTATGTTGAAAATGACTAGTTTGTGTCCTAGGTCCAGATTTGATGCCTACATGTACACTCTTTTTCTCACGTCGGAGTGTGCATCAAAGACGTCTTTTGGTAATAGTCTGGTGAAATGTCGACCTTCTAAGGAACTAGCTCGTCCCACCAGAGTCATCACCAACCTGAGATTTCTAATGCTTTTATCAAGCCCAGTGGCAAAAAACGTGGTGGACGACCTGCTCCTGGATGAGCTGAACGTACTCGATGTGTTTCGGGGAGTAGTAACGAACATTCGGGTTTGAAGAATAGGTCCCTTGCAGGGTTGGGTGCAATGGGTATGTGTGCCGTTTGTGTGGTGGTGTGCTGTGATGTGATTCAATAAAAACCTGAAAACGTTTCTCATAATGGTTACATTTACGTACAAATAGAACCGTTATTGGTATTTTTAGCACCTTTTTGCCAATTTAACGAATCGCATTTTCAAGACTGTGAATTCCGTAACCAGCACGTGATTATGGCACGAAAAAATAATCACAGTGGTCAGAAGACGTCTGACATATCCGAATGGAATACAATACCCGTCAAGACTTTCAAACCGAAGAAGACCAAGATAAACAGCACACACCAAGGGAAAACCAAGAAGAAAACGACAACGGTCAACAACGAGGACTACTGGGGCGAAATTGCCGCAGTGTGTGTTGACGGCGAATCGCTTCGCCTACAAGAAGAATTACTCCATACTGCTACGAAGTTCCTGGAAGCTGCAGATATTGGCAACGCATTTCAAGTGCATGCTGCACTTGAAAATGTTCATCTGTTCGCGGGGCGAGTGGCCATGTTGAAAA
>Ga0307489_10003178_pt1 | contig 10935 bp, 10 predicted proteins | sample SB12metaG_FD_202247 | JGI IMG/M metagenome (GOLD analysis project Ga0307489, IMG submission 202247) | Sea-ice brine microbial communities from Beaufort Sea near Barrow, Alaska, United States - SB 1.2 | ecosystem: Environmental > Aquatic > Marine > Coastal | place: USA: Alaska | collected...
GATCATCTTTGCTACAACGAACTGGTTGTAGGTACTAACAATGTTAGCACCTGCTTTTTCTAATAAGCCAGAGGCTTCAAGAATTTTAGTTTGCTTATCAAGTAATTTGTTTGCTTGTTGCAATGGCTTTAAGCCAACAGCTGCAATTGAGACTAAAGCTGCACAGACTAAACAAATAATGAAAACAAATATCAGCGTTTTACTGAAACTTTCTTTAGAACTAGACATTGCGAGCAAGCCTCCGTTTGATATTGCCTTGAACAACGATATAGTCGAACAAAGGTGCAAACAAGTTAGCGAATAAAATAGCGAGCATTATGCCTTCCGGATATGCGGGATTAACCACACGAATAAGCACAACCATGACACCAACCAATGCACCAAACCAGTATTTACCTGTGTTAGTGAATGCCGTTGTAACAGGGTCAGTTGCCATAAATATCATACCAAAAGCAAAACCACCAACTACTAAATGCCAATACCAAGGCATCGCAAACATAGCATTTGTCTCGCTGCCAATCGTATTAAACAGTAATGAAGTGATTACCATGCCGCCAAATACACCTAAAACAATGCGCCATGAAGCAATACCTTTGTAAAGAATGTATGCACCGCCTAATAAAATGGCAAAAGTAGACACTTCACCCACAGAGCCAGGAATAAAGCCCCAGAATGCGTTCCACCAATCAGTATTCATACTGTAATCAACCATACCTGGTGTACCAGAATTAAAGGCACTTAAAAAAGTTGCACCTGAGAAACCGTCAACAGCAACCCAAGGAGCATTACCTGAGATTTCAGTAGGGTAAGCAAAAAACAAAAATGCACGACCAGCTAAGGCAGGGTTTAAGAAGTTTTTACCTGTACCACCAAATATCTCTTTGGCGATAACAATACCAAAGGTGATCCCAATAGCGACTTGCCATAATGGAATAGTCGGCGGCATGATTAACGCAAATAGAATAGAAGAAACGAAGAAACCCTCATTGACTTCATGTTTACGTACACTAGCAAACAGTATTTCCCAAAAACCACCGACAATAAACGTGACCGCATATATAGGTAGAAAAAAAATGGCCCCGTATAACATCATGCTAAACCAATTAGAATCAGCACTTAACGTACCGCCCAGTATGGTAAACAGACCCGTTTGCCAATTATTCGCCAAGGCATAACCATTAGTAAGCGCTTCAACCGCTTGATAACCAACGTTGTACATACCAAAGAACATCGCAGGAAAAACGGCCAACCAGACAGTGATCATGATACGTTTTAAATCGATGCTGTCGCGAACGTGAGTTTTACCTTTGTTCACTTTACCTGGCGTAAATAAACCAGTGGCAACTGCTTCATACAGTGCATACCAAGTTTCTAACTTACCGCCTTTTTCAAAATGCGGTTCAATATTTTCAATAAATTTTTTCATGCCCATGACTACCCTTCCTTCTCAATTGTGGTTAGGCAATCACGAAGGTAAATGCCGTAGTCTGTTTTGCCTGGACAAACAAACGTACATAAGGCCAAATCTTCTTCATCAAGCTCTAAGGCACCAAGTTGTTGCGCACTGTCGGTATCACCGGCAACTAAATCACGCAAAAACAGGGTAGGTAATATATCTAAAGGCATCACACGCTCAAAGTTACCAATTGGCACCATGGCACGTTCACTACCATTGGTTGTTGTCGTCATGTTAAATAATTTCTTAGGGAAGAAATGAGACATATAAGCACGAGTAACAGAGAACTTATTAGGGCCGGGATACATATAACCAATAAATTCTTTATCACGACCTTCCGAGACTAAAGAAAGTTGTACGTGGTAACGACCTAAATAACCGTGAACTTTGCTTGCTTCCGAACCTAATAAAACTGAGCCAGAAATAACACGCAACTCACCGTCTATGGTTTCGTCAGCAATTATATCGCTAGTACTTGCGCCTAAAATCGTACGAATTAGACGAGGATTTTTAGCGGCAGGTCCGGCAACAGAAATAACACGAGTATTATCAATTTCGCCCGTAGTAAATAAATGACCAAAGGCGATAACGTCTTGATAACCAAGATGCCAAACAAATTTATCGCTACTGGCAGGCTTCAAGAAGTGTATATGGGTACCCACTAAGCCTGCTGGGTGTTTTCCTGCAAATTCGGTGACAGTAACATCACCATCAACAGGAATATTAGCTCCCGGTGCTTTGCTGACAAAAACTTTACCGTCAGTTAAACGAGATAAGACAGTTAACCCTTGCTTGAAAGCTACCGCTTGCTCATTAATAACGACTTCAGGGTTTGCAGCTAATGGATTGGTATCCATCGCACTAACAAAAATGGCGGTTGTTGAACTATCAATGGCAGGAACCTTGCTAAATGGACGCGTACGAAACGCTGTCCATAAACCAGAGTCAACTAGATTTTTAACCACGTCTTCACGGGCAATAGAAGCTAGTTCATTGGCAGAATAACTTTTGAATGTTTCTTGTGCGTCACCATCAATTTCGATAACGACAGATTGTAAAACACGCTTTTCACCACGATTAATTTCGGTAACAACACCGGCTGTTTGAGCTGTGAATTTAACGCCAGGATTCTTTTTATCTTCAAAAATTGCCTGACCTTTTACTACGCGATCACCCACTTTTACAAACATGGTAGGTCGCATACCCACAAACTCTTCACCAAGTGTCGCAACAGTTTTGATGGTCGGACCATCATGGATTACCTGCTGGGGAGCACCTGCTACAGGAACATCCAGACCTTTCTTTATTGTAATCATAAACACATGCACTACTTTTGGTAGGAGTAATAAAATCAAAAAAGTAAACCGCCTGTTGATTTAAATCTTATATATCAACAAGATAGTTAAACTATCGATTTTAGTGTATTTCAGTAAGAAACTTGATTTGATAACAAACCCGTTATAAAAAAAGTTCTACTGGCTCTAAGTTAAAATTTCTGGCGCGATTCTACCACAAAACGGGTTTTTTATTCTACGGTGTACAACATATTTTCACTACAATTTAGACGAATAATGTTGATTTTGCCAAGCAAGAGGATAAATCAGAATTATTCGTCTGTTTCTCGAGCTATCCTAGGAGATTTTGAACTTATATTTCGCTCTAAAAAGTTACTCTTTCTATTCTATTGGTGAATGTAAAATTTAAAAACCATTAGATTAAAAAATTTAAATAAGACATATTTATGAAAAATTCTTGTGGAATTTCAGCCAGTAATTACGAATTAAGCTCAGAGCTTAGTTATAAAATATAAAGATGACAGCAGAGACAACGTTTTTTATCATAGCTACTGGAGGGTATAAAAAAGGCGTTAAGATTTATGACTAAACCTTAACGCCCTAATAAACTAAATTACCACTTTAGATAATTTTAAAACTGGGTTTAATCTAAATGATTGATTTCGACTAACGGTGATAAATCGGCATCATAATTGACACCTTCTACAGCAAAGCCAAACAATTTTAAGAATTCGTGATTATAGCTAACATAATCAGTTAACTCATCAATAGAGTCTGTATCAACAGTGTTCCAAATATCAGTAACTCTTTGCTGAACACTATCCTCGAGTTCTTTATAGTTTTGACGATAACGATTTTTTTCATCTAAACGAGGTGTTTCACTGTAAATATTGTCAATAAACAAATTTTGAATCTGCTCAATACATCCTTCGTAAGTACCATCAGCTTTCATTACTTTAAACATGGCAGAAATATATAATGGCATAATAGGAATAGCTGAACTTGCTTGTGTTACCACGGCATTTAATGAGGTGACATGCGCTTCACCATTGAGGTTTGCAGTGACTTCATTGATTGCTGTAGCAGCTCGGTCTAAGTCTTCTTTTGCTTTACCAATAGTGGCTTTACCATATATTGGCCAAGTCAGCTCTTTGCCAATATATGTATAAGCAACAGTCTTAAAGCCTGAAGATAATACACCTGCATCGTTTAATGCATTGATCCATAATTCCCAATCCGCACCGCCCATGACATCGATAGTGCCTTGAATTTCTTCATCGTTAGCTGCTTCTACTGATATTTCATCAATAGTGCGCTTAGAAGTATTTAGGTTTTTTGTCGTTACACTTTGACCGATGGGTTTTAGTGTTGAGGAGTAAACTTCACCAGTATCGGGATCAGTCCGGCGAGGAGATGCTAAGCTATAAACAATTAAGTCAATTTGACCTAATTCTTCTTTGATCATCGCAATAGCTTTAGCTTTTATTTCATGAGAGAAAGCATCGCCATTAATATTTTTTGACCAAATACCCGCTTCATCCGCCGCTTTTTGAAAAGCGGCGGTATTGTACCAACCAGCAGAGCCAGTTTTCTTCTCTGTCGGTGGTTTTTCAAAGAAAATGCCCAATGTTTTAGCATTGTTACCAAAAGCAGCAGTAATACGTGTTGCTAGTCCATAACCGGTAGATGAACCAATCACTAAGACATTTTTAGGCTTAGCTTCTGCTTGTGTCTGACTTTTTACGTGAGCTATTTGCTCATTTACATGGGCTTCACAACCTGCGGGATGCGCATTAGTACAAATGAAACCACGAATTTTTGGTTTGATAACCATAATAAAACCTTTTATTTATAATAGTTTAACTAAGTTCTCTCTCAGCTTTTACTATTCATTCAGAAAATTGTCTATTGAAATCGATGAACAGTTTACTCTTGTTTTTCTTTTAAGAGGTACGAGCAGTCGTATTTCAATGTTTTAATCGTGTATTAAATTTAAATAACCGTACTACCTATTTTTTAAATATTCCTTCAACGTTAAATCATTGTAAGTACCAATTTGAGTCATAAATTCACTATAAGACTGCCAAACTTTGGCAAAACCTTCATCATTATTTGCTTGTTCCACCATCACTTCTTCAGCAAACACCTTTAGTTGCCGTAAAACTTCTGGAGGAAATTGACGAAGTTTTACTTGGTGTTTTTCAACTAATACCTTTAACGCATTATTATTTCGAGCATTATACTCATCAAGTGTATCTTCATTTACCGCTCTAGCGGCTACTTCAACAATTTTTTGTAAATCTTTGGGTAACGTATCAAAAGCCTTCTCATTAATTAGGAACTCTAGCCCTGCCGAAGGTTCATGCCATACCGACGTGTAGTAATACTCTGCCGCTTGGTAAAAGCCAAAAGCCAAATCATTATAAGGTCCTACCCACTCAGACGCATCAATGGCACCACTTTGCAGAGACGAAAATATTTCTCCTCCAGTTAAGTTGACTGGAATTGCGCCTGCTTTTTTAAGGACATCACCACCTAAGCCAGGCATGCGCATTTTAAGGCCTTTTAAGTCGTCGATACTATTGATTTCTTTTTTAAACCAACCACCAAACTGTGGACCAGTATTGCCACCCGCCATAGGAATAATGCCAAAAGGTTTATATTGCTCACGCCATAACTCTAGACCACCACCGTAATGTAACCAAGCGTTTAATTCAGTTGCCGTCATACCAAAAGGCAGAGCACCAAAAAGGGGAGAAGCAGGTATCTTCCCCTTCCAATAATATGAACCACTGTGGCCCATTTGTACTGTTCCTTGAGACACATTATCAAAAACCTCAAAGCCTGGGACTAATTCACCAGCACCATAAACTTTTATCGTTAAACGACCACCACTCATTTCGTTAACATATTGAGCAAACTTTTCTGGTGCCATGCCTAAACCTGGAAAGTTTTTTGGCCAAGAGGTCACCATTTTCCACTGATAGGTTTGAGCGGGTGCAAGCTCAGTAACAACAGTTGTTTCTTGTTTTTTACTACAGGCGCTCACGAGTAAAACCAGCAAAGTTAGAGTGATTAACGCTTTTTTAACTAAATGTATGATCATATTTATTTCCCTGTTAATGCTTTTTGTTCATTAACCATAGATAAAACTAGGTAACCAAGTAATCAACTCAGGCCAAACAGCTAAAGTAATCAGTAATATGAGTTGCATAATAATAAAAGGAATAACACCACGATAAATATCAGCAGTTCTTAACGTTTTATCGGCAACCCCTCGTAAGTAAAACAATGCAAAACCAAACGGCGGTGTTAAAAATGAAGTTTGTAAATTGATTGCTATCATAATACCTAACCAAATAGGATCAAGCCCCATGGCTAATAAAATTGGTGCGACGATTGGCACCACTACAAAAGTAATCTCAATAAAGTCTAAAATAAAACCCAAAAAGAATATTATTAACATGACGACCAATGTTGCGCCAATAACACCTCCTGGCATTTGCTCAAAAACACCTTGAATAAGCTCTTCACCACCAAAACCTCGAAAAACTAGCGAAAACAAACTAGCACCGATAAGAATTAAAAAAACCATTGAGGTTATTTTTGTCGTGTTCTGCATTACCGCCGTTAAATTTTTCTTAGTGAGTTGCTTTTGCCAAATAGCTAATGATATTGCGCCCATAGCACCGACACCAGCAGCTTCGGTAGGGGTTGCAAAACCAAATAAAATGGAGCCGAGGACAATAAACATTAATAATAAAGGGGGAAGTAATGCGGTTAACATCAGTTTAATCTTAGACTGATTATCTAATATTTCGGCAATATCTTCTTGACGTAGTTTTGGTACACTTTGTGGTTTAAATACAGCCATGGCGATGCAATATAAGAGATAAAAGCCAACTAAAATCATGCCAGGAATTACAGCACCAGCAAAAAGATCACCAACGGTAACTGTTTTAGGGTTAAATATTCCCATTGTTAACTGAGCTTTTTGATAAGCACTGGAGAGGACATCGCCTAATAAGACTAAGGCAATAGATGGGGGAATAATTTGCCCTAGCGTACCTGTGGCACAAATTAGACCGGAGGAAAATGTTGGGCTATAACCTCTTTTAAGCATAGTAGGTAATGATAACAAGCCCATAGTGACAACAGTTGCACCAACTATTCCTGTACTAGCAGCAAGTAACATACCCACTAATGTCACTGAAATAGCTAAACCACCATTAAATCGACCAAAAAGTAATGACATTGCATTAAGCAAATTTTCCGCAATTTTTGAACGCTCTAACATTGAGCCCATAAAAACAAATAACGGCACCGCCAATAAAGTTTGATTATTAATGGTGCCAAATATTCGGCTGGGAAATGCACCTAAAAAGGCTAAATCAAATACATCAAATAAACTACCAACACCAGCAAATAACAATGCGGTTCCGGCTAAAGATAAGGCCACAGGATAGCCAAACAATAATACACAGCAGACAACAACAAACATTAGAAGTGAGATATATTCCATTATTTAATCTCTGCATTGGGTTGCTGTTCTTTTTCAAAATTGCCATCAATTAAGACTAAAAGGTTTCGGCCGATTTCAGCTATTCCTTGAATTAATAAGGTCATCGCTAATATCAGTAAATAACTTTTATTTAAATAAACAAAGGGTAAGCCTCCAGCTTCAGGCGACTTTTCTAATATTCGCCAAGCGGTAGAAACATAGTCAAAACTGATAAAAAAAATAAAAAGGCATACAGGGAATAATAAGAAAACACTTCCCAAAACATTAACTAATGCCTGCGTTCTCTTTGAAAACTTCTGATAAAAAATATCGACACGAACATGACCATCTGCTTTAAGTGTATAAGCAGCACCAAGCATAAAGACTAAACCATGAAAATAAAGCACTGATTCTTGCATAGCGATCGAGCCCAGATTAAAACCATAGCGCATTACCACAATAAGAAACGTTAATAGCACCATCAACAAGGTTAACCATGAGATAACTTTACCGATAATTTCGGTAAAGTTATCGATAACTTTCACCATTGAGGTGACTTTATAACTGAAGCCAGTTTGTGGCATTAGAGGGGCTCTAAATTAATTATTATTTATCAACAGATAAATAACAGAAATTGATTTAAAAAGGAATAAATTAATGGAAATTCAAAGGAATACATTAAGTTATTTTACCACCACCTAAGCAATCAGGTGATAAAGGAGTATTATCGGCATAATAATCATGCCATTCTTTTTCAGTATAAGTATGGAGTGCTAACGCATGAATTTTTTCAGCTAACTCATTAGCCAATATTTTATTTACCGCACGGTGGCGTTTAATTAAACGCTCTTCTTCGAAATTATTAGTGACGATAATAACTTTAAAGTGTGACTCACTTCCCGGAGGTACATTATGCTTGTTACTTTCATTGATCACATCTAAAAACAAGGGAGAGAATGCGGTGAGTAGCTTTTCTTCAATAATGGCTTTTGTGGTCATGATTTATCCTTAATAGGTTAAGTGGTTAACGTTTTTTAAACTATCTGACTCAATCAGCGTAAATTTTGTATTTTATCTCTTACTATTTTGTCACAATAGTCGATTGTAAAAAAGCAGTTCACATCAATCAATCAATATAAGTTAATTAGCTATGCTCAGCCCATTTATTATTAATGACAAAAATATATTTTTAGATCGTTTTCCGGTATCTCAAGTTAATCGAAGTTTACAAGCTTGGGATGCTGCAGATGAGTACTTAATTAATTACCTTGCTGAACAAGCCTTAGTCCAAAACAGAAATATATTAATTTTTAATGATACTTTTGGGGCACTTACCACAAATTTATCAATTGATGGCAACCAAGTTTACTGTGTTAGTGATTCATTGTTAAGTGAGCAAGGTATTAAACATAACCTTGAGCAAAATTATTTAACTACAGATAATATTCACTATTTAACCAGTTTAAATTCATTGCCAAGTGCTATCGATTTAGTGGTATTTAAAATTCCAAAAAGTAAGTCTCTACTTAATTATCAATTATTACAAATTAAAAGTAGCTATCCTGAAAGTTTAATTTTTATCGCCGGTGATCGTGCGAAAGAAATTCATAGTTCAACCTTAAAAATATTTGAAAAACACCTGGGCACCACCACCACATCGTTAGCGGTAAAAAAAGCACGTTTAGTCTTCTGTCAATTAGATCAAAAAAGCAAACAACAATCACCTTTTCCAACTTTTTGGGACTTACAACCGACCTACCCTGCTACCACTCAGTTTACTATATCTAATCACGCCAATGTCTACGCCCGCGATAAATTAGATTTAGGCGCTAGATACTTGCTTCAAAGTCTACCTACTGTAACTGCAGGGTCAAAAATCATTGATTTAGGCTGTGGCAATGGTGTACTTGGTTTAACATTACTGGCAGCACAGCCGCTTGCTGAAATACATTTTATCGATGAGTCTTATATGGCGATAGACTCAGCAAAAACTAACATAGAGAAAAACTTACCCGAGCAATTAGCTCAATGTGAGTTTACTGTTAATGACTGTTTAACCAACATCAATGATCGCAATATAGACTTAGTGTTATGCAACCCGCCTTTTCATCAACAAACGGCAACAACTGATCACATTGCTTGGCAAATGTTTAACGATGCCTTTAGGGTATTAAAAAAAGGTGGGGAGTTAAGAATAATTGGCAACAGGCAACTAGGCTACCATGTAAAATTAAAAAGAATTTTTGGTAATTATACTGAAATCGATACGAATAATAAATTTGTCACTTTATCAGCCAAACGGCTTTAGCCTTATTAATAAGCTAACAACATTAGGAAATAAAAAATGATCTTTTTTAACGTTCCAACCGTATCGATAATCATAGCCTTTTTTTTGTCTAGCTGTGCTGATAGCCCAAGTCATTTAATAGTAGCCCCCGAATTAAATTTACCAACAGCATCTAAATATCATAACAAGCAAGCACAACTCAATGTCACAGACTTAAGAACAGCTAGACACATTATTCAAATGCTACATCAGGGCGAACCTGCTGAGTTAATGACTTCTCAACGGACGCTTAGTGAAACTATTAAGCAAGTACTGACGACGGGATTCGAAAATCAAGGCCTCATTATCAAGCAATCGGCTGACAATGAAACAGTGAATAATAAAGTTGAAGTTATTATTGATAAAGCACTGATCAGTGTTAACCAAAAAACGTTGTCTTATGAGGCTAAAAGTAATATCAGCTTGCGTATTAAAGTTATAAATACTCAGCAGACATTAACTAAAACTTTTAATAGCAGAAATAATCGTATTGGCTCTTTAATTCCAGATGTTGCGGTTTTAGAGAGCGACTTTAATCAACAGTTAACTGACGCCTTAATTAATATTTTAACGAATGACGAAGTCATTCAATTTATAAAATAGAGAACATTATGAAGATATTTTTATTGTTTTTTGTCTTATTGAGTTTTACCACAACAGCTCAAAATTTAGCCATTGACCCAACAAACATTTACCCTAAGGTGAAATTTGAAACTTCCATGGGTGATATTATAATAGAACTTGACCGTGTTAAGGCGCCGATTACCGTTGATAATTTTTTAATGTATGTAGTAAATGGTCGTTATAACGGCACGATTTTTCATCGCATCATTCCTAATTTTATAGTTCAAGGCGGTGGTTATGACACTAACTTTGGCTCAATAAAACTTTATGACGATATCGTTAACGAATCAGGTAATGGTTCAAAAAATGAATTGGCGACTATTGCCATGGCAAAAGAAAGTCGCCCCCATACTGCAAACAGCCAGTTTTTCTTTAATGCCGGTGACAATAAAAATTTAGATCCCGGTAGACATTGGGGCTACACCGTTTTTGGCAGTATCGTTGAGGGTGAAGAAGTTATGGCAGCCATGGCGCAGGTAAATACGCACTTCGATGAGAGTTTAAGCTGGGATGATGTACCGGTGAAACCAGTAATACTGATTAAAGCAATGATGTTACCTGAAGATAAATAATAAAAGTTAACCAAGATAGTATTGGTCATTAATGTTAGTAATTGTTGAAATAACAAGTGGTTAAAGACCTGTCTCGTCAACAAACTAATTGATCCCTCGCCTATACGTTATTAACAGAGGCATCACACAGATTAAGATTACTAATAATAATGATTGTTAGA
>Ga0307489_10003179_pt1 | contig 10930 bp, 19 predicted proteins | sample SB12metaG_FD_202247 | JGI IMG/M metagenome (GOLD analysis project Ga0307489, IMG submission 202247) | Sea-ice brine microbial communities from Beaufort Sea near Barrow, Alaska, United States - SB 1.2 | ecosystem: Environmental > Aquatic > Marine > Coastal | place: USA: Alaska | collected...
ATCATCTACCACATAGTGTACCGGTGATCGCCACATCATCCTACACATCGTGTACCGGTGCTCGCCACATCATCCACCACATAGTGTACCGGTGCTCGCCACATCATCCACCACATAGTGTACCGGTGATCGCCTCATCATCCACTACATAGTGTACCGGTGCTCGCCACATCATCCACCACATAGCGTACCGGTGCTCGCCACATCATCCACCACATAGTGTACCGGTGATCGCCTCATCATCCACCACATAGTGTACCGGTGCTCGACACGTCATCCACCACATAGTATACCGGTGCTCGCCACGTCATCTCCCTCGTTGCAAACTCTCGTTCATTGACTTAACTACCACCATATGACATGGCATTGCTTCACCCGTCTGGCCCGAGAGAGCGGGGACTTCTACGAGCCGCGCGGGCGGTTCAACATGCGCGGGTTGGCCAAGAAATTCGCGCTGGGGGCGCTGTGCACCAATCAGAGCGCGCGGTCGATGTTGTGGGCTGAGAGCGAGAAGGTGGCCGGCGAGCTCAAGCTGTGAGCGGTGACAGCATACTTGACCAATCCGAGCGGGCGGGGGAGTTGCTGTGAGCGGTGCCACGGCGGGGGGGCGGAGGCGTTGGGGCGGGGACAAGGAGAGAGAGCTGTACTTTGCGACTCCATGACTAAAATGCATAAACATTTCAAATATCACTAGTTTGTGTCTAGTCTGACTATTGGTCGGAGCACCTAGCTAGGGCCGGTGATGCGGTCTCGAGATTTAGTTTGATGGTAGGTATGAGCACCTAGGGCCGCATAACCACCCTCAAGAAGGTAGCCACGCCATCGCCGACGTCCGTGCGTGTTTTAGACTTGTTCACGCCGGTGTCCAATTCGACACAGGCTGGAAGAGAGGTGCCACCGGGAATCACTTACAATGCGCGGTCGCACATACAGGAGGGTGGGGTTGGGGCCGAGGCGTTGGTCGTTTTACTGGTCCTAGTGTCGTGGGATACGCGCGTTCAGATGCACGATTTGGGTTGCGCGGCGCGTCCCGCTGTATTTTACATCGCGGCTGCACCCAAATTTCGAAATTTGTGGACTCATGAGGCTTACAAGGATACCCCCTCCCCCCATAACCCCTATACCCCCTACACTCCCCTTTATCCCCCTCCGACCCCGCTACCCCACTACACCCGCTACACCACTATCCCCTACGAGTGGGCTCTACTTGGGATAATATTCCGAGCCAGGTACGCACCCTAGTTGTTCCGGAAGTTTTGGGCTCTGTACGAGGCGATTTTCGGCGATTTTGTTCGATTGTGGGCGATTTCAGCGTTGGCATCTATATACGCTCCCAAAAACAAACCTGGTTTCCAGGTTCCTGGGTTGGTCGAGAGAGTGGTATGCTGCGATGTGATTGGCTGGATTTTCTTGCATGTTTCGTGCCAATTCTGTACTAAACGGTTATGGTCCCTGATTGGTCGAGAGGCTGAATTCGGGGGGATCAGGGGGTAGTCATAGCGGAGACTGGGTTTAAAGTGTACACTCGTATTCTGGATTTCAACCGGGTAGGCTCTATGGTCGATTTGGCAGATTCGAATTTTTCTTCCAGAAATTACAGAGCAAAAATCGTTGACTTTTCGGGATTTCGCGAACGAACAGGCCGATTGTTTTATGTCTGCACCACTGACTTTTTCGCTTCCCTTAACACATTTCGCTATTTCTGTAAGATTTCTGTAAGATTTCTGTAAGATTTCTGTAAAGAATAAATAAATAAATAGACTACCTCCTCGCACTCACTCGCCCTCATTGATTGCCCATACGAGTAGCGAGAGACGTCGCCGAGTCCCGCTACCACTGGGCGCCGCGCAGCGCCTGCTCCGGGACGAACTCGCTGTGGAATCCGAATGGGACGCGGATTGGAATGTGAATCGTCGCCACCTTCTTCAACGGACCCCCGGGATAGTCAACCGTCGACGCATGTTCTGTGCCGCCCGCCCTGCAGCCCTGACCGACACCCTCACCACCTCCCCCGGGTGTGTTCCCACTCCCGAGCACCAAGGCCTTACACTCGTCCACTTTTTCTTCGTTGGCAATGGAGCCGTTTCGTCCCCGACCCCACTTGCACCATCCCTCCAAGGTGTGAAGTTAAGCTGACAACGGAACGAGTGGCCAGGCCAGAGAGGAGAAGGCGGCGAGTGTGTATGTACGGGTACACTCTACACTGGTACACTATGAGCAAACAATCAAGGAACGATTGTAAGGCCCGGGAGGAGGATGCGGCGAGTGTGTACAGGTACACCGGTATACTATGAGCAAACAGTCAGGAAACGAGTGGACAGGCCCTGCCGAGCACCAACAGCTCCGTCCGAGGCGTGCCTTCGTTCAGAACATGGACCATCACTAACACGTGACCGAACTCCGCATCCTAGGGCCTTACAGGGCTATCTCTTTGAGGTATGAAGCGGCATCACTCAAGTGGTTTCAGGGACAAGCGGGTTAAAGTACCAGCTGGAAAGTCACTTGCGTATGGCCCTGATAAACTTGAGTGTCTTTGAGTTGTAAAGCGGGACAGTGGTGTCAAGGACAAACAGCTTACAGTGCCAGCTGGAAAAATACTTACATAGTAAGGCCCTGCCTCCGATGAACCGTCCTCCGAGCTCGGGGCAAAGCGGATGTCGCCGCAAGCCCGCCCCTCCCCCAAATGAAACGTCCAGCTCTCCCCCGTGTTCAAGTCGTGCTTCAGGACCCGCTCGCAAGGCCTCGTATCACATGATTGTTTGCGCATAGTGCACCCGTACATATTCACCCCCTCCTCCTCACATGCATATTCCACGTCGGTAGAATGTGGTCATGGCACCCCACACGACACCACGCGGTACACCACTACTCGTCCCGAACCCCTCTACTTTAGGAAAATTGGAGATTCACTGACGAATGCCGGGATTCCGGCATTGCCATCCGACCGCATAAGTCTCAGTGTTTCACCCGTCAGCCTCTTAAGGTAGAGGGGATCGGACCGCGTAGCAGTATGGAATTTTACTTTACCAAATACCTCCATTTGAACCAGCCTTACACCGGTAGACCGTCAAAAGATAGAGGTTGGGTCAGGAGGTGAATGTGTACGGGTGCAGTATGAGCAAACAATCAAATGCCGGGCCTCATGATAAGGAGGTAAATGTGTACGGGTGCACTGTGAGCAACCAGTCAGGTGAGACCGAGCCTTACCCTATCAAAATAGCCAGGTTGGTCCATCCGAGTCACGGACCCGGTGCCCGGCTGACACCCCGCGGAGTACGCGAAGCGGTGCGGCTGACCCGTCATGTTGGGGTTGACGCACGGGAAGTCGGAGGGCTCGGCGCACATGCGGGAGCTGGAGACCATCTCGCCGGAGTCCACGTCTACGACCCACCGCCACAGCGCAGCCACGTCGCGCCCTTCGCCCACGGCGTTCGGATGAACGCCCGCCGCCCCTGCCGCCGCGCCCGCTCCTGCTGCCCCAGTCGCCGCCGTCTGTGTGCCCCCCTCGCCGCCGCTGCCGCCGCCGCCGTTCTCTGTCCCTTCGGACAGAAGCGCCAAACCCACTACGTTGGTGTAGTCCATCTTACAGACGTCCACGATGACCCGCCCCGAGTGCTCTGGGTCATCGAAGCAGTTCACTACGTGGTACGCGAAGCACGGCTCCCCCGTGTCCACCCACCACCAAGGCCCGGTATCATCCCATCTACCGTCAGTATGGGCATTCTACCCCATTTTACCGATGAAATTCCTCCCCCGTGTCATGCTACAGCGCCTTACCAAGCCTCGAGGTGTACGGGGCACTACGAGGAAGAGGGGAATGTGTACGGGTACACAACGAGGAGGAAGAGGTGATTGTGTATGGAATATGGGTTCACTACGAGTATGAGGAGGTGAATGTGTACGGGCACACTACGAAGAGGAGGATAACGTGTACGGGTACACTGCAAGGAGGAGGTGAATGTGTACAGGTACACTGTGAACTGTGAACAACAGACATATGCCGGGCCTTACCCAGCGCATGTCCTTCGCGGTGCCGAAGCGCGGCATGACGCCGATGCGCAAAGTCTGCGTGCTGTCATACTCGAAGGGTAGACCGCCGGCCGCGACGCAGGGAACACAACGCATAGTATACACATTAGCAGTAGTAGGGAACACAATGCATAGTGTAGTACCCGGTACACGCATCAGTAGTCGCGTGTTATCACATCACCGAATGTAACGGGGTTCACACAGGCATTCATTGGACACACCGACGATGTCTTATTCCAGTCGCACGTGGTGAGATCACAGAATTTCACGCACATGCACCGACGAGGTCTTATCACATAGCAGTAGTGGCACGTGGTAAGATCACCGCATATAACACACAGGCATGCAGTCAGTCATACGCACCGACAACGTCATAACCGGTGTGTGCTGCCGCCGCCGCTAGTTCCCTTTCCAGCTCTGACTGTGTGCTCATAGTGATGGGTACACGTCGCTGCCACACCAACACGCGCCTTAAGTTGAAGATCAACGGACCGTCCAATAAAACGGTTCGCGTCGCGGTGATGCCCACGTCGTGCTGCATGCCCGCCCGGTGCGCAGGGTCAGACGGATAATGCTCAATGATCAGATGGATAATGTTAATATCATATGGTCAGACGGAAATTGTTAATATGGTAAGACGGATAATGCTCATACGGCCAAGACGGATAATGCTCATACGTCCAGACGTAGACGGATAATGCTCATTTGGTCAGCGGATAATGCTCATATGGGTCTGACGGATACTGCTCATATGGTCAACGGATACAGGTAATGCTAATATGGTCAGACGGATAATGCTCATATGGTATGCTCATATGGTCAAACGGATAATGCTCATATGGTCAAGACGGATAATGCTCATATGGTCAGACGGATAATGCTCACATGGTCAGACGGATAATGCTCATATGATCAGACGGATAATGCTCATAAGGGTCAGCGGATAACGCATAGGGCCAGTTGGATAATGCATAGGGCCAGTCGGATAATGCACACGCACAGGTCAAACGAATAATGCATTGGCCAGACGCATAATGTGCTTGCCATTTGAGGGTTTACCACGCGATGGACGAGGTGGCGAGAATTCTGGCTTACCGTAGCACGGGCACCGCTACAGAGATGAACGTGTATTGGTACACTATGAGCAAACATTGAGATGCCTTACCGCTGCACGGGCACCGCAGCTCGGTGCGTCCGCTTCCCGTCCGGCCCGATGACGCCCACCGTCACCCAGGGCCCGTCGCTCGTTAGTGTCTGACTGTTGGCTCATAGTTTACCAGTGTACCCGCACACACTCGCCGCCTCCTCCTCCCTGGCCTGGTCATTCATTCCCAGACTGTCTGATCATGGTGTACCAGTGTACCCGTACACACTCGCCGCATTATCCTCCTTGGCCTGGCCACTCGTTCCGTTACTGTTTGCTCATAGTGTACCGGTGACCCGTACACACTCGCCGCATCCTCCTCACTGGACTGCCTCGCCGCCGCCTCCTCTACCCTTCCGTCTCACAGTGTACCCGTACATCCTCCTCCCTGGCTTGGCCGCTTGTTTCCGTGGTAGCTTGGCTGCCGGCATATTCAAGGTGTGGCGTGGGGATACCTTGAGTTGTTCAGAAACGAAACGGCTGGCAGTTGAGCTGACGAGGGAACGAGTGACCACACTGTGTACGGGTGCACAATGATACGGAGGAGTAGAGGATGAGGCGGCGGCGCGTGTGTACGGGTACACTATCAACGATCAGTGACCAGGCAGGGCGACGAGTGTATACGGGTACCCTATGAACATACAGTGGTCATGCCCTACCGTCACCTCGGTCATCCCGTCGCTGTTGGTGATCATCACGTTGTACCCGGGGATAAGGCCCGGCGGTTGCAAACGGAGGTACATTTCGTAAACTGACCCCAAACCGAGTGGCGAGATACTAGGTAAAATGCCCATATTGACACTGACCGTTGGATTTGATGAATAATGCTGGGAGGGCGGACGAGGAGGAGGGGGTGGATGTGTGCGGGTGCTCTATGAACAAACATTCAGACGCCGAGCCCGGGCTTCACCCGATGTACACCATCTCCCCGGTCAGCGGACAGACCTTGGCGTGCGCCGTCATCTAAGGCCTGCTTTCACACGGAGGCGCTCGGCGGTGAAATGCCACGCGGTGGAATGACGGCAGCGGAATCACCTTATGGCGTGGATCATACCAGGACGTGGGTGGAGGAGATAGAGGCGAGTGAGGAAGAGGAGAAAGTGGAGGAGGAGAATATGCAGAGGTGTACTATGCAAACTGTCGGGTACTGGGCCTAACCGTCATGTTGTCTTTCCAGTAATCGGTCGTGCCGAACGTGCCGCCGAATAAGGCCCGTTGGGTGAATGCCAAAGCCGGGTGACGCGATACTAGGTTACACCGGGCCACACCTCCGAAGTCGCACAAGCTATGGACGTGGATGATACCGGGCCACACCTCCGAAGTCGCACAAGCCCTTCGTCTCCAACCCTGGAGTCAGCGCTAGCTCGTACGCGGAGCCGGTCTCGAAGGTGGCGAGCAACCTCCCGGCGTGGTACTGGAGCCCGTTGCTGGCGGTGTTTTTGAAATGAGTCACCCAAAATGAAGGCCCGGTATCATCCAGGTTCACGTCCACGTCGGTATATGGTCATGCTACCTGAACCACTCCGCTCGGTTTAGTCGTTCAACCAAATGCCTCCGGTTAAAACTTGCACATTGGAAGCGTGGTGGGGGCATAGCCTGAAATGATGCGCTAGTAGTGCCCCGGCAGTGTCCCTCTGTGGTATTCGGGGAGATATATGCAGCAGAGTGTTTATCCCTATTCATCATGATATCGTGATACTGGGCCTTACATAAAAGGGCGAATCCGGATCCCGCCACTCTATCACCTTCTTGAGCAATCTGGGTAAAAGCACGTCCAAACTTGTGAAAGCGCTAGTGTCCCGGAGGCCCTTGTATAGGGAAAAACAAATATTGGCCGCCACGTCATCCAGCGTATTTTGAGCCCTCGTTTCTGAGTCAAGTGGCATCCTATGACGTGGCGAGCAATATCTGGCAGGCCCTACCGATGTACAGCGCGCGGCCCGCGGCTTCTTCTTGTTGGAACCCTCTGGTCCGGACGTATCGCCGACCGGCCAGGCCATACACTTGTTCCCTTTTCAGCTCAACCTGATTGTTTGTTCATAGTTTCATGTGTACCAGTAGAGTACCCGCACACACTCGCCGCCTCCTCCTCCCTCGCCTTGGTCACTTATTCCCTTTCCAGCTGTACTCAAATGTATCAGTGTACGCACGCACTCGCCGCCACCTCCTCTCCGGCCTTACATCAGTCCGTTTTCCAGCTTAAATGGACTGTTCGCTCATAGTGTACCAGTGTACCCGTACGCACTCGCCGCCTCCCCCTCCTTGGCCTGGCGACTCGTTCCCTTTTCAGCTTAACGTAAGCATCTCTGAGGTACCAAGTGGGATAACTGCCAGTGATTTGCAAATGTCAGGGACAAACGGCTAAAGTTGAGCTGAATAGGGAACGACTGTAAGGTCAAGGATAGTTTAAAAGGAAATTACTGTGATGCGAGGGTGGAGGAGGAGGCGAGTGCGTACGGGTGCAGTGGTACACTACGAGCAAACAATCAGGTTGAGCTAAAATGGGAACGGGTGTAAGGCCGTGCCGGCCGTAGGATGCATGAGCAACCTGAGAAGCACCCGCCGAAACACCGCTCTCCTCGTCCTCGCCAACACCCCTCCTGCCCTCCCCGCCACCGCCGCCAAGCAGGGTCTTACACTAGTTCTCTTTTCAGCGCAACTCATTTTTCTTCGAGGTATGAAGTGGGATAAATTGATTGGTTCCAGGGAGAAACGGCTCAACGTAATAAGCTGAAAGGTGAACTAGTGTAAGGCCCCGCCGCCCAGCCGCACCCAGTGCACCATGCCATCGCCGTCGAACCAGTGGTACCGGTGCGCGCCCGAGTGTAGGGCCCGGCATCAAATGGAGGTGTTTGGCAAACTGATTCAATTGAGTGTCATTAACTTTCAGACATATCTCCATGAAAAAAATGACCGTGTTGAGTGCCATGACGTTTAAACTGAGCTCTTTGCATGAACTGATTCTGTCTAGTGCCGTCTTGTTAGGTGATTCAGGGTCGGCGGTCACAAAGCTTAGCTTTGGTTTAGGGTCGGGGGGGGGTTAGGGATTAGACATTATAGGTCGGGCACTTGGGAGGACAGCGCGATAATCACAGAGGTCAAAACTGTGTAGCGTGTGGGAAATCGCCCACAGCTCTAAAACGTTCCACGGAGCAACCACCGGGTGTTATTAGAAAGCAGAAACATATAAAAGGTCGGGCAGTTTTGCAGGCCCCGCCGCGGAGCGGCTGGTGCGCGGGGTTGGGCCCGTTCCGGAGGTACAGCCCGTTTAACGTCGCCGGGAGCGCGCCCTTCGCCAGGGGCTTATTACACCGGTACATTATGAGCAAACAGTCAAGGAACGAGTGGCCACGGGTACTTGCAAGCCATGGAGAGGTCGCGGCGATTGTCTACGGGTACACTGGTACATTATGAGCAGACGGTCAGGTTGAGCTGAAAAGGGAACGAGTGGCCAGGCCAGGGAGGAGGATGCGGTGAGTGTGTACGGGTACACTATTAGCAATCGGTCAGGGAACGAGTGCACATACCCCGCCCTCCACGCGCAGGTTGCCCAGCGTGCACTCGCCCACCACGGGCGCGAAGTTGCCGCACAGTGCAGGGGGGTTGTCGGACGCCGCGGCGCAGGGCCGGGCAGATATTTCTCGCCACGTCATAGGATGGCGTTCAAACTCAGTGTCGTCGTCACCGGTGACGATTATATAACCTCGAAATCGAGGGTCTATTTACTCAAGGATCGCGACCCGGTCGGACTTTTGGCGAGTCGGTCGGTGGGATTTTCGAAATGGGCAGTTCTGATTGACACTGGACTGGTCTTACGGGATTCGTTACCATATCTTCGATACCAGACCGGCACTGAGTTTAATCAAGAAAGGAGGGTTCAAAATGCGTCGGATGACGTGGCGGGCAATAATTTCTCGTCCCTACCGCGGCCCAGGGCGGGGGCGCGCTCAGGGTTGCGTAGTAAGCCGCGTCGGCGGCGGCGGCGGCGGCGTCGGCGTCGGCGGCGGCGGCGGCAGCGGCGGCGCCGGCGTTGACTCCCTGCATAGGCAAACAGACAGGGCGGTGGCGGTAAGCCCCACCGTATATATGTAACCCCCACGGGAGACGAGGCTCAGTAGCCGTGAGTCTCGGGGTCGTCTATGTATAGTGGGGTCAAAGGGGTGAAACGGAAATAATAGTGTTATAATTATGCCGGCCGAACATGCGTAGTTCTGGTAAAGGGGGCTCTAGTTTACTCGTAGGATACCAGTAGGTCGTAGGGATAGGGATAGGGTAGGCTAAGGTTAGTGGTTTATAGTGGTCCTAACTCAAGAACGTCGTTCTCCCACATTGCGCCAGTCAAAGTTGGACTACACCGCGCCGCGGTCTAATCCCAGTCTCATACACACCCCCACCCTAGTTGGCTACTTGTGTTTTGACTGCGAACCGTTCCTACTGCCGCACATCTAGCCTAGTCCCCGTCAACGCCGTGCGCAACGCCGTAAGCGCCGCCGCCGGCGGCTTTCCGCGCGTTCTGTCAAAAGAAAACAAGCGGCAAATAAGGAGCTGGGGGGGTCCGCTTAGACCCCCCTCAGACCGGATGGGGGGGGTGAAGTCCAGCTTTGACTAGCGCATAAGGGACGCGTGCGCGCGCGTCCGCCGTTTCTCCGACACTGACGACTGAGTTTAACTGAATACGCGGAAAGCCGCCAGCGGCGCCGCTCACGGCATCGCGCACGGCGAGACGGTCGCGCGGCGGAAGGAGTTTGACGCGTCGGAGAGCGAGCGGGACACGGGCGAGGAAGACGGGGGGGATGGAGCTGGAGCCGGCGGGAGGAGGAGCCGTGGTGCGCGCGGGCCTCACCGTTCGCATCGGCCGCGGCTGCGGGTACCACCAGTGAGCGATGGACGTGGCGGCGGGAGGACGCCGCGCGGGCGGGGCGGCGCGCGGTCGGCACGCGCAGCGCCGACCCTAGGTGGGCCGCGGAGGATGACGTGGCGTTCATTCGCGGGACACGGGCTGAGGACCAAGGCGCGGCGAATGAGTATGCGCCTCTCGTCGCCGGCGCCGAAGACTAGTTGTCCTCGCGCAAGCCGGGCCGGACCGGACCGCGAGTGGTTTGGGGGCCGTAGAAAGGAAAGGCGACGCCAGCACGACGGCGCGCACACCGAAATGCATACAGGTTGAACGGTCATGTTTACACATTTCAGAATGCCACGTGTGGGAGAGCTGAACGGGTGTATGGGAGAATCATTGTGCGGGACAAGTCGAAAAAATGTATTGAAACGGATTAAACCGTGAAATGATGGTTTAATCAGGTGGGGAAAAAGGACCACAAAAGCGGTCGCACTTTTGTCCACACGCCCCTTCCGAATGGGCCGGTAAATACTCATACAAAGTGTTCAACAGAATCTGATTCATCAAGACAGATTCCTTCTTATTAGATAGAACACGTGTATTTTTTTCATTGTGCGCCGTCGTTTTAAAAGTCGGGTTTGTACGGCAAAGTCCTTTCGCGTCATTCTGGTAGTACTCGTACGCTAGTCAATTTGACAGGTCGCGGTCGGCCCATTCTTTTTCACGCTTGTCATCTTGCCACGTTAAGTCCCACGAATCTACGAAATTTCGTCGAGACGGGCTCCCACTTTCGTATATGACCAGATCCGCGAGTCGATAATGATTTAGCTGACAATGGGTTTGAAATCTGATCATTTTTCAGATCAGCCTTTCAAAACCCAGAATGAATTCCAAAATGATCAAATCAGCCTTTCAAATTC
>Ga0307489_10003180_pt1 | contig 10930 bp, 13 predicted proteins | sample SB12metaG_FD_202247 | JGI IMG/M metagenome (GOLD analysis project Ga0307489, IMG submission 202247) | Sea-ice brine microbial communities from Beaufort Sea near Barrow, Alaska, United States - SB 1.2 | ecosystem: Environmental > Aquatic > Marine > Coastal | place: USA: Alaska | collected...
TCCTCCTCCACGTGTCTGCACGGGCATTCACACTCAAGGTAAGTCGTGCTCCGAACTCGGTCGAGTGCTTGTTCTCAAAGGCCCTCCTGTTTGGTGAGGTTGGTTGGGGGAATTGTTGAGGTGCTGGCGGGGGCGCTGACAGAGGCGGCGAGCGGTCCCGCTCCCGTCGCCAATGGATCGAAGAGGCTGCGTGGGGACACATCCGCCCCTTGCTTTGATTTTGAAAAGGGTCAGTGCACCCGGGGTGACGCCTGCATATTCGCGCACACCTTCGCAATCGGCGGCGGCGGCGGCGGCGGCGGCGGCGGCGACGGCGACGGCGGCGGCAGCGGGGATGGCGGCGGCGGCGGCAGCGGCGCAGCCGCTGACGGGGATATGAAAGCTATGGCGGCGAAAGTCTGCCCCCACTGGCGGAATGGCAATTGCGGCCGGGGCAACGCCTGCCGCTTTGCACACACCTTCACCGACGGTGGCAGCGCCGGTGCCGGTGGGCACGGCGGGGTTGGGGGCGGCGGCGACGGGGGTGGGGGCGGCGGCGACGGGGGCGGGGGCGGCGTCGGGGACGACGGCGGCGGCAGCGCTGTCGTCACATCCGTGCTCGACCACCCAGTGGTAAACTTCCAGACATTCATTCTCAATGGCGTTAAATGTCGCGAGTCGGCGACGGCGGTGGCGGTGGCGGTGGCGGCAGATACAAAAGTCGGCGGCGGCGGAGACGGAGACGGGGGCGGGGGAAGGGACGGCGGCAGGGACGGAGGGGATGGCGGGGAGGGCGGCAGCGGGGCTTGCGGCGGCGGCGACATGCCGGGTGGAGGCGGCGGCGGAGTAGGAGTCGGCAGCGGCGGAGGCAGCGGTGGTGGTGGCGGCCGCAGCGGCGGAGGCAGCGGTGGTGGTGGCGGCGGAGGCGGAGGCGGAGGCGGAGGGGGCGACCTTTCCGGCCTCAAAATCAAAGACGGCCGGTGCATTGCATTTCTGAAGGGCCAGTGCAGAGCGAGTGCCTGCCGCTTCGCACACAGCATCACCGGCGGCGTGGCTGTAACAGCCAAGAGTTTGCGACTGAAGGCCTTCCTTGCAAAATTCAAGACCCCCAACGAGGCTCGCGATGTGGTGCTGGCGGAGTTCCCGGAACTAGGTAGCCAGGGTGGGGCGTTGCAGGTTGACCCCAGATTGACCCCAGGTTCACCCCAGGTTCACGCCAGGTTCACCCTAGGTTGACCCCGGGTTGACCGCGCTTGGTTCCAGCTCTTTAAGTTAAAATGTGATGAACCGCTTACAAACTGCTTCTAATTCCAAGTTGTGCCGCTACACCCTGGCGTGGTGGACACGCACATAACGCTGGCGCATCGGTGGCACCAGATCAGTCCCACAGCTAAGGCGGGGGGTCATTGAGAGCAACCACTCGACCGACGTTGTATCTCCTCCTCCTCCTCTGTATACTCCGCGCGTCTGTATGATGGGGTCATTCAGACCAACCACTCGACCGGCGTTGAATCTCTTCCTCCTCCTTCGCGCGCCTATATGAGCATTGACAATGAAGTAAGCCACACCCGAGGTCGGCTCGAGTGCTTGTTCCCAATGACCCCCCTGCCACTCAGTGACAGTCAGCCAATCACGTCAGTCCCGCTGCCATGTCAGTGAGTCAGCCAATCACGTCAGTGCCTCTCGCCACGTCAGCGACAGCCGGCCAATCACTTCAGTCCCTCCAGCCACGTCAATGACAGTCAGCCAATCACGTCATACCCTCATGCCACGTCAGTGACAGCCAGCCAATCACGTCAGTCCCTCCCGCCACGTCAGTGACATCCAGCCAACCACGTCAGTCCCTCCCGCCACGTCAGTCCCTCCTGCCAGGTGCGGTTCAAGAAGATATTTGACCTGAACTTGTCCAACAAGGCCGACAGGCAGGGTCTTAAACTCGTCCACTTCTCACCTCGACCTGAGCCGCTTTTGTCACTAACAAACTGACGCCACCTAGCGTACCCCACAAAAAGCATGTAATGTTGAGCCGAAACTGCAGGAGTGTAGATCCCTGGCGGCGGGACAGTATTCTTCGCGGCGACGCATGTGAATCAACTGGCCATTCGGCGGGAGGAGGAGGGTCGCGCCGCCGCCGCCGCCGCCGCCACCGCCGTTGGCTTCGATGGGCTTACCTACCTGCACGGCGGCGGTGGTGGTGGCGGTGGCGGGGAGGCCAGTGGGGGCGTGACAGGTGGCGGGGCGGCCAGTGGGGGCGTTACAGGTGGCGGGGCGGCCAGTGGGGGCGTAACACGTGGCGAGACGGCCAATGAGGGCGCGAAAGATGGTGAGGCGGCCAGTGGGGGCATGACAGGTGGCGGGGCGGCCAGTGAGGGCGTGACAGGTGGTGGGGCGGCCTGCGATGCTAGTGCCACACCAGGGATTGTTCTGGGTGGTCGAGAATCAGCGGGTACGGTCGACTGGATGTCTACAGGCTCGGACTTTATATCTGTGGAGGAGGCTGAAGAGGAGGAGGAGGAGGAGGAGGAGGAGGAGGAGGAGGAGGAGGCTTATGATTTCGGTGACCGGGTCCGTTTCGATGATTCTTCTGGGGCTCCATCGAGCCTCCGGACGGGCGGCGGTGACGTCATGCCGGGCGGAGGAGGCGGTGTGGGCGACGGAGGAGGATGTGACGACGGCGGCGACGGCATGCCGGGCGGTAGCGGCGGTGGTGGCGGCGGTGGCGGGCAGTATGGCGGCGACGGCGTGACGCCCGGCGGTGGCGTTGGCGGCGGCGGTGAAGGCGGCAGCAGTAGTGATGTCGGCGGCGGCGGGCAGTATGGCGGCGGTGGTGGGATGCCCGCCAGCAGGATGCTCCGCCCCGGCGATGTCGTCGGCGGCGGCCAGTGCTTTGCGTTTCAGACGGGCAAGTGCCACTTGGGCAACGCCTGCCGCTTCCCGCATACCGTCGGCGACGGCGCCATGCCCGGCGGCGGCGGCGGCGGTGGTGGCGGCGGCGGCAGCGGCAGGCCCGGCGGCATGCCCGGCGGTGGCGACGGCATGCCTGGCGGCGGCGGCGGCGGCGGCGGCGTGTCCGGCGGCAGCGCTCAGCCGCTGTGGAAGACACTTACGTCGCCGAAAGGGTACGTCTACGACTCCAATACCACCTACAGCCCCAGCGTCTCCATCAAACCCGACGCAGGCCAAAGCCGCAGCGGTGGCGGCGACGAAGGCGGCGACGGGGTTGGGGGCGGGGCCGGGGGTGGCGCCGGTCAGTATGGCGGGCTGCCCGGTGGCGGTATGCCCAAAGGTGGCGGCGGTGGCGGCGGGTAGGGCCTGTCAGATGGTGTCCGACACGTCCTCGACACGCATGTTGAACCCTTGATTCTTGAGTCACATTGCATCCTACGACGCGGCAAGCAGAATATGCCAGGCCCTTGCATCATCCTCGACATACTAGACCCGCGTTTCTTGTGTTGTATGGCAGCTTTTGACGCAGCGAGCGATGTGTGCCAGACCCTAGCAGCAGGATGCCTGGCGGCGGCGGCGGCGGCGGTATGCCCGGTGGCAGCGACGGTATGCCCAGCGGCAGACCGTTGTTGGAGACACACATGTCGCCTGAAGGCAGGGGGGCTTCCACACGTCCACTTTCTACCTCAACCAGAGCCGTTTCCACCACTGAAACCCTTCGACCACATGATGTATCCTACCAAAAACGCTCACGTCAAGCCCAAAAGTGGAGGAGTGTGAGCCCCTTTTGGACGGGTACACGTACTGCTACAACACCGCCGACGGCTCCACCACCTGGCAGATGCCTGCAACTCCCGCGGCAAGGGCGTACACTCCTTGACTTCGCACACCCCCCTGTATTTATTTTCACTGAAACTTCGACAGACTGAGACTACCGAGCATATCCCACAAAAGGTGCTCACATTGAGGCGACAAGTGGAGGCGTCTAAGGTCCTGAAACCTAAACCCAAAACCTTAAACCCTAAATCACTAGACCCTAAACCTGCAAGTGGAGGCGTGTAAGTCCCTGCCCGGCGGGTATGCAGGTAGCGGCGCCGACGCCGGCGGGGTTCACCAGAGTGTCGGTCGTACAACCAGGTCACGTGATCATAATGGAAGAAGAAATCCAGCAGCGATGCCAGCCACAGAACCAGCAACAACAGCGGCAGCAGCAGGAACAACAACTACAACACCTGCGGCGGCAACAGGCTGTGGAGCGGCAACAGCGGCCGCAGCAGAGCCCTGTCGCCGTCACGCACCACATGCTCCAGCAGCGGCACCAGGTAGGGCGGTGCAGGTTGACCCTGTCAAAGCCACGTTGAAAGCGCCTGGAACTAGACTCTAAGCGCTTAAAACTGAATTATGATGAACTGCTTTCAAGTTTTGCTAACAAATTCAACTTGCGCCGCTACAACCAGGTGCAGCAGCAGCAGCTCCTGCAGCAGTTCAAGACGTGCAACAACTGTTTCCAGCCGGGGCACTTCGCGTATGACTGCACGAATATTGTGGTCTGCAGGACGTGCCGCAAGCCCGGGCACAAGCGGGGGGACATAGCGTGCGAGCAAGCGGAGCAGAGCCCCGACGGCGTCACGCAGCATATGCACCACCAGAACCACCAGCCGCCGCAGCACTACCCGGCGCAGCAAGAGCAGCAGCTCCAGCAGACAAGCAAGAAGTGCAGCAACTGTCTCCAGAAGGGGCATATCGCGTGGGACTGCACGCACCCCGATATCTGCAGGACGTGTCGCAAGCCCGGGCACAAGCGTGGGGACGCAGCGTGCGAGCTGGCGCAGCAGAGCACCGTGACGCAGCACATGCTCCACCAGAACCACCAGGCGCCGCAGCACTACCAGGCACAGCAGCTGAAATGCAAGCAGTGCAACAACTGCTTTCAGAAGGGGCACATCGCGGCGGACTGCACGCACGCTGTAGTCTGCAGGGTGTGCCGCAAGCCCGGGCACAAGCAGGGGGACGCAGCGTGTGGAGGTAGGGAAGTAGGGGAGCGGGGGTGCGTGGGTTGGGGGAGCGGCGGTGGTGCTCCCGGGAGGTGAGAGGCTGGCGCGCCGCCGGGGCGGCGCGGCGGTCGGGGGGGTGGCTGCGGTCGGGGGTGTTGGTGCGACCGTGGCGGCGGCAGCGTCGGCGTCGGCGTCGCTGGCGCCGGCGCCGGCGGTGGCGGCGGTGGCGGCGAGGGAACAGGTCAGGAGTGACCGATTGTAAACGGCGGGCAGGGCGAAACCCTGGTGCCATACACGCGGAGGCGTCTCTCTCTCATGGGGGGCAGGGCGTCTCCTGGTGCCTCCTCATGCACGCGGTAGCGTCCCTTCCTCTCTCTCTCTCTCTCTCTCTCTCTCTCTCTCTCTCTCTCTGTAGGAGTGAGCGAGTAGGGGGGGTGACGCTGGTGCAAGGCAGGAGGTCGCGCGCTGGTAGGGGGGGCACTGGCACCGGCTGTCGGAGACCCCCTGCGGCTGCGGCTGGTGGGGTTGGGGGTGGAACGCCGCGATCGGGGGTCGCGGTGGTTGTCTCCCATTATAAGGGGGTCAAGTGCCCATTATAAGGGGATCGGGTGCCCATTATGGGGGATACGGTGCCCACTGTAAGGTGGTCAGGTGCCCATCATAGGGGGTCAGGTGCCCATTGTAAGGGGGTCAGGTGCCCATGATAGGGGGGTCAGGTGCCCATTATACGGGGGTCAGGAGCCCATGATAGGGGGGTCAGGTCGTTGGCGCGCTGCGTGCCGGCAAGGGGCCAAAGGCACGCGCTAGTGAGGGGCTACCTGCAGGGGGGGCCGGGGCCCGGGGGGGCGCTGCCATCGGGGGTCGCGGTTGTGGTCACCGGCGCGTTGCAGGCCGGCATTGGGCCGGAGGCACGCGCTGGTAGGGGCCACCTGCTGGAGGGCTCAGGGCCGGGGGGGGCGCCGCGGTTGAGGGTCGTGGTGGTGCTTCACTGGCACGCTGCAGGCCGGCACCGGGCCGGAGGCACACGCCAGGGAGGGGGCACCTGCCGTGGGGGCCGTGGCCTGGGGGGGCGCCGCGATCAGGGGGGGCTCGTGGTGGTGCTTATTGGCGCGCTGCAGGCCGGCATCGGGCCGGAGGCGCGTGCTGGTAGGTGGTACCTGCGTGGGGGGCATCGTGCCGGGGGCGCGCGCCAGGATTGAAGTCTATGTGCCACAGGGAGACGCCGGCGGATTACGACGGTGTCTCGTGTCATTCGGCGTACAGTACCATTAGCACTGCAGTTGTCCACGATGACCCGCAGAGAATGGTCCCTTCATGTGTGGCTGATCATTAGACCCTTACAGACGTTAGGGTCTGTCCGCTTGAAATGGCGGAGGGGGGTTGGTTCATGCTCACCATGTGAAGCGCTTTGGGGCACGAAGAACGCTTGTAGAAAAGTAGTCGACGAAGACCCGTGGAAACTGGTCCCTTCATACATGGCGGATCATGTGGCGGATCATGTGGCAGATCATATGTTTCGCAAACAGGGTGTGGCGTTCCAGGACCGCTTAGCTAGCTGGGCGTGCGCGTCAGCATAGAGAGCTAGTGTGGTGACCGGGTGCTGTACACAAGTAGGAAGTAGATGACTTATCTGTCAATTGTATGATGAATCTCACGGAGCTCCGCCCCTCGAGTCATACGCAGACCACACCACCAGACCGATCATTGTGGATGCGCACCATGTGAACGCCTTGGGGCTCGATGAACGCGACATTAATGTAATGAATTAGAACCGTCTTGTTTCTCGCGTTGTAGCCCGCTTAGCTAGCGAGGCGTGCGCAGGAGGATAGCGAGCTAGTGTGGTGGGGTGGAATGTAACTCAATACAGCAGGATTTAACATGCGTGCCACGTCTCGGGATGGAATCGTTCGTCGGTGAATACACGTGGGCAACATGTTCGCCACGACATGGGAAGGAATTCAATTCAATATGAAAAAGAACACTCGACATAGGGTCAAACAGGGTGCGGGGCGTGCGGGAGCGTGACGCTGGTGTGCGTGTTGTTGACTTCTGTGAGTATGCTCTCACCATATTCGTTATAACATGTGTTTGCGTCTGCGGTGTTCGTTCTCTAAGCGTGAACTCCGCAGCTAAGCTTGGCTACTTTTACAAAACATCATAAGCTTGACTAGTTTTACATCGAGTCTCCTTGACGGGTCGGTACAGTTGCGTAATAATTTGATTTTGGTTGTACACGAGCACGCAGAGAGCAAGAGTGAGTTGGTAGTCTAGCAGGAAGTTCGGTTCCGTTTCCGTTTTGTTCCGTTTCGTTTTCGATTCGTTTTATTTTGTTTGTCAGTGGTGCGCCAGTGGGGGAGTGGGGGAGTGGGGGGCCGAAGGCGCGCGGGTAGGCGGCGCAGGCTGTCGGCCGCCGAGCAGGGTCTGCCCACTCATCCCTCACTGTTTACTCATGAAGCACCGGTGTACACTTTAGGGCCATACCGTCGTCCCTTCTGCATCTCAAATTGAGCCGGCTTGGGTTTCCCCTTAGACCATCTGAAACCACCAGAAGGTGCTGACGTGTAGCTGGCAACGGAACGATTGGCAGGCCTTAGTACCCGTACACACTCGCCGCATAACTGGTAGTATCTTCCAGGTTCAAGCTGGGGCACTGCTACGGAACGAGTGGCGGGGCAAAGGCTGGGAGGGGGACTAGCGGGCGGGTACAGGCTGGAAAGGGAGGGAACGAGCGGCTGAGCCCCGGGCCCCGCCTGTGAGGTGGGCACCCCCCCCCTCCCCCCGCTCGACGCCAGCTGTGTTACAATGATTACATCAACAGCTGGCGCAGCGGGGGTCCTCCCTCCTCCGCGCGCCGGGCGCCGGCGCCCTAGGCCTCCTCCTCCATCTTCTTGCGCTCCGTCGCGTACGGCCCCGGGGCGAACCAACCTCGCGACGTCATATGATGTTGTCTAACGCAACACGCGAGGGTCTGGAAATGGTGGATGAAATCTGACGTGTAGTGGATGGTGTCTAAGACAAAACGCATGAGGCTATGAACGATATCGATCAATATCGATACAGTCAGCATCGACTCGCCCTGTTGTGATTGGTTGAAAGGATGACTTTGACCCTACGACCAATCACAGCGGTTGAAATGCGAGTATCGATTGACATCGTCATTGATCGATATCGCCCATAGCTTCATGCAATTCGTCATATAATGTGGTGGATGGCGGGGCAGGCATGGGAGCCCAGATCCCACCTTCTTGGTGAGCTTGCGGTCGCCGTTCAGTGCAACATCCTCGCGCTCCTTGCGGGCCTCCAGCTTCGCCTCCTGTACAAAGAACCAAACGGAGGGGGAGGCACGTTGCGTGAGTCGAGAGGTCGGGTGTCAGCGGTGTCAGCGTGCGCATATGCGGATGAGAGAAAGTGCCCGTGCTGTGCCGTTGGAGAAGAGACTGCCCGTCGCCAGGGAGGTACGTCGTGTGAGTCGAGTGGCCGGGTGTGCGCGTGTGCAGATAAGATAACGTGCCCGTGTCACCGTTGCTCACGGGCATGGCCTCAGCAACACGGCTGTCGGCCACACCGCTGGATTTCACACACAAAAACACACAGCTGGCACCGGTGGACAATACGAGTACACTGGATTTAACCCGAGGCATGCGATGCGCCATATAGGGCGGCAAGCTGGGTGGAGATGTGGGTGGTCACGGGACCAAACGACGAACCCATTCAAGCTGCAAGCACGCACGTGGGGCTTGTGCGCTCGGGCGTACCGCAGAGCCGTCTCGGGACGAGCCACGGAGAAGGGAGTCTGGAGGGCCGGGTAGTGGGAGAGGTTGCCGTACGCGCTGGCGCTGGGCGGCGGGCGCGCGGCGGCGGTGGCGAGCGAGTGGCCGCGACCGGGATGGTCGTGGTCGCTTACCTTGGCGGCCTTCTTGGCGCTTTTCTTCTCCTGCTTCTCGCGCTCCACCGCCGCCATCACCTCGATGCAGGGGCTTACACTCGTTCACTTTTCAGCTCAACGTAAGCGATTTCTGTGGATAGGGGGGTGTACTTAGGGGGTATTTATGGGGTGTCAGGGGTTAGTAGGGGGTGTTTAGGGTGTATTTTGTGTCAGAAGCGGCTCAGGTTGAGCTGAAAAGTGGACGAGTTCAAGCCCCTGCCTCGATGGCCGCGCAGCAGGGTCGTTGAGAAAAACGACTCGACCGACGTTGAGAAGATGGGAGAGCGAAATCAATCGGGCCGAGGGACACAGCGACTGCTCATACGACGGTCTGGAGTACTGGTACTAGTACTCCACCGCGACCGAGTCCGCGCGTACGTATGAGCGTCCACGACCCTGAAGGTTGGTTATGATTCAGTGGTCGAGTCGTTGTTCGCAATGACCCCCCCCTGCCGTGGGCGGGCGCTTCGCAGCCTTGCCCTCGTTGTGCTTGCCCGCGATGCCTGCGCGCAAAAAACACAGCTGTCCTCGTCAGCGCCTGCTCTTGACAGCTCAGCATTGTGTGGCTATTGTATGGGGGAGGGAGACAGCGTCGCGCGGGGGGGCGCGAATAGAGCGCGGTGCGTTCCGTAGGGAAGGCGCGAACGCGGAAACACATGCCGCCGTAGATATGCGAAGAAACGGGCGCGGGCGGACAAGGGAAAGAGTGGAAGAGAGGACGCACCGCTGCCGAAGTGGTTCTCTGCAAAAAGAAAATGGGGAGGAAGGGTTTTGTTAGATGCCGGACAATGGGAAGAGCGCGAGCGGCGCACACGTTTACAGGGCGGCGCGCGCGTGAACGAGTGCAGAAATGCAACGCGTACATACAAGAAAGAACCCCTCGCGGTTCGGGGCGGGAGCGCACCGTGCGAGTGCGTCATCTTCGCCTGCGAAAAGTTGGCGCGAGCAAATGCCGAGTCAGAGGTGAGTTCTTTTTTCACGGAAAATCACGGTCTGCCCCAACAACAAAGAACTCGCGAAAGGCGCGCGCGGTAAAAAACAGTCGACGCTACCCATTCGGAGTGATGAAGGCTCCATCGGATAGTGTACCGGTGCCGCGCGGGGACCTGCCGCGCCGCGCTCCCCCCCCGAGACACGCGTTAAAAAAACGTTCGGTGCGGGTGCCTAGCTAGTGCGAGGTCCAGTCAGCTTTTTCCGTGTTAACGCAGCTGCGCCAACCAGACGCACCTCGTAGGCGTTGAGGAGCTGCCCGCGGTGCATCAGCTCGTGGATGCACAGGAAGTTCTCCGAGTCGTCAACGTGGTAAGCATCGCTGACGTGGAAGGTCTCGAAGGTGGAAGTCTCGAAGGTAGCAGCGGGGGTCTCGGCGACTTCGGTGGAGCTCATGGTCGAATGATGGATGGGTGTGCGAAAGAGGGAGTGTGGGGGGTCGACGTTGGGTGGACGCGAGGCTCTGCGGGAGCGCGGGTGTGCGAAAGAGGGCGTGTGGTGGGTCGCGTTGGGTCGACGGGAGGCTTTGCGGGAAAGACTTGTGTACGCGGTAATGGCGGAGAGGTGCCCAGGGCCTCGCAACATATTGTTAGTTGGCTGACACGGACATAAGCGTGCAGATCCGGTGGGGGGCGGCGATGCGGCGGCGGCGCGTAGCGCGATACAATCCGACCGTCCGCGCGTCCGGGGCTCCGGACACCTGAAACGGCCTGAAAACGGCCGAAAATTCCTTTCAGCCCAGCCAGGCCTCTTCTTCGTCAGCCAACGCGACGCCATTGCGCCTTACTATTTTCGCACGGACACGCCAGATTACTAGTCGATGCAAGTTGTCGTAATGACGTTCCTTGTTCCCGGTGCACTACCTGTACTCGTTGACGGGCCGATGATCGAACGCCACACAAGGCCGCCTGGCACCGGCACACATAGCGTCAACCTATTCTGAATCCATCTGAATTTCAATGCCCCACTCGAATAGAGCGCGGTGCGTTCCGTAGGGAAGGCGCGAACGCGGAAACACATGCCGCCGTAGATATGCGAAGAAACGGGCGCGGGCGGACAAGGGAAAGAGTGGAAGAGAGGACGCACCGCTGCCGAA
>Ga0307489_10003181_pt1 | contig 10929 bp, 9 predicted proteins | sample SB12metaG_FD_202247 | JGI IMG/M metagenome (GOLD analysis project Ga0307489, IMG submission 202247) | Sea-ice brine microbial communities from Beaufort Sea near Barrow, Alaska, United States - SB 1.2 | ecosystem: Environmental > Aquatic > Marine > Coastal | place: USA: Alaska | collected 2017-05-06
GCGACACGGATGTGGAAATTTGCTCTCGTTGCGGTGGTGCAGTTAAAGTCATCGCCGATACGTTGGACCGCTGTATCGAAAATCAACCGGTTATTAACAAGATTCTGTACCATCTTAAGAAAAAGGACGGGTGACCACTATCGCCCGATGCTTTGCCAGAAGCCAGAGCACCGCCTCACCAACAGTAGGCGCGATGAGGCGAACCAGCTTGCTTGGCTGACATCAGAATAGTTTGATGTGTCTACTAACTGGCACCAATAGGGGCAGGGCATCACTATTGGCTAAAGATGGTTTCTGCTTGAAAATGGCGAAAAAATTCTTGAGGAATCGCTAAGGTTGCTGGAAATCCGGCTATTAAGACGAGGGTTTATTGAATATTGGAGATCATTCTGAAATTTGACATCATTGGATAGGGCTTTAATCCTTCCTATACTTAATTCTTTTTTTGCAGCGTTCAATGTTCGAAAATTTGTTTTAGAAACTTTTGTGTACGTTTGTTTTTTGGATTATCAAAGAAGTTGATAGGATCGTTTTCTTCGACAATCTGTCCAGCATCCATAAAAATCACCCTGTCGGCAACTTTGCGTGCAAAACCCATTTCATGGGTGACGCAAACCATAGTCATACCTTCCGTGGCCAACTTTTCCATTATATCCAGAACTTCAGCGATCATTTCCGGGTCAAGTGCCGATGTAGGTTCGTCGAAGAGTAGTACCCTTGGCTGCATACACAACGCTCGTGCGATGGCCACACGCTGCTGCTGACCACCTGAGAGTTCACTGGGGTATTTATCAGCCTGATCCTGTATCTTCACCTTCTCCAAATAATGAGCCCCGATTTCTCTGGCTTTCGCGTTGGACAGGTCACGAACCGAGATAGGCGCTAAAATTAAGTTCTCCATCACTGTCAAATGTGGAAATAGATTGAACTGTTGAAAGCACATTCCGATTTCGGAACGTATCTTATCTATATTTTTCACTTCATCTGTAAGTTCAATGCCATCAAAAATAATATCGCCCTGCTGATGCTTTTCGAGTCGGTTGATGCAACGGATTAATGTAGATTTCCCCGATCCTGATGGGCCACAAATCACAACCCGTTCACCGGTATAGACTGACAAATTGATGTCCTTTAACACCTGAAAATCGTTATACCATTTATTCACATTACGAATCTCAATCAATGCTTCTCGGTTGAGTTCGCAGGCAACCACTTTAGATTCTTCGTTTTTGTGCATGATGGATAAGTCTCCCATTGTCTAAGTGGTGATTAACGTATGGTGAGATCATCTCGCGTATCTTCAGCACCAAACTTGATCTGTAATATATGTGTCAATTTTAGAAATATTGTTGATATCAACCAGTAGAGTAAAGCGATGGTGGCGAAGGTCTCCACTGGAGTGAAAGTGCGTCCGTTGACGTCATGTGCGGCGTATGTCAGCTCTGCCACCGTGATCATCGACAAAAGCGAGGATTCCTTGATCATGGTCAAGGCAATGTTTGTTCCAGGTGGAATGATGTACTGGTAAAGTTGTGGAAAGATGACGCGACGCATATAAAAGCCGTACTTCAGACCCAATGCTTTACTTGCGTCGAACTGTCCTTTCGAGACAGATTGAATACCACCACGAAATATTTCAGCAAAGTAAGCACCGCCATAAATCGACAAACAAATGAATCCAGTGGTTAGTCCTGATAAGCGAAGGCCGTAAAAAGGTAGCGCATAAAACACAAGAAAAATCAAAATCAGAAAGGGAATGTTGCGGAGAAATTCAATATATACGATGGACGACCAGCGCAACATTCGGTTCCCGGATATTCGCATCATACATATCACTACGCCGATACAAATGCCTATAGGAATGGCTATTGTAGACACCAATAATGTTGTTAGAACACCATCGATTAGGATGTCACGATTGTCCCAGATTGCCATATAGTCGAAAGTCATCATTTCTCTCCTACAGTCGGTATTTAAGAGAGCGGCGCTGAAGACGTTCGCCGTATTGGCTGATCGAAAAGCAAATAATAAAATAGATTAGTGCGGCAAGTACTAGCACTTCTACAGGACGGAAGGTTTCGTTGTAGAGCATCTGAGAGCTGCGTGTCAGTTCAACCAGAGTAATCGTCGATAAGAGAGGCGTGAGTTTTATCACCATAGTGAATTCACCAACCAGAAGCGGAATAACCGAGTAGAACACTTGGGGCAAAATGATCCTGAACCATATTTTGTAATTTGGAAGTCCCAATGCTCTGGCAGCTTCCCATTGTCCTGGTGGAATTCGACTAAGACCACCCCTGAGTATTTCGGCGACATAGGCGCCACTGTTGAAGCCAATAGCCAAGATTCCAGCGGTAAAGGGTCCGATATTGAGACCAATCAACGGCGCCAGTGCATAGTAGAGTACAAGAATTTGGACAAGTGCAGGAGTGCCACGAATAAAACTGCCGTATATACCTACGATTATTCGTAAAAGTCGAAATCGACTGTTGCGTAAAAAAAGCAGGCCAGTTCCGATAACGAGACCCACTCCACACGCAAGAATCCCGACATAGATTGTATTCAGTGCGCCCCACAACATAGGCCCCGTCTGTGGGATTATTTCAAGGAATTGAAGATCCATAGATCAATCCGTAAGCCTAGTATGAAGAAAGATTGGCCGGAACCATGGCGGTTCCGACCCCGTTAGTCATTGAGAGCTCAGAGAGCGCCGGCTGGTAGGTAATCTTCAGGTAAATTCATTTTAAAACCAAACCACTTCATCTGCAGTTTGGCCAATGTACCATTCTCTTCCAAACTTACCAGAATCTCATTTACTCGATCACGAAGATCTTTACCCTCTGGGTGTAGGACCCAAGCAAAAAGAGTACCGCTTCCAATCATGGTGAGTTTAGCAAAGGTATTTGGACGCTGCTTCTGAATCGGTGCTAGGGAAAAAGAGGGAATAGTTCCAATATCAATCTGACCGTTGGCTAGCGCAAGACGCATGTCGTCTGTCGATTTGAAGCCACTGATCTTGTCAAAACCCTTCTTACCAGCCGCTTTCAGCTTGGCATCAGTGGCCTCAACTTCCTGAGCCTGCGATGAACCAAGTTCTACGCCGATGATTTTGCCGTCAACATCGTTAAGGCTCGTCATGCTGTCACCATGCCGTTTGATTAGCATGGTTTCTGCCATGGCTAGTGGGCGGGTAAATGCATACTTGTTCACTCGATCAGGTTTGATAGCGACCGACGTTGCCACCATATCGTATTTTTTAGCTAAAACACCGGCGAGAATGCCATCCCAAGGCAACTGAAGCTGATTTAATTTGACATCAAGATCAGCGACGACTAGGTCGAGAACGTCCTTGCCATAACCGACTACCTTGCCACCTTTGAGATATTCCATCGGTGGGTAGGCAACTTCGGTGGCAACAGTAATTTTCCCATTGGCCTTGACTGATGCCAGTACGGATTCGGCACTTGCCTGACCGCTAATACCGAACAGGGCGGCGCATACAAAGATTCCGCTCGCTAAGACGGTGAGGCTCTTTTGCTTTAGTTTCATATATTTTCTCCTTTCGTTTATAAGTTCAGATAGCAGTAAGCCACTATCCGTTATTTTTTTAACTTCAACTACGTAAGCAATGCTTAGAACATAAAGCAGTTCAATTGAACTAGACAACTTTTGGGCACTCTTTAAATTTTTTTTATTAGTAAATTAAGGACTGCCAGACATTAAGATGCCTTACAAGACCTCCCCAGACAAACGTTAATTGCTAATTCAACACATTAGCGTGGATAATGTATAGCTCATATATTACTATGACAAAGTAGTGCGTTATTTTGTGCCTATTCAGTCAATAGGGTATCAATAACATTGATAAAAAATGGTTACATATCGACTAAATGGAGTGATGGGTTTGGCTATACAATTGCAATCTTTAGATTCTTTACGTTACTTTGAATCAGTCGCTCGTCATCTTAGCTTTACTGAGGCTGCTAAAGAGTTATGCCTTACACAAAGTGCTGTTAGTCAAAAAATAATTCAATTAGAAACGCGTTTAGGGTACCCACTATTTGAACGTAAAATACGTCAAATCAATCTTACAAATAGTGGCGAAGTGCTCTACAGAAGCGTAAACAATTCATTGTCTCAAATTCGGAGCACTTTAAATGAACTAAGCATAAGCGCACCAACATCTGATTTAAACATTTATTGTATGCCCTCTTTTGCTAATCGTTGGTTAACGCCAAAGTTAAATAGCTTTCAAGAATCATTTCCAAATATAAACATTAACTTGTTAGCGGTAAATCCTGAACCTGATTTTACTAAAGAACAGATTGATATAGCTATCTTTCACGGCTTCAGTGAAAACCAATCTTCGTTGCAACAAACGTTATTGATTAACGATTATATATACCCCGTGGCTAGCCCTGAACTAGTCAAAAGAATCAAGCTTGATGATATTTACGATTTGAAATACACAAATTTGATACATGACTCACTGCCCAATGCCAAACTCGCCTCTTCTTGGCAAAAATGGCTATTCGAAAGAAATGTCCACATAGATGAAGTTAATTACAATAAAGGCTATAAATTTAACCAAGCCGATCTAATTATAAGAGCGGCTATTGACGGTCAAGGAATTGCATTAACTCACCATGTACTCGTAGCTAAAGATATTGAAAGTGGACGTCTGGTTCGAGTGCTCGATGGTATAAGCTCTTGTGAAGAAGTAAATATTGTTTGCTTTAAAGATTTTCTAAAACATCCTCCAATTAAAATATTCTACGACTGGATTTTGATCCAAGCAAAAGTATTTGAAGAAGAATACAGCCTAGAAAAATTATTTAAACCAACTCAATAGCTTAAAAAGACACCTCCCCTTCAACAAAACTTAATGTTAGAAAAAAACCCTTAGGCAGACTTTCTTTTGCTCAATGACTTTGCTGCTACGCATAAAATTTCAAACATCATAGTTGCTCCAGTCAAAGCAGTATTACCCGTAGGATCAAAAGGGGGCGCAACTTCTACAACATCACCGCCAACAATATTGAGACCATCTAAGCCTCGAATCATTTGCTGAGCCTCAAAGGTAGTAAAGCCACCTATTTCAGGCGTACCAGTACCTGGTGCATAGACTGGATCCAAACCATCCACGTCAAAAGTTATATAGGCTGGCGTATCACCAACCAGTTGATGAATCTCTTCAATCACCTTCTTAATTCCCAGCTCATATAGCTCTTCAATATGTATTACTCGCATACCACTTTCGTAACTAAAACTCCAAATATCTCGATCAGTAACACTGCCTCTAATCCCTATTTGAATAGTTTTTTTGGGATCAATTAGACCCTCTTCAGCCGCAATCTTAAAAGGTGATCCATGATGAAATTTGGACCCTAGATAATCATCTCCGGTATCACAATGAGCATCGAAATGAACCAACGCTACTGGGGCGTCTTTCGCTAAGGCTCGTAATACAGGCAAAGTCACGGAATGATCTCCACCTGCTGATATTGGCATCACATTATGTTTCACTATATTGTGATAAAAGTCCTCTATTGCCTTATGACTTGCTACAAGTTCAAAAGGGTTCTCTGGAAGTGCATCCCCTACATCGGCGACGCTGCACAAATCGAAAGGCGCTATGCCAGTACTTTGATTGATAGTACGCATCAAGCTAGATTGGTTTCGCATTTCACGAGGGCCATGCCTCGCGCCCGCTCGATTGGTAACACCACCATCAAAAGGTATGCCTATTAAGGCTATATCGAGATTATTGAGATCTTCTTGATAAGGACACCTCATAAATGTAGGTATGCCAGCATATCGAGGTAGTAGTTGTGGATTCTTTTTCATAAACTTATTTCAGTCCCGTGATTAAGGCTTTGGAATAACTCGTAATTTTATCTCACTTACATTGGCTTAAATAAAGAGTATCGACAAACCGTATTTACTAATTCAATGCATTAATAAATCTAATGTATTAAAATCAAAGCTTTGTAGTGGCATTGTTAGTAGGCTTTACCAGTTAAAGGGGTCGGAGGTACATGAGAATCCCTCAAAATAATAAAGATATTGTTCTGGTCAACTCTAACCGGACACTTTCTTTAGAGAATTCTCGTAGTTAATAGGTGACTGATCACCGTTCTTAGTATGCAGCCTTTCAAGGTTGTAATACCTCATGTAAGCCGCGACATCTTTTGTCATAAGCTCACGCGTTGGTTGCTCAATTTTAAATATCCAGTCATGTTTCAGACTGCCACAACATCTTTATAGACACCCACACAACATCTTTATAGAAACATCTTTATAGACACCCACAGAAATAAATTGACATAAAATTCTCACCTGTTGGGTTGATTTATTCTACTTTCACAAAAGGACATTGTGATGCCAAGATCAAGGAAGACTCAAGTTTCTCTCGACGCCACCCCCTATTACCATTGCAGTTCACGCTGCGTTCGCCGTGCTTTTCTTTGTGGTAAAGATGCAGTAACTGGTCAATCGTTCGCGCATCGACGGCAGTGGATTGAGGATAAACTGATCGAACTGGAGACTGTCTTCGCTATCGATTTGTGCGCGTATTCTGTGATGCATAACCACTACCACGTGGTTCTATTCATCGATAAATTAACGGCTGATAACTGGGACGCACTAGAGGTGGTGGAACGATGGCATCTGCTGTTTAGTGGCACACTTTATAGTCAACGCTTTTCTAAAGGTGAGTTACTCACAGCGCCAGAACAAGCCAACTTTAATGCCTCCATAGCGCTCTGGCGTGAGCGTTTAATGGATATTAGTTGGTTTATGAGAATCATCAACGAAGGCATAGCACGCATGGCGAATAGGGAAGACGATTGCACTGGACGCTTCTGGGAAGGTCGCTTTTCCAGCCAGGCATTGCTTGATGAAAAAGCACTAGCAGCTTGTTCCGCTTATGTTGACTTGAACCCGATAAGAGCCGGAATAGCGAATAACCTGATTGACTCAGATCACACCAGTATTAAACGTCGTTGTGAGCAGGCAGAAAAGGCAGAGCAACCGAATGATCTACGACAACAAGCTGAAGGACTACATTCCTTCGCTGGCAACCCGAGGCGTGATATGCCTAACGGCCTACCATTTCGACTCACTGATTACCTGGAGCTAGTGGATTGGACCGGCAGAATATTACGCGATGATAAGCGTGGTGCAATCCCTGAAAGCACGCCGAAAATTCTCAAACAATTGAATATCGACTCAAAACACTGGTGCTATCTGAGTCAAAACTTTGAAAGTCAGTTTAAATCGTTAGTCGGCACGTCCTATCATATAAAACAAGCCTGTCATCAACTTGGGAAGCAGTGGGTACATGGCATTCGAGCCTGTGAAAAGTTTTTTCCTACCCAATAGAACTGACGTAAAATGAAAAACAATAATTGTTTGGCCAAATATTTGTTCGACGAATTTTTACGTTCTGGGTTTGGTCAAAAGGAATAAGTATCACTAGAAAAGCCAAATTTACTTAAATTCATTAACCATTTCACTTAGTCCAACTTTCATTCACTGAGGCTTAAGCAGTAGAGCAAAAATTTTTTATTCTAAATTATGGATGTGTGTTTTATTGATTTAACCTTTAATATCACGCTTGTTATTTACAAATGCAATGGCCGACCCTAAGATTTTCCGAACATCAGAGATGTAAACGGCTACCCGATGACCCTAACAGCAACATAATACGATTTATTGGAAATTTTTGTCTCCAGCTCCAATCGTGTCCTCACACCGATAATCTAATGGAAAAATTAAATGGCCGCAACTGGCAGCCCAATGATCGAGTTATTGACAACCATGTTGCACAGTTTAGGAAAGAATAGAGTCACCTGACGAATCTGAGTGGATAAAAACAGTTCGCGAAGTGGGCTATCTTTTTACCAGCAAAATATCTAGGAGCAGGCATAGGAGTCACTATCGTAAAATACAGCGCTTCACCAGTGGTTTTCAGGGCAATAAAATTTCCTGAAATTTCTTAAGCATTTGAGCCGCTCTCGCATCCCATAAATTCGCCCTAATCGCATAGCGCCCCTGCTCCACCAACTGAGCCAAACGCGTCGGATCAGACTGCAACTGTAATATCACCAAACGCATTTGTTCTGGGGTGTCCACTTGCACTAGCGCATCATGCATAGACAGATCAGCTACCGTTCTCGGGTTCAGTGATTCACTGATGACCGCACATCCACAAGCCATAGCCTCATAGATACCCGTTTCAAAATCATCTAGACTCTCTCCTGAGAAATGAATATTAAGCGCTATTTGCGAATGATTGAGATTATCGAAATAGCGCTCACCGAATTGCCCCTCAATGACCTCTACCAAACCTTGGCACGCCGCAAGCCATTCTCTTCGCCTCGGAGACAAGTTTCTATTGAATATGGCTAGCCTGGGTCGGTCCGTATTGTCACTAAGCGTTTCGACACCAGTAGCATTGTGCATCACAGACACCAGTGAGGAAAGATGCTGAAAATGAGCCTGAGTGTAATCAACACAGGTGTAGGTATGAACATACACCCACGCAAATAGGTTGTGGGCCGCTAATAACTGATCGACATCTCGACGTCGCACCAGTTGCTCGGTACTCCAGAAAACCACGGGCACGTTGAAGATTCGAGCTACATCAGCTGGCATTTTTTCAGCACGCTGCAATAAGACCACATCCGGCTGAAACTCGCTTTGTAAGCGATTCAAGTCACGCTTGATATACCACCAAGGCTTGAGCTGACGCCGTTTCTGCCGGTAATCGAACCGTTCAACGGTACACCCCTGCCTCTCAAAAGCACGGGATAACCAATGCTCAGCTCCCCAACCAGCATGTCGGTGCACTGCTATATACAGAATTTTCATAAATAGGGGGCGGCCAGCCCGATCTAACCCGACTATAAGTTGCTAAAAATGGCGCTGAAGCTACCTTTAGCATCGCCGAATGACATTCGAGTATTAAATTTGGAAAGAATAAAGGGCCTATCCACTGATGTCAATTTGAAGTCTTCTCCAACATCAGATGAGCCTGAATGAGGTATATGATTCTAATATAAAATGAGCATGAAATAATCAACAAAGTCGTTCATGATCGAGGAATGAAAACGATCTTGAAACTAGATTAACTCAACAGCATAGAGGATATTAGGCGATTCCTGAACGGTACTGACATTGTTGCTTTCAATGTTGTAACAACTCAAAAGAATCGTTACCAGTGGATCCATAAAGCTTTTAAAAAGCACCAGTACCGAAAGCTCAGCAAGCTGGATAAAGGTACAGTGGCTCAGTATTTAATGAAGGTCACCGGCTATTCCATGTCTCAGACTTAAAGACTCATTAAGCAGTTCGTTAAGACCAGTGACATCAAGGTTAAAACGGCACGTCATAATGGATTCACTAATCGTTACACTCAGTCAGATATAAGACCACTCGCAGAAATGGATGAACGGCACCAGCAACCCAGCGGGGTCGTGATCAAAATGCTCTGCGAACGGGCCTATTAACGGTTTGGACAGGATCAGTATCAAAACCTCGCTAATATCTCGGTTTCACACTTATACAACCTGCGTCGATCTAAAACCTATCAACGCCAGAGATGCAGCTTAACGAAAACTCGGCCAACGAAGGTCGAGATCGGAATTCGACTAAAGCATTGCCCTAATGACCAACTAGGCTACATCTGCATTGACTCTGTCCATCAGGGCAATCAAGACAAGTGTAGGGGATTTACCATATTAACGCCGTAGATGCCGTCACGCAGTCTCAGGTAATTGCGACCGTTGAACAAATTAGTGAAGCGTTTATGTTGCCCGCCATTCAACAAATTCTGGCGGCGTTTCCTTTCAAAATAGAGGGATTCCATGCAGACAATGGAGGTTAATAGATCAACTAGACCATCGCTGCACTGCTCGATAAACTGATCATTGAGTTCACCAAATCAAGGCCGAGAAACAGCAATGATAATGCGTTAGTCGAAAGGAACGAACAACATCAATAGGCAGTCTTAAAAATCACCCAATCTACAACCAGAAAAACTTATAGGTTTCAGAAAATAAATAATGATTTTTGGTTAAAAGTGGAGTTTAGCCTAAAAAGCCGTTTTCCAGGTATAGCTGCCCGTAAACGCTAGAAGCATTCTTAATTATGGGTTGGTTATTGCGCCTGGTTTATCGGGTCGAATCATTCGACCTGTCGTGTCGACTAATTGGAGGTAGTCTTTCAGGCTAAATAAAATACCTATTTGTTCCCGAGACGTCACATTACCCTCGAACGGAGCCAGTGGCTTTAGCGGTAAATCGAAACGTTGTAGTCGTTGCTGTTTGATTTCGTCATCAGTCGCTTTCGCTAGATCAAAGCTAGGGGCGATACACTCTTTGATGCTGGTGTAGCCTGACTCTTCAGGTATGCTGCACATATCGGCACGAACAGGGTTCAAATCGACGTAAGCCATACAGGTGAGTAGGGCCTCTTCACTCAAAAGGGCCTGTGATTTATACCGGCTTTTCCAAAAGTGCCCCGTGCATCCATCTTCTTTATTCGCTTGTCGAGCAATGGGTTTATTTAGACATTCATAAACCAGCTCAAATCTCCCAAACGGTTACGGTATATCTCAATAAGCCTATTGAGGGTTTCAAAGTCAGCTAGACTATTCAATGTGCTAGCGTTCCATTGTTGGACGGCACGCGGGCCAGTATATAAATGCGTCCAACGTTGGAGAGCTTCATTATCCGTCCAACTATCGGTCTTTTTTGGCATTAACTTTATGACAAGATGGATATGGTTGGACATCACAGCATAACTGCAAATGTCGATGGCAAAGAGTGATGATAAAATACGAATACGGTTCTCAATCCACTGTCGGCGATGGTTATTGACAGGGATGGAACGGTCCGGCGTCCCGGTGTATGCCTGTTTTGCAGT
>Ga0307489_10003182_pt1 | contig 10925 bp, 11 predicted proteins | sample SB12metaG_FD_202247 | JGI IMG/M metagenome (GOLD analysis project Ga0307489, IMG submission 202247) | Sea-ice brine microbial communities from Beaufort Sea near Barrow, Alaska, United States - SB 1.2 | ecosystem: Environmental > Aquatic > Marine > Coastal | place: USA: Alaska | collected...
GTGGTGGGGTTTAGGGTTTAGGGTTTAGGGTTTAGGGTTTAGGGTTTAGGGTTTAGGGTTTAGCCAGGCCCTACCGCCGGCAGCGCCGTCAGCGCCTTGGACAAAGGTCATTCAGAACGACTCGAACGGCGATCGGAGCATGACTTGCCGTCAGGCTATTTGCTCATACAGACGCGCGGACACGGCTCATGGTGGCCGCGACCGACACATGATCATTGAACCACGTCCCGATTTCAGTTTAATGTCGATCCAAAGTTAGTCGAGACGGTGTTCTCAATAAAGGCCCCAACTCATAAAAAGAGAAGCGGAGTGTGGGTATGGCCAAATTGGACGAACGGATAACCCGCCCTGCCTTGGAGTAGGCCATGATGGTGTACCCGTGGGCGTTGGGCGTGAAGGTGGCGGGCGGCGCGGCGCCGGCCACAAAGTGTGTCACCGTGCCGTAGTGCCGCAACTTAAACTTGGAAGCAAAACTTGAGAGCAGTTCATCATATTTCAGTTTCCAGCGCTGAAATCAGGCGGTATCAATACGGGTTGCAACTGATTCATCATATTTCAGTTTCCAGCGCTGAAATCAGGCGGTATCAATACGGGTTGCAACTGGTTGCAAGTTGCACCTCCCCACCGTGCCACCGCCGTCGTTGTCGACCACGGCGAATCTGGCGAAGGGCGACATGTCGGCGTCGGACACCTGCAGCGCCGCCGACACCGTGGTCGCCTCCGAGCACTTCAGGTGGGGTCTGTTGCAACGTGGACAGCGAGGTCAAAGGGCGGCACTTCGACGAGGATGACGTGACGAGCATTGGTAAATCATGTGGTGGATGACGCGGCGGACATGATCTGCTTTCCCACCTTAAACACCCGGCGGAACCGCACTGCAGGGTCACTCACAACAACAGCTTGACCGAGATCGGAGCGTGATTTACCTTCAGGGTGCGTGCTCATACAGGCACGCAGAAGAGGAGGGGTAGGAGGAGGAGCAGGATCAGGAGGAGGAGGAGGAGGAGGAGGAGGAGGAGGAGATATAACGTCGGTGGAGTGCTTGTTCTCAATGACACCCCTGCCTGGCGCCACAGGTGCTCGAGGTGCCACCAGTCCCGCTCCTCCACGTGGCGCAGGGCAGCCACCGCAAAGTGTATTGGTCAGCCGGCCAGCTCATACGCGTAGTGTGTATTGGTTGTGTGCCCGCGTCGCATTGACCAACGTATCAACACAGCTGGGTTTGGGAACCATCGTGACTGAAACATGACGCACCTGTGTTTGGTGAATGTCGAAAACTTCAGTTCACGGTTACGGATTGTCAACAAAGTGGCGTCCAACCCCCGGGTACGAAGTGACAACTGAGTGATACGCATCCCCCTGGCCTGGGATCCCGGGTCCCATCCCCCGCCCTCCCTCCCTACCTCGGAAGTCCATGTCCTGCACGCGCCACTCACGGTCCTCCGACCGCCATGACCGCTCCTCCCACCGCCAGGGACCGCACGCGTGCCCCTTTGCACCTCAGCATAAATCACAGCTATACAGCTACCACAGCAATCACAGCTACCACAGCCACAGCAGCCACCACAGCCACCACAGCCACCACGGCTACCACGGCTACCACAGCTACCACAGCTACCCCTGCTACCCCTGCTGTGACAGCCCCCTCTGACGGGCCACCCCCATCTTCACAGCTGCGATAGCTGCGACAGCTGTGACATGGCTGTGACAGCTGTGACGGCGTAAGTGAGCCGGAAGGGGACGGTGCGTCAGGCCCTACCTCGCGCCAAGTGCGCGACAGCGACGTGTCCAGCGCGGTGAGGAACGCCTGGATATGTTGCAGTTGCAGGGGGGAGAGAAAAGAGATGCGACGCGGAGTGAGTGTCGACCAGACGGAGCGAGATGCAACGAGTGTGGATTAGTGGTGGGAGCGTGAGGAATGCGATGGCGCGAGATGTGCGTGCGACGGCGGTAATAGATGGTGTGCGGGTCCGGGTGTGGCAGGTCGGGCATGGGTCCGATGCAGGGCCTGGCATATATTGCCCGCCACGTCGCGCCGCTCATCAGGCAGCTTCGTGCGACGCCACACGCGAGTTGGACGAGGGTGAGATGCGACAATGTGTGGGGAGAGTGTGAAGAATGCGATAGGGCGAGATGCGCGTGCGACGGCAGCATCAGCGGGCGTGCGGGTTGGCGTGTGGAAGGTCGGGGTTTCGTCCGATGCCGGGCCTGGCAGATATCGCCTCGCCGCTCATGGGGCGGCTTGGTGCGACGCCCACACGCGGTTGGACGAGGGTGAGAGGCAGGGGCTTACACTCGTCCACTTTTCAGCTCAACTTGAGCCGTGTCTGACACAAGGAAACACCCCCTAACACCCCCTAATACCCCCTTGACACGGGCTACACAACCCCTACGCGCACCCCCTATCCCATACAAAGCGCTCAAGTTGAGCCGAAAAGTGGACGAGTGTAATAAGCCCCTGGTGAGAGGGTGCCGACGAACGCCAACGGCTTGAAATGGGTGTGTTCCAGGCGCTCTCACCTGCGCCACCTCCGACGCGAGCTCGCTCGCGCGGTACGGCATTGTGGGAGCGAGGCTCGTGAGCAGAGGGAAGGGGCCGCTCTGTGTTTACGGGTGGTCTGTGAGCGCCGCTTCCGCGCTCCGTGAATGCTCATCGCACTAGCGACGAAAAGAACCAATATACATATGACGAGTATATACGCAGATCCGGTGGGGGGCATGGTCTCCCCCCCATCGGATCCGCGTATAGGTATACATGTTCATCTTATTATGACCGTTGCCAGGGGTAATAATACTAAAATGTTTAGTATTACTACCCCCCCCCGGCCGTTGCGTTGGCAGGGTAATAACAGGGGTGATAAATGACCCCTTTGGTTATTTATTACCCCTGGTAATAATACTAAAATGTTGGGGTGGGTCATCCGTGGATATGCCATGCGGGAATGACAACATTTGCGACAGCGAAATAGTCAGAAACGTATCATAAACAGTCAGAAACGCATCGGCGAGCACCAATTTCTGTTGTCCGAAAGTATATTCAAGTTATACCTACCGTGCTGGGGCGTCATCCCGCTCCGGCTCAGGCCTGCTTCGCGTCTCAAACGATGTCTTCTGACCGAAAATAGATATCAAAATGTATGTATAAGTTACCACATCCAAACTGCTAAGTCATTCCGCTCCCACTCGTCAAGCGTCCGTCACATCCTCTGCCTTTTCACATTCCAGCTGCTAAGTCATCCCGCCGCCGCTTATGCGCCCCCCGCCGTCATATTTTCCGCCGTCTCACATCCCAGCTACTAGATTATCCCGCCGCCGCTCACGCGTCCTCCTCCGCCGTTTGACATCCCAGCTGCTAGGTTACCCCGCTGCCGCTCACGGGACCTCCTTCGTCACCTCCTCCGCCGTTTGACATCCCAGCTACTAAGTTATCACGCTGCCGCTCACGCGACCTCATCCGTCACTTCGTCCGCCTCCAGAACCGGTTCGGGCTCGGGCTCTGGCGGCGGCTTGATGGATTCCAGATATGCCGCGCGCTTGGAGCCGGTGGCCATGAGGCTCTGGCTGGCCGACAGACGCAGGCTCACGAAATCTTCCTTCATTGACTTGTTGGCGGCCTGGCGCGTGGAGTGCGCCGCCTCGCGGCCCGCCACGTACGCTGTCAACCGCTCCGTGCTCGCCTCGATCGACGCCTGCAGCGCCTCCAAGCTGCAGGGGCGCATGTTCAAATCGAATGCAAATTTTGAGCATAATCATCATATTTTGACTTCAAACGCGGAAAGCAAGCGCGGTCAAACCTGGGTCAACATGCACCACCCCCTGCCTCGCGCTCTGCGTACAGATCCGCCGACACCACCACCGCCGCCGCCGCCATGGTGTATCGCCGCAAGATGAAATTGGAAGCAAGGCTTAAAAGCTTTTCAGCATAATCTAGCTTCAAGCATGGAATCAGGCGCTTTCAACTAGGGTGTCAACGGGTTTCAACATGCTTCCCCATACCGTGGGCACGGGGTTGGCTGCGGCCGCCGCCGCCGCCGCCGCCGCCAACGGGCCTGACCGCACCACGCGACGCTTTTCCGGCTCCAGCACATAGCGGCGCAAGTTGAAATTGAAACCAAAACTTGAAAGCGATTCATCATATGTTAGCTTCAAGCTCTGGAACCGAGCGCGGTCAACTCGGGATCAACATGCACCACCCTACCAACACCATGGGCTCCGAGCCCCCCTTGAACTCCTTGACAACCGGCGCCGCGTTTTCTCCCGCGCGGATGTCCGCGCGCTTGGCCAACGCGTCCGCCGCGCGGGTCGCTCGTTCCTTGTCGTTGCCGTTCCACGCCGCCAAGGTGTAGCGGCGCGAGAAGAATTTGAAAGCAAAGTTTCAAAGCGCTTCATCACACGTTGCTTTCAAGCTCTGCATGGTGCATTGGGGGCCTCCCCGATATATCAGAGTGAGGAAATAATGGTCCATAGGGGGCCTCCCCCATTTACGACGCCAACGCGCTTTCAACTCGGGGGGGGGAGCTGGTTACAACCTGCACCGTCCTACCAAGGTGCTCTCGTAGTAATTGTCGCGCGCCGCATCCAAGGTCCACTGCGTGGCGGCGATGTCGGAGTAGCATGACATCTTCCACGACAGCGGTGCCGGAATGTCGCCGTTGGCGTGCACCTCGAAGGCACACCGCGGGTTGTCAAGTGTGGCCTCCAGAACGTAGTATTTCCCTTCCGCCGTTGCCTCGACTGCGACAGCGGGCACGGTGAGCAGGGTGTAAGCATCCCAGCGGTGCATCACCCGACCCGTCAGGTGACCCTTGTGTCAGGGACCGACACACCATGCTTGCCACGTCAAATTATGGGATGAGATGGAGGGCAATAGTGAAGAAAGCGAGAGGGAGAGAGAGAGAGAACACACCGAGAAGAGAGAGAGACGACAGAGCGATGAGAGAGCAAAGAGAAAGATGGGAGAAAGACAGGAGAGGAAGAAGGGTTTAGGGTTTAGGATTCAGGATTCAGGGTTTAGGGTTTAGGTTTTAGGTTTTAGGGTTTAAGGTTTAGGATTTAGGGTTTAGAGTTTCGGGGACAAAGAAGATCCCCCCCGCCTTGTGGCCGCCGCGCAGCCCCGGCGCCTCCTTCTCCTCCCACCCCTCGTCGGGGTCCGTCAGCGTCACCTTGATGTATGGGCGCAAATTGAAATCCAAAGCAAAGTTCGATAGCAGTTGGTCACATGTTCATCACATGTTATTCCTTTTAAAGATCGAAGCTAAGGCAGTATGTCAGCGATAAGCGCTGAAATCAAGCGCTGTCGTGTCGACCTAGGGACAACCCGGGGTCAAACCAAACCAGGGGCTTACACTCGTCCACTTTTCAGCTGAACTTGAGCCGTATCTGACACACATTAGCACCCTACACACCCTGAACAACCCCCCACACCCCCTTAACACGGGCTACACAACCCCTACGCGCACCCCCTATCCCATACAAAGCGCTTAAGTTGAGCAGAAAACTGGACGAGGGTAAGCCCCTGGTTTGAACCTTGGGTCAAGCTGCACTGCCTTACCTTGAAGCCGGCGGGCAGGTCGCTTTCGAAGTGTAGCGCCAACAGCGCGCGCTCCTTTATGAAGCGCCGCACGTTGCATTTGAAAGCAAAGCTTGAAAGCGCTTCATCAGAGTTTGGCTTCAAGCGCCGGTATCAAGCGCGGGAAACCCGGGGTCAACCTGGAGTCAACCCGGATTCATGTAGCGCCGCACGTTGCATTTGAAAGCAAAGCTTGATAGCGCGGGTATCCCTGGGTTTGCTAAGCGCTGGTATCAAGCGCGGGAAACTCGGGGTCAACCTGGGGTCGACCTCTGGTCAACCTGGAGTCAACCCGTGGTCAACCTGGAGTCAACCCAGGGTCAACCGGGAGGCAACCTGGGGTCAACTGTGAGTCAACCTGGGGTCAACCTGGAGTCAACCCGGGGTCAACCTGGAGTCAACCGGGGGTCGACCCAGGGTCAACCCAGGGTCAACCCGAGGTCAACTCAGGGTCAACCTGGGGTCAACCAGAGGTGAAGTTGGGGTCATCCAGAGGTGAAGTTGGGGTCAACCTGCAGCGGCCTGCCTTGACCGCGACGCGGAAGCGGCAGATGAGGTGAGCGTAGTTGGGCGAGTATTTTCCGTCGAAGCGCGCCGGCTCGGCCGTCGCCATCTCCGTCAAATAGGGCCGCGACCTAAGTACTTTCCTAGCCTAACCTGACTGTTTGCTCATAAGTACCAGCTGAAAAGAAGACTAACGAGGAAGTAGAGTCGTGAGACTAAGGCCTAGAATCCGTGAGGCGAGGGTGTACGGGTAGACTGGTACAGTATGAGCAAACGGTGAGGGAAGGCCCTGGTTCCATGAGGCGAGTGTGTACGGGCACAGTGGTACGGTATGAGCAAACAGTGAGGGAAGGCCCGGGATCCATGAGGCCAGTGTGTACGGGCACGGTGGTACAGTATGAGCAAACGGTGAGGGTGTGCGGGCACAGTGGTACAGTATGAGCAAACAGTGAGGGTGTACGGGCACAGAGGTACAGTATGAGCAAACTGTGAGGGTGTGCAGGTAGACTGGTACAGTATGAGCAAACAGTGAAGGTGTACGGGCACAGTGGTACAGTATGAGCAGACAGCGAGGGTGTACGGGCACAGTGGCACAGTATGAGCAGACAGCGAGGGTGTACGGGCACAGTGGTACAGTATGAGCAGACAGCGAGGGTGTACGGGCACAGTGGTACAGTATGAACAGACAGCGAGGGTGTACGGGCACACTGGTACGGTATGAGCAAACAGTGACGGGAACGCCCTGCCGTGAACTCCGCGAAGGGCGTGGCGGCCAGCGCTGACAGGTGCCACCGCCCCGTCAAGCAGAGCCTGCCAGATATTGCTCGCCACTTCAATCCTCGCTTCTTGATTTAAACTCAGTGTAGGAGGGACTAGTCCCTCATATCTCCTGGAAATCAAGGGTCTATTTACTCAAGGATCACGACCCGGTCGGACTGTCGGCGAGTCGGTCGGTGGGATTATCGAAACGTACAGTTCTGATTGGTCGAACGGGATTCGGTACCATATATTCGATACCAGACCCGACACTGAGTTTAAATGAGATCCTATGACGCGGCGAGCAATGCGTGCCAGGCTACTGGGGGTGCCACGCCATCGACACGCGTTGGTACCACGGTTTCTTGAGTCAAATGGAATCCTTTGACGTGGTGGGGTTTAGGGTTTAGGGTTTAGGGTTTAGGGTTTAGGGTTTAGGGTTTAGGGTTTAGGGTTTAGGGTTTAGGGTTTAGCCAGGCCCTACCGCCGGCAGCGCCGTCAGCGCCTTGGACAAAGGTCATTCAGAACGACTCGAACGGCGATCGGAGCATGACTTGCCGTCAGGCTATTTGCTCATACAGACGCGCGGACACGGCTCATGGTGGCCGCGACCGACACATGATCATTGAACCACGTCCCGATTTCAGTTTAATGTCGATCCAAAGTTAGTCGAGACGGTGTTCTCAATAAAGGCCCCAACTCATAAAAAGAGAAGCGGAGTGTGGGTATGGCCAAATTGGACGAACGGATAACCCGCCCTGCCTTGGAGTAGGCCATGATGGTGTACCCGTGGGCGTTGGGCGTGAAGGTGGCGGGCGGCGCGGCGCCGGCCACAAAGTGTGTCACCGTGCCGTAGTGCCGCAACTTAAACTTGGAAGCAAAACTTGAGAGCAGTTCATCATATTTCAGTTTCCAGCGCTGAAATCAGGCGGTATCAATACGGGTTGCAACTGATTCATCATATTTCAGTTTCCAGCGCTGAAATCAGGCGGTATCAATACGGGTTGCAACTGGTTGCAAGTTGCACCTCCCCACCGTGCCACCGCCGTCGTTGTCGACCACGGCGAATCTGGCGAAGGGCGACATGTCGGCGTCGGACACCTGCAGCGCCGCCGACACCGTGGTCGCCTCCGAGCACTTCAGGTGGGGTCTGTTGCAACGTGGACAGCGAGGTCAAAGGGCGGCACTTCGACGAGGATGACGTGACGAGCATTGGTAAATCATGTGGTGGATGACGCGGCGGACATGATCTGCTTTCCCACCTTAAACACCCGGCGGAACCGCACTGCAGGGTCACTCACAACAACAGCTTGACCGAGATCGGAGCGTGATTTACCTTCAGGGTGCGTGCTCATACAGGCACGCAGAAGAGGAGGGGTAGGAGGAGGAGCAGGATCAGGAGGAGGAGGAGGAGGAGGAGGAGGAGGAGGAGATATAACGTCGGTGGAGTGCTTGTTCTCAATGACACCCCTGCCTGGCGCCACAGGTGCTCGAGGTGCCACCAGTCCCGCTCCTCCACGTGGCGCAGGGCAGCCACCGCAAAGTGTATTGGTCAGCCGGCCAGCTCATACGCGTAGTGTGTATTGGTTGTGTGCCCGCGTCGCATTGACCAACGTATCAACACAGCTGGGTTTGGGAACCATCGTGACTGAAACATGACGCACCTGTGTTTGGTGAATGTCGAAAACTTCAGTTCACGGTTACGGATTGTCAACAAAGTGGCGTCCAACCCCCGGGTACGAAGTGACAACTGAGTGATACGCATCCCCCTGGCCTGGGATCCCGGGTCCCATCCCCCGCCCTCCCTCCCTACCTCGGAAGTCCATGTCCTGCACGCGCCACTCACGGTCCTCCGACCGCCATGACCGCTCCTCCCACCGCCAGGGACCGCACGCGTGCCCCTTTGCACCTCAGCATAAATCACAGCTATACAGCTACCACAGCAATCACAGCTACCACAGCCACAGCAGCCACCACAGCCACCACAGCCACCACGGCTACCACGGCTACCACAGCTACCACAGCTACCCCTGCTACCCCTGCTGTGACAGCCCCCTCTGACGGGCCACCCCCATCTTCACAGCTGCGATAGCTGCGACAGCTGTGACATGGCTGTGACAGCTGTGACGGCGTAAGTGAGCCGGAAGGGGACGGTGCGTCAGGCCCTACCTCGCGCCAAGTGCGCGACAGCGACGTGTCCAGCGCGGTGAGGAACGCCTGGATATGTTGCAGTTGCAGGGGGGAGAGAAAAGAGATGCGACGCGGAGTGAGTGTCGACCAGACGGAGCGAGATGCAACGAGTGTGGATTAGTGGTGGGAGCGTGAGGAATGCGATGGCGCGAGATGTGCGTGCGACGGCGGTAATAGATGGTGTGCGGGTCCGGGTGTGGCAGGTCGGGCATGGGTCCGATGCAGGGCCTGGCATATATTGCCCGCCACGTCGCGCCGCTCATCAGGCAGCTTCGTGCGACGCCACACGCGAGTTGGACGAGGGTGAGATGCGACAATGTGTGGGGAGAGTGTGAAGAATGCGATAGGGCGAGATGCGCGTGCGACGGCAGCATCAGCGGGCGTGCGGGTTGGCGTGTGGAAGGTCGGGGTTTCGTCCGATGCCGGGCCTGGCAGATATCGCCTCGCCGCTCATGGGGCGGCTTGGTGCGACGCCCACACGCGGTTGGACGAGGGTGAGAGGCAGGGGCTTACACTCGTCCACTTTTCAGCTCAACTTGAGCCGTGTCTGACACAAGGAAACACCCCCTAACACCCCCTAATACCCCCTTGACACGGGCTACACAACCCCTACGCGCACCCCCTATCCCATACAAAGCGCTCAAGTTGAGCCGAAAAGTGGACGAGTGTAATAAGCCCCTGGTGAGAGGGTGCCGACGAACGCCAACGGCTTGAAATGGGTGTGTTCCAGGCGCTCTCACCTGCGCCACCTCCGACGCGAGCTCGCTCGCGCGGTACGGCATTGTGGGAGCGAGGCTCGTGAGCAGAGGGAAGGGGCCGCTCTGTGTTTACGGGTGGTCTGTGAGCGCCGCTTCCGCGCTCCGTGAATGCTCATCGCACTAGCGACGAAAAGAACCAATATACATATGACGAGTATATACGCAGATCCGGTGGGGGGCATGGTCTCCCCCCCATCGGATCCGCGTATAGGTATACATGTTCATCTTATTATGACCGTTGCCAGGGGTAATAATACTAAAATGTTTAGTATTACTACCCCCCCCCGGCCGTTGCGTTGGCAGGGTAATAACAGGGGTGATAAATGACCCCTTTGGTTATTTATTACCCCTGGTAATAATACTAAAATGTTGGGGTGGGTCATCCGTGGATATGCCATGCGGGAATGACAACATTTGCGACAGCGAAATAGTCAGAAACGTATCATAAACAGTCAGAAACGCATCGGCGAGCACCAATTTCTGTTGTCCGAAAGTATATTCAAGTTATACCTACCGTGCTGGGGCGTCATCCCGCTCCGGCTCAGGCCTGCTTCGCGTCTCAAACGATGTCTTCTGACCGAAAATAGATATCAAAATGTATGTATAAGTTACCACATCCAAACTGCTAAGTCATTCCGCTCCCACTCGTCAAGCGTCCGTCACATCCTCTGCCTTTTCACATTCCAGCTGCTAAGTCATCCCGCCGCCGCTTATGCGCCCCCCGCCGTCATATTTTCCGCCGTCTCACATCCCAGCTACTAGATTATCCCGCCGCCGCTCACGCGTCCTCCTCCGCCGTTTGACATCCCAGCTGCTAGGTTACCCCGCTGCCGCTCACGGGACCTCCTTCGTCACCTCCTCCGCCGTTTGACATCCCAGCTACTAAGTTATCACGCTGCCGCTCACGCGACCTCATCCGTCACTTCGTCCGCCTCCAGAACCGGTTCGGGCTCGGGCTCTGGCGGCGGCTTGATGGATTCCAGATATGCCGCGCGCTTGGAGCCGGTGGCCATGAGGCTCTGGCTGGCCGACAGACGCAGGCTCACGAAATCTTCCTTCATTGACTTGTTGGCGGCCTGGCGCGTGGAGTGCGCCGCCTCGCGGCCCGCCACGTACGCTGTCAACCGCTCCGTGCTCGCCTCGATCGA